>Ga0307507_10000253_pt1 | contig 104357 bp, 34 predicted proteins | sample 7_EM_MG_FD_207223 | JGI IMG/M metagenome (GOLD analysis project Ga0307507, IMG submission 207223) | Populus trichocarpa ectomycorrhiza microbial communities from riparian zone in the Pacific Northwest, United States - 7_EM | ecosystem: Host-associated > Plants > Roots > Unclassified | place... | reverse complement strand
CCGAGCCGAGCCTTGGCCCTATGTATATAGACGTGTCCTTTCCTCGACCTTCTTCTAGTCCTCGTCTTGGAATTCTCGTTCACTGGCTACCAATAGATTCTGTTCTTTTGACTGAGCCTTTATAAGTACAAGATAATAACTGGTGGAGTGGTTGCCTAATAGATTAACTCTAATTATATTCTGAGATTTACTATAAGGAAGAGAACTATCTAGGTAGGGACTGTGGTCCTTTAAATACATAACCGTACTCCTAAGAAATCCTTCTTATACGTAAGGTACGTGAGGTATATATTATATATGGGCGTACACCGCGTTCCTTATGTATACTGTATATAATATTATATAACCTTAGTTACTATTCCTTGTTATATAGTTCTACGGGTTCTATTCTAGACTATACTTCTATTAACTAACTAGCTTCTTCCAACTCTTCTCCCAATAGTTATAATATTATACTTAAAGTGTCCATAATACTATCTCCTTCCTCTTTATCTTTATCCTTAAAGATTTCTAATATCTCTAAGTCGTCTACTAGAGGTGTAATATCTGTCTAACTAATTTAGTTAATATCTTTACTTACTATACCTAAAGCTCCTTTTTCTTTATAAGCGCAACGTTATGCCCGTACTATTGCTGCTATACTATTGCTTAGTAATATTATGCCATCTCTATATTCTTATTATATAAAAGAGGGGTTGGTTTATATTATACTAGTAAGTCCCTTATTTTAGCAACTATCCTCTTATTTAGAGTGTACTAAATTAAATATTTAATTGTCCTGCGACGTTTGTTCTATTTCTAATACTAAGTATACGCGTCCTATTACTCTTAATAACCTCTAAGTTCCCTAAGTAACTTATTATAGGGTCTTATATTTAATCTGCCGCTATAAAGCTTAAGTCTAAGTTAGCCGCCGCCCGCGCTAAACTCTATTGTTCTTTTAAGGAGACTGCTCTAGCCCTTAAGGCTTAGCATTATTTCTTTAAGACTTAATAAGCTGCTTTCGCTTGGTTAACCCGTCTTAAGAAGGTTTATAAGAAGGTCCGCTTTAAGAAATAGAAACTTGTTTAGTAGGGTTTAGAGGAGCTAGGTAATAAGAGAGTAGCATCTCTAGAGAAGGAAATAACTCTAAGTAATATAGTAGTTGCTCTTTCTGGGTCCCCCTTAAGTGACTCGTTCTTTGGCGATTTTTCTTTATTAATACTGCCTAACCTATTCTCTTTCAATACTCCTATACCTTTTCTATAGCGTTCTTTAAGTTGCTTAGTAGCTCCTAGGTAGTCTTACTATAGCCTATCTACTTTACCCCGTATTATATTTTATTATTAACGTCCTTATAACCTATAATCTTTAAAACTTGCTATTTATCTTCTTCTTGTTCTCTATACGTGTTTGCCTTATAAACTGGTAGCTTAACATTTCTATATACTGGCTCTAGTATTACAATATACTGTATAGGGTAGATTTTTATTTTCTTTAATAAGTCTAACTTGTATATAACTTCTAAAATCCTTTCCTTAACTATAAATGGTCCTAGTTTAATATGGTCCAATTTCTTGCTTAGTTATTAACTTTTAAAATTTTTATATAGTAGCTATACTTTATCCCCCTCCTTAAGATCTGGTCCCTTAGATATTTTAGTATTATAGTACTTTTTTATCCTTATCTGTACTAGTTTAGCTGTTTCTTTAAGGTGATTATAAGGATTTATTAACGTCTCTATTCTTTCTTTAGCTGTACTACTTATTTTCTTTACTTATTATAGCGATAATAATGTTCTTAGTTTATACCCATAATTCGCCTTAAAAGGTAACGTGCCTATCCCTTCCTGTAGTGTTATATTGTATATAAACCATATAACTAGTAGTAACGATACCTAATTGTTCTGTATATGGTTAATATAGTGCCTTAAATACTATTCTAGTATCTAGTTTAGTCTTTCTGTTTAACTATCTATCTATAGGTAATATGTAGTTAATATTACTACTTAAACCCCTTATTCCGCTAAAAATACTTCCTAGAATGCTGCTATAAATCTCAGATCTCTATCTAATATAATTTTTGTTAGCACTCCATGTCTTATAAATACTTTTTTAATATAGATTCTAGCTATATCTTCTATGGATATTTCCTCTATGCACGCTATAAAGTATCCCTACTTTATTAGCTTATCCACTATTACTAAAATTGCGTTATATTCTTGTCCAGTAATAGGATCTTTTAACTTTAGTAACTGTCGGTATACATGCTTTAATCAACGGGCACGAATATTACTATATAATACGTATGCGTTGTTAATTGTTAGATGATTAATTGTTTAGAAGTAAGGGGTTGCTCTAAGGTTAGGTTAACTAGCCTTGCTTCGCGGTCTCGTGACCACGTCACATAACTAACATTCTGACACTGGAGCAACTCTAAAAAGAAGGCTAATCTATATTCCAAAGCTAAGTTTACTTCTAGACTTATTCGCAGCGTATACGCAATAGCTAGAGATCTAATCAATACGTAATAGCTTCCACGCTCCTTTTACAGGTCCGTAATTGCAAGAAGAATTGTTAGGGGTAGTAGGTTAACATATTACAAGGGCCGCTAAGGCGCTAGTAGTAAGTGAGCTAATAGCGATTTTCTATCCCAGGGATAGAAAATCCTGATTGGCTAGTTAAATTTAGGGTCCACATCGTTACAATTAGTTACCTAACACTAAGCTAAATCTAAGTTCGTTCGTTTAACCCATCCTATAACTTGTAGGTTAATTTAGTTTGTATTAATAAGCCGTTAAAGAGCCGCGTAGGGCTTTCCCTTTGTCATGGCGTCAGCAGGGTTGGCCTCTCCGTTAATCTATTTTACCTCTGTAATCTGTCTCCGTTCGTAGGCTTACTGGAGGCACATTACGTTAATTATTAGGCGCTTTTCTTAGGTGGTTCCGAGTTGTACTAAACAGTTATATAAGGACTTGGAATCAGTGCAAAGCATAAGTAGGAGGTTAATTTGTAGGATCTTGTCTACTGTAGATTTAATCGCAACGCCGATATTAAAGCTGTGGGCTATATTGTAGAGTTCAGAAGCTAGTACGCTCTGAGTAACTTTTTTGCACTTAACTAAGCTCTAATAGACAATGTTGGCCTTCTTTATAGCATTAGCTAGTATAATGACGTAGCTGATCTGCAAAGAGAGGTCCTTGTTATTAGTAAACAATGTGTCCGTAAACACTAGGAGCTGTAGGGTTTTGATATCTAACTTAACGAACTTAAGGCCTCTATTAGCGTTCTCGATTTGCCAGTTTAGACACTTATTTAACTGTTTTACGTCTTTCTTATTAGGGTTAATTATCTGGGCGGCAAAGGATAAATTGAATAAGGCTTCTAGCTGGCAAACTAAAGTAATATATGCACCTCTAGCGCGTTAAGTGATGTACTGGTCCTTTGGAGTTAAGGTTCTTGTGGCTCCTCTTAATCCTATACTTATAGCAAGCTTAGTGCTAATCATACTAAGGTTTATACATTATCGTTCCTAAGTAAGCATAATGCTCCCGTTAGTTAGTAGCTGAATAACTCCACCGTTAAACTTAATGGGTGTATTAACGGTAAGTTGTTCCTGTTCTTTAGCCATAAACTTGGCCTTATGCAGCTTATTTTGCTCTATATTTATAAAGGTCTTATCTGCTAGAAATAGAGTATTGTTGGTTTATAGGCCTACAATGCCAAAGGGTTCGTTGCTCTATAAGAGACAGGGGTTGTATATAGACTAGTCCATATATAACTGTTAGATGTAATATAAGTAATATATCTTAAACTAGTGGTTACTGGCTTCTGGTACTCTATAGAGTGGTTTTATAACCTTTAAAATGGAGGCCTTGTTAATCCCAAGTTGCTTAATTAGCTTATGCGGAGGTTATACGTAGAATTCTTAATTTAGTGTGGTGGTTAATTATATATAGGCCTATAAAATGTCTTGGAGGTAAAGTCGTGCCTATAGAAGCTTTATGGCGGCAATATAGAGAATTAGTCGTTAGCTAACTTGTTAAATGGTTAGTAATTAGGTAAGAACCAGTTTCTTTTCTAAGTTATTATAAGTTTATACAACTAGTTAGGATTTCTTAAAAGCCTTATCGGTTCCCTTGTTCTTAATCTTATTAATAAATCGCAAATTAAAGAGTTATACGCCTTGTGGTATATCTATGAGTTTTATAATCTTAAAAACTCCCTTCTTAAGTAGACCAGTAAGCTCCTTCTGTTAGGAGGCGCTGAATTAAGTACTAAATTGACTATTATCCTATAGGTAGATGGTGATGTCAGCCATGGCTGTAAGTAGAGGGTATTTGCGAGGGCGTCCTCTGCCTTATTTTGGGGGTTATTGCTGAGCTTTAGCAGGTCTCTTTAAGATAGTCTTAGGAAGGGCTAACCTAAATAGAGGTTTAGGTGGCGATTCTAGTCTAACAATTTGCTCCTGTAATTTAGTTGCTTAAAGGTAGGGTTTTACGACTGTAGATTAAAAGGCTATAGGTCCGCTAGACAGTTTAATAGTATATGTTTCACCCTTAATGGTAAGCAAAGTAAATGGCCCGTCCTAATGGCCGCTTTGGCTAGTGTTTTCTTCTCTCCAGACCAAAACGGGTGAATTTGGTGGGAGATTATAAATTGCATTAGCATTAGGTCCGTTTCGCATATTTAGCGTATTAGCAATCTATTGTTTAGCTTGTAGCTTCTATATCTCTGCCATAGCCTTTTTAATTGCGGCAGCGCGTTATATAACCATAGGGGATGGTATATTGGATTTAACTATTTGGGGGTAGGCTCTAAAGACTAGAAGTATAGGAACTAGTCCTCTAGGGCTAGCTAAATCGTTAATTGCTTTAAACGCCATTTAGAGTCCCATCTCCTTATTAATTTTGGGGATTTCAGTTATGATAATCTAATAGGCTTGGTGTAATAGACTATAGTAGCGCTCTACCATTCCAATAGAGTTATGTGCTTCGACCAGTACTCCCTTTATACTAATTCCTATAATAGTAGCGTATTGCTTAAATTCCTTACTAACGAAGTTCTTTCTAGTGTCGTGGGTAATTAGGTCTGGTGGCCCTAGGTAAGTATTAATTTAGCACATCTATAGAACATCCTATATGTGTTTGGCGCTGATGTCTTATAGCTATCTACCAGCTTGGAATTGCGTTCCTTTATTAATAACGTATAGGAGGGATAATCCGCTAATATATATAATGTTGACAATGATATTATAGTTAAAATTAACGTTGTTTTATAGGGTAAAGCGGAATCTGCCTGGTAATTTACTAAACTTCTAATAGTAGTGGCAGAACTTAGTTAGTTGCTTAATGGCCATTCTATCTGTTTTATGGCCAGCATAATAGAGTAGTTTTTGCAATTTCTTAACTAAGGGATGTCTAAATTAATAATGTAGGCGCCATAGCTCTATATCTGTTAAGTAGTAGGGGTTCGCGTTAAAGGATTTAGACAGATATAACTGTAGTAATAAGCTCTATAAGAGAAATGGGTGGCCAAACCGTTGCACTACTAGTACTTTTTTAGTGTAAGTAATGACAACGTTTCTAAGGTTATTGTAGTAGATTTAGAGTCTGTCTATATCTACTAAGCAGAGTAAGAAGGGGGTATCTATATGGATAATATAAAACTATATCTTGCCTATAGGGGTGACAACATCCGCAGTTCTAATAGAGGTAGCAATTTCAATGCCAAACTGCACGTTAACTTGTCCTTTGGTTAAGGTATTAAGTTTTATAGATTAGTCCGCGTTCTATAGTGCCTAGAATTGTCCGTAACCGGCTGTAGACTTCTTTAATATACTAGTATTGATTATAATTCCTATAAATACTGTGGAAGTATAGCGTAAAGCGGCGGTTGTTGTGTTATAGTTAAACGGGTTGGTTTCCGTAGTAGGTTCCGTGGAGATTGTAGTAAGTAAGTAAGCATAAGCCTTGTTAGCTAGTTCTACGCTTATAGAGGTTGCTTTGTCTATAGTAAGAGTCCCGAATAATATAAGGTAGTAGCTGTTAGGGTCTTCTAATTCTTCCTCGCTATTATTATTATTAGTGTTTTTGTTAGTATCTGTGTTTAGCATAAGAGCTTTAAAAGTCTTATTATACTTATTATTGTCGTCTCCTTTATAGTAGATAGTGTATTGTCTGAAGCGTTCTTTAAAGTTACCGTTGCGGCCCTTGTTATTGTTAAAACGTCTTTTATACTTATCTTTAGAATAGTTCCGCTCCTCCTCTATATGTTTCCATAAGCGGCAGCTCTCCTTTTGGCAAATATAGCACTTGGCCTTTAGGGATTTAACGGTGTTTTGTCTATAGGAGCGGGTTTGGTCACGGTTGTTACGGATATTATAGCGGTATATGCGATCCGTAAAGTAGGTTCCTTAAGACAGTCTTATTAAGGCCTAGGAAGGGTGTTCCTTCTCCTATATAACTATAGAAGATTGCAACTTGCTAATTAACTGGGAGAGGTCTTTAGAAGGGTTGGAAATGGCAATATGGTATACTAGTACTCCTTAGTAAGCGGTGACTAGCTTATTTATAAGGAAGAGGTCTGTATAAAACTCTAGGTGTAATCTGTAGCGATGTTTTAAGAGCTTATTAAGGAGTAGTTGGAAACTCTAATAGATTTGCTTATTAGGGTTCTTGTTAATAATTCCTTAGAAGTTGGTGGCGTTCTATTTAGTAAGGTTTCTCTGATAGTACTCTAGTCCTTTAAAGAAGTAACACATATGGTTATATGCCTTAGTAAATAATCTAGTTAAAAGGCTACTATTATAGTAGTGATCCTAAGCAAGTCCCTTTAGCATAGTTAGGAGTGCGGTTATATAGCCTTTAGGAGGTAGATCAGCTCTCTTGCAGATATTATAGAAGATAGTTAACTTAAAGTTAAAGCTATTACTTACTCTATTGTACTTCTAGTCGTCTGTGTAGATCTTGGCGATAGTAGCTGCCTCTTTGCTGTATATAGGCAGGTGTATAGTAGGGTCGGTATTGGCAGTACTAGGGTAAAGATACTGGGCAGGAGGAGGACTAGGTAGGGTAGAAGCGGTTACTAGAGGGAGGGTAGAGGCAGTTACTGTAGGCAATGATTGCTGATTCTGTGTCTGTAGGAGTTAAGTAAGGAGAGTAAGTAGTTAATTTTGGGTAGAGGTAGATGCGGCTTACTATTGGGTAGCGGTTGGTGCAGTTTACTAGGGTATAGATGCAACAGCTAGTTGGGGTGTTATAGGGGTAGGTATTTGCGTTCTAGGTGTTATGGCTATAGCTATAGGCTGGATTGCAGGCGTTAGAGGTAGTAGAGGTAGTTAATGGCTTATAGGCGTTGGCACTGTATGGGAAGGTAGTGGGCTGCGGGGGGGGGTTATAGGAGCTGAAGAGGCTATAACTAATGGGGGTATAGCTTGATTTGATATTAGAGCTGTTTATATTAAGTTAAGCCGTTCTTGTAGCGCCACTATAATTATAGGGCTGACTGCCTTGAGAGCTTCTGTGATTTCCTTATCTGTCCATTTGTGAGGTTCTTCTTCTTAGAGGAGGTCGAATAGTGCTTCTAAGATTAAATATCTGCTATTGTGCTTTCCTATATACACTCCTCTCTTAAGTAGATAAGTACGTAACTTTACTCTTATATTAATTCGCATGCGTCTAAAATCTTTAGTAGTAAAGCCTTCAAATTCCTCCTTAAATACTGTCTATAATGTGTAGTCTGTGAAGTTCTCCTGTGTGTGTATATAGACCTTTGTTGCTATATAGTCTCCTAGCTCATCTTTGGAAGCTATAGCAGCAGTGATTCTATTACTATGCTTTAATATCTTCTCATACCACTCTATTGTAGTTGTGGGTTGAGTATCCGTAAGGTTTAAGTAGAGGTTTAAAGGTAAGGAGGTTTAAGGTTTAAGATTTAAGATTTAGGGTGTTCTCTACAGCCTTAGGGCCTATAGAGTGTCCTTAGTCTGGGAGTTTAAGGGTTAAGGCTTAAATAGAGGTTGAGGTTAAGGTTAAGGTTAAGGGTTGAGGTTAAGGTTGAGGGTAAGGTTGAGGGTAAGGGTATAGTTAAGGTTAAGGTTTGTGTGTATGTTCTCTACAGCCGTCGGACCTATAAAGTGTTCTTAGCAAGGCTGCTATTCTCTTAGCGATCTGCTGTATTAGCTGTAAGGCCAATACACGCTCTTAAGCTTAAGTAGAAGTTGTAGTCTTCTCCTTTAATAAAACAGACAAGAACTAGGCGATCGGTGAACTGTTTCTAGTACTACTCCTTAAGCGCTAGCTATTGCGTATTTCCTAATCTGTATATCTACTGATTAGTGTCGGTATACATGCTTTAATTAACGGGCACGAATATTACTGTATAATACGTATGTGTTGTTAATTGTTGGATGATTAATTGTTTAGAAGTAAGGGGTTGCTCCAAGGTTAGGTTAACTAGCCTTGCTTCGCGGTCTCGTGACCACGTCATATAACTAACATTCCGACAGTAACTTTATAATAAAGTCCTATAATATAACCTCCTATAGTCTCTCTAGTACTTTAATAGGTTATAGCCCTCTATACGGCTTATGCCTTATTGGTTTGTTTCTTTAGTAATCTAGACATTCTTTTATAACTTATCTCGCTAGTTCCTAAATTTCTTAAATAATATACTCCTTTTAAAGTCTTAATATTAAGCCCATAGCTCTATTGTGTTCTTATATTATTTCTTTATAAAACTCCTTTATAAACTTTTCTACTACTGCTTTTGGAATATAGGTTGCTTTTCTGTTCTTATATTACTTTAAGTCTAAATCCTCTACCTATGCTTCTTGGATCTTTTATGCCTAATTACTCTTAGGTGATTTATAAACTTGACCTTCTATAATTGCTGCGATCTTTAGATAATTATACCTAATTATTTTATCTTAATCCTTTTGTAATAAAGCTCCTAATAGCTTTTCTTTATTTTATAGTTTAGCCTCTCTACTTAGAGCGTCTGCTTATACGTTGTCTGTTCCCTTAGTATACTAAATCTTAAAATGATATTTTATAAGCATTTCCACCTATCTAACCTGTCTTTAATTAAGTTCCTTTATTATTAGGAATCCTATTAGGTTCTTATAGTATATTTTTACTATAAATGGTTTCTCTATGCCTTATAAGAATGCTCTCTATTTTTTAAGTGCTGTAACTATACCTAGCAACTCCTTGTTGTAGATATTATAGTTTAACTCTAGTAGTGTTATTTTTTGACTATAGTATATTACTAGATGCTATGCATCTAAATGCTTTTATAGCAAATATGCTCCTAGTATAAAGTCTAATATATCTATTTCCATAACCATTTCTAACTTTAGCTAGTATATCTTAAGGATTAGATTTTAGGTGAATAACTCTTTAAGTTTTTTAAATAACTTCTTTTGCTTGCTGCCCTATACCTACAGTTTCTCCTTTTTTTTATTAGTCTTGTAAATAGCTTAATACTTTTTAACTACTATACTATAAACCTCCTATAGTAGTTATAAAACCCTAGGAACAATCTTAACTGTATAACGTTCTCTAGTTCTTGTTAACTTACTATAGCTTTAACTTTCTTTAGGTCTATACTAATCTTTCCTAGTTTAATAATAAATCCTATAAAATTGGTCTTCCTGGTAAAGAACTTATATTTCTTAATTGCTATTAGCATCTTTTCTTTCTATAGTCTCCTTAAGACCTACTTAATATATTCTCTATATTCTTCCTTACTTATTAAGTAGATAATAATATTATTAAGATATACCATAATAAACTTATTAAGGTGTTCTCCTAATATACTATTAATTTGTTTTTAAAACGTTGCTAATACATTTATAAGTCTAAATTGTATAACTAATAGTTTATATAGTCCTTCCTTTAACCTAAAGGCTGCCTTCTATTTATCGCCTTCCTTAATCCTAATCTAATGGTACGCCTATCTTAGATCTATCTTTATAAAGATCTTTATATTACTTATCCTATCTTAGATTTTGCTAATTAAGGGTAAAGGATACCTATCCTTTCTAGTGATGCTGTTTAACTGTCTATAGTTAATATATATCCTAAGTTTTCTATTTTTCTTTAGGATAAATAATACTGGATATCCTACTAATAACTGTGACGGTTTAATATATCCCTTTTATAAGTTTTCCTAGATAAACTCCTTAAGTGCCACTAACTTGGTTTTAGTGAGCTTATAAATTATAAAGAACTTTAGGCTAGTTTCTAGTTCTAATTCTATCTTATAGTCCTATGCTATATACTTTAACAGCTTTTTACTTTCTAGTAACTATAACCTTTTACTATACTTATGGTATCTCTTTAGTATATAACTTAAGCCTTGCTTAGTCTCTTTATATATTACTCTAACTTAGTACCATACTATCTTAGTTTGTTATTGTATCTTATATTATTAAGTATCCCTAATATTAACCTGACCTATAACCTAATCAATCTTTAGATTATATTTTTATAACTAAGGTATTCCTAGTATTGCCTTGTCCTTTCCTAATGGTAGGATATTAAAAGATATCTTAACTTGTCTTCTTTTAATAGTTAACTAAATAGGTCCTGTTTTAAGATTAATAATACTTTCTTTATAGGCTATTAGATCTCCTAAAATTGTTATAAGTGGATATAGATGTTCCCTTTATCTGTATAGTAACCCTATCCTTTCTACTGCTGTTAGCGATATATAGTTTCTTATTACTTTACTATCTACTAATGCTTTAAACTGCTAATCCTGCCACTTAATTTATAAATTTAGGTGTTGTCCTTAAATTCCTTTAAGGGTCTAAGGCTCTACTACTAGCTCCCTCTAGTCCTGTAGACCTCCCCTTTTCCTAACTATTAGCTACTAGATCCTGTTTATACTTGGTCCTCTTTTAGCTAATACTTAATTTATTTCTTTTCCTCTATATACTATAGATAAGTGTTTTCTAGGCACTCCTACTACTATTATCTATTTAGGCATTCTTCTGTAAGGAATCTTCCTAATTAAAGTATTAGGTTTCCTTAACTCTATACTTCTATTAGGTGCTATCTATATATATACTTAGCGTTTTTATACTTCCTTTTATCTAGTGCCTAATATATTCTAGTTGGGTACTTCTGGTTTTTGTCTTTTGGTGCTCTATATATGTTGTATATATCATCTATATAAGCTATTTATAATAGTATATAATGCGCTAAGTGACTTAGGTTAACTTTTAGTTTATTTTTAATTTTGGGTTTAAACCTCTATCCAGCTAACCTAACTGTTAGTTTTTTGTTTATAGATACTGAAATTTATTACTCGCTTCTTTAGTCCCTAGATTCCTCTTCTAGGTTTCTTAACGTTATAATTAATGCTTCTTTAATGTGATTTATGCGCTTTTCTATAATAGGTTGGTCTTAGACAACTTTCTTATCTAGCTATATATAAAAATCTTCCTATTTATTGTTATGTTGTTGCCTATACCACTTTCTATATAACTAGTTTAGTATATATGGTTTGTCTATAAGAAAGTACCTTATTATTGCTGTATTATAATATCTTTTAGTATATCTTTCTTTGAACCTAGTTAGAATCCCTAGATTCTCTTTTTGTTCCAGTTTATCTAACTATTTTACTTTAGGCGTCCCTACCTTAGGCCTATTAGTGATTTTTTGTATAGGTACTTTGTCCCTTATATGTCCTAGTATAGCTAATCTCTTGTCTAGCTTTTATTCTTGCTATATAATAATTCTTTATCTAAACTTATTTATTATTTCTTGTGTTTTATATCTTATAGCTAGATTCTTAAAGTTGTCTTGCTTCTTAATCTTTATATTAACCTTTTAATTTTTAAGCTAAATATTATATTTACCTAGGATTAATGTTCTTATTTATTCCCTAAACTTATAGTTCTTAAACTTACGTCCTATACTTATTTGTTTGTTACTAAACTAAGCTGCTGCCCTCTCTTATTAATTTTTGTCTGTTATAGGTTCTTAGGTATGTCTTATCTTGTCTTAAGAATCTTAAGCATCTTATATCTTGTTTTAAGAGTCTTAAGCCTTTAGCTTTTTACTTTTATTAAGTGGTAAGCTAGTACTAGCAGTTATCTACTTGCTTAATCTTCTTTAGATATTACTCCTTCTATCTTATAAAACAATGGATTCTATATCTAATGGTGTTATAATACCTGTTACTAAACCGCATTTTATAGTGGTCTCAGTCTCTGCTTCTATTACGTTATTAAAGTTTAAGTGCCCCTAGTTGGCCTCTGTTTTTTCCTTATTGCTATTAATTAATAAGTACTCTAACTCTATTGTTATTGTTACTAATTTTTGTCCGTATATTACTATAATATCTTAATTTAGCTTATAGAGTTAATCTTATCCTTTATTTGACTTTTTGGTTCCTTTAAGTTCTCTTAACTCTAGCTTCTGTAGCTAATAGCTTGCGCTATACTTAGCATCCTTATAAATTTGGTATACGTTGTTGTAATAAAACGTAAAGTGTTTAATTAAATACTCCTTAGTCCCGCGTAATATCCCTATATCTATATTATTGTACTCTAATAACCTAGTGCCCTTTACCACGTGGTTACTCTAACTACCCCTATAGTCTTTAGTAAAATAACCTTGTTTTCTATAATTTATATAAGTTCCTTTTTTTAAACCATTCTTTTTATTATAGAGTCTGCCTAAATATCTTCTGCTACTAAGATCCCTAGTTTAGCCTCTGCTCCTTAGTCCTATAATTACTTAATCCTTAACCTCTAGGTTTTTATAGTTTCTTATTTTATCTTCTAGATTCTTTAGTACTACTTAAGTCTATTAGCTCTAGCCCACCATTTTATAGTTTCTAACTCTATATCTGTTAATACGTACTTTACACCTTATATAACTATAGAACTCTATCATGCCCTTTCTTAGCTTATTCCCTTTAATAGATCCTATTATTAATCTTTATTAATTAATCTATTAAGTCTCTTAGACTTTCCATATCTTCTATTAGGATAATTATGTCCTAGACTTTTGCCTTAAGTCCTTATTTATACTATGCTATAAGCGCCTTGTTATTCCACTTAACCTATATTATAAGTGTCTAAAACTGTATTATGTACTTAATTGCTAAAGTATATTATACTAGATTCTGTAGCTTTCTCTCTACTATAGTTGTTACCTTTAGGTCTTTAAATATCCGTGTTAGTCTTTCTATAAACCCGCTTTAACTAGTAAACATAAACCGTACTTTTTAATTAGTAGTTATTATTCCGTTTACCTGGATTTTAGTAAGGTAAAGTTTAAACTACTTAAGTGCCCTTCTAGTTAAGAACAATCTTGCGTATACTACTTGGTCTACTAGTATAGCTAGCTTTACTCCTTCCTGTATAACCTTAAAGTGCATTTATATAAGGAACCCTTTAAGTTTTAACTTCTCCCCTAAGAATTGTTTAATTAAGGGTAACTTAACCTTAGCTGCTCCAATTCCATTAACTTAATCTTTAAGTATTTAATTATTATCTATTAATTAATTAACCATTTTTTGTAACTAATCTACTATAATAAGCTGCGAATCTGTATCCCTTATACTAGTATCTCCTCTAGACCCTAAGGTCGTTACTACTATAGAGGTTGCCATAACTAGTACTTTTAGTGGTATACTATTTAACTTATTAATACTATAACTAGGTAGTGAATATATAACGGAACCTTGTAGTAGGAACTATAGTGGGTTTGTTAATAGGCTAAGTATATAAATATTTAAACGAAGTTAATAATGTAATAGTACAAGATAATAACTGGTGGAGTGGTTACCTAATAGATTAACTCTAATTATATTCTAAGATTTACTATAAGGAAGAGAACTATCTAGGTAGGGACTATAGTCCTTTAAATATATAACCGTACTCCTAAGAAATCCTCCTTGTATATAAGGTACGTAAGGTACATATTATATATAGGCATATACTGCGTTCCTTACGTACACTGCGTATAACATTATATGACCTTAGTTACCATTTCTTGTTACATAGTTCCACGGGTTCCATCCTAGACCGTACTTCTATTAACCAACTAGCTTCTTCCAACTCTTCTCCTAATAGTTGTAATATTGTACTTAAAGCGTTCGTAACAAATTGTAATCTAATTATAATTAGATTAGCAGCTTAGCATTCCTATATTAATAATTTTAAGTTAAAGCTCTCCTTTTACATTGTATAAAAAATAAGCTCTAAAGTAGATCTATCCCAGATTACAAATACTTTTTAATTAATTAAGCTTTTTTTTTAAAATAAGGGGAAATATTAAAGTCTAATCCTTCTATATACCCGAGAACTGTATAAAAATAAGCTAGTGCAAGATAAAAACGGAAAAAAAATCTATTACTGTAAGTCTATAGGCTGCAAGTATAGTATAATAGTTACTATAAATTTCTAGAGGTATCTTAAACAAAATCACTTAATTAATATTAGCCTCTTAAAAACAAGTTGTATAAAAACTAAAGTAAATACTATATATAAGGATCTTTAGGGGCAGGCTAGATCTAAAAGCAATCTATTAGAGTTTAAATCCATTATTCTAAGGTCCTCTCTTAATTGCGAAGTTATTAATTAAGCCCTTATTAATTTAATTGTCATATAAAACCTTTTATTTAATATAGTTAAATGGCTAGAATTCTATACTTTTTATTAGGCTTGAAATTAGGAGTTCTAGAGCTTTATTATAGCAGCTTATAAAGATATTAGCTAGAAGATTAAACGGTTATTTAATTCTTAAAAGGATATCGTATAAAAAAAACTTTAGTTAGCAATTTTAAATATTTATCTCTCTATTAATGTCTAGACCTCTTTAAATAACTACTTTCTTCTTATTATTTGCTCCTATTTTATTAATACTTAAGAGTAAAGAGTGCGGGCTCTTCTTACTTTATAACCAATTATAAACTATAGCGGAGAAGAATAGTAAAATACTCTTCTTCTAGTATTACTAGATTATAGTATTATACAAAAGATTGGGGCTATTATTAGTGACAATTCTTTAATAAATAATATGCTGTATTATATAATATCCGATTTTCTACTAAAGAATAAAGATATTTAATAGGATCCTATTTACTAACAAATTTAATACTAAGGATATATTATTAACCTTATAGTTAATGCTTTTCTCTTTAGTACTACTTAGGAGGGAAAGATTAAGATGTATAAAAGGCTCCTTAAAAAGGGGAATATAGAGCTAGAGATATATAATAAGGCCGCGTAAGAGAGTAAAAGGGATACATTCCGTATAATAGGGGCGCTTAGGCGCTTATATAACATTATTATCCACTCCCGCTTTTTAAGTAATTATATAAAGCAGTTTAAATTAATTATTAAATAAAGGATTTCTCTTAATAATTATACAAGATAGAATAGCTAGTAATAAAAATGCCAGAGACTATAATCTAGTATAAGTCTGGAGTTAACTAATATACAAAGGCTAATATAGATATACTTAATAAAGACTTTCTTGACCTAGCTAACTAGTCCTTCCTTTATATAATTAAGAACTTCCTTAGGCCTTTCTACAGCGCAACTATAAAACTTCAAGGGCATAGCTTAAGCCTTAATAAAGTTCTCTTTATAATAGACGCCCTTATTAAATATATAGAGATATAATAGGTATTAGTAGGTATTAGATTAAACTAAGACTTAAAGCATCGTATTAAACGAGCTTAGGAAAAGTTTAATAAATACTATACTAAAACGGACAGCTCTCCTCTCTACGCTATGGCACTAATTCTTTAGCCTTAGCGTTATATAAAATATATTAAGGAGATATAGAAAAAGGAGTAGTAGAAACCTACGCTTTAAAAGTTAAAGTAGCTCTAGGAGCAATTCCGAGATTTCTATCCACTTTATACTATATTATATAAGAGGCCTTTATAGTACTAGTTAAGGGAAAAAAGGCTAGATAAGTTTAATCTTATTATAAATAATTTTAAAGAAAGAATTATTTAACTATAAAGCCTTAATAAGTATAAGGATTACTGCTTTAAAGCTCTATATAAAATATAGGGCCCAGCTCTTTATTGGTGGACCTAGGAGCTATAAAGAAAACAATGGCCAAGGCTTTTAATTCTTGCTATAAATATCCTTTCTATTCTAGCTATAAGAAATAACCCAGAGAGGGTTTTCTTGGGTGTCCGTTATATAATAAGCTAGGAAAGAATAAAGATAGGAATGGATAGCCTTAAAAGAACAGAATATTTAAAAAACTGGTATAGAAGCAGGATTTAAGGTGGGTAGTTATCTAGGGTTCTAGGGGTAGAGATATCTCTTTAATAGGATTAATTATATAGGGTGCCAAGGAATCTGCTGTCACGTGCTATAATTGTTAATTAGATTGTAATCGTCAATCAGAATCTCGCAATCACAATAATCGGATTATGGCTAATTGTGGCTGATTGTTTACAACCCGAATCCTACCACCTGCTATATATCCATCGTTACCCATTATTAAATAGGCGTAATAGTAATATTATCAACCTAAACCGGATCTAGCGTATTACAAGCCGTCTTGAACGTCAGTTGAAAGTTCCTCCCACCCGGCGTAATGATTATTTCTATCTCTACCTAAGGTGGGTTCGCTCCTCTGGTAGAGTTATAAGTTGTTATAGAGCAACTACTTATTAAATTTTACGTTTCTAGTTCTAATTACCTTCTTCTAACTAGATATATAGGCTTAGAAGATATTCGTCAAATCGTACCTTACTACAGTGATGGAATTGGACTGGCGTCTATTTAGATCGGCGGTGGAGCTCCAGCCGGATTTGGATCTGGATCTTCTAATCTTGACGCCGGCGTGGCGTGGATTGAAGCTTATGGAGCTCCTAGAACGCCATAGCCTATACCTCATCAAGAGGGAGGTTGGGCGCTATATAGTTGGTGCGCAGTAAATAGCCAATTGGGGGACTGAGCAATAACCGCGCGTCCCTTTGTATATAGTGTTAGCCACTAAATTAAGGATGCCCGATCATCGCTGCTCTCTTACCGCTGCTACTGCAGCTTTGCTTATAATGTCGCCCTCAACGAGGCCGGTCCTCCCTCTACCAATCTCAATCACCACCTCTCCCTTAGTGTTATTCGCTATACTAAGGATCTAGTAGCGTCTCTCCTGTCTCTAACGATATTATTTTAGCGCTAAAGAATATTAATCTAGACGCGGTTAATTTAACAAGCGAGGTAAGGAGTTCCATTGTAAAGAGAAGGTCTATATTCGCTGTTAAAGCTTAATAAAGCTACTAAAATTTACTAGGTAGTAAACGTCGTTAATATAGGAATAAGAAGAGGATATTATATTAGAAGGCAGTAATAGTAAGAAGCAGTTCTGTTACTGCTACCTATATAAAAAGAAACGGCGTTAATAAGAGCTTATAAGGGTTATAAAGAAAATATTAATAGCGTTTAATTACCTTTTTAATAAATATAATATAGATAAGGATACTAGCTAGATTTAATAGCCTTCTCTAAAGAATCTAAACTAGATAATAATTAAGGGTTTTCCTAACATTTATACTTTTAATCGCTAATAAGCTTTTAATAGTTTTAAAACTATATTAGTCTAATACATTATCTACTACTATATCGCCCTCTTTTAGTTTAAAAACTTATACTTTCGCTAGCTTCTTTATTATATATATCTAAAGCTGGCAAGCTTACTACTAAAAGCTAGTAAGATAATTTAAACCTAGGTAATTTACGCGTTTAATTAGTAGAGGAAGAATATTAAAGTTAAAATAAAGGCGGCGTAGAGCTTAATATTAATATCCTTTAACTTATAGATATCGCTAAACGCTTACGCAATTTTTAGAGTTATAGGGCACTATATTAACTAATCTAGTAATTAACACTATATAGTTATAAGGCTTCGCAAGGCCCTTAGTAAATATAGTAGCGAAAATATAGCACTTATCTTAGTTGCCCTTTTTAAAGAGTATAAGATTGCTAGAAATATTGGCTATTTTATAGCAGATAATATTAGTCGTTATCTATAATTAACTAGTTATAGGGTAGTTATATATACTAGTTACATAAGCTAAGCGAGTATAAAATCCACTAAAACCCATCTATAGAGTAGCAGTATTAATTCCCTTACACCTCCGCTACACCTCGTTAAATACTAGCTCTAATAGGTTATAAGCCCGGCTACGCCTATAGAGGGTTTTAATATAGCGTTTTTAAATAACGTGTGGAGAAAGCTGTCTTTATAGCGGTTATTAAACAATTAAAGTGTAAGAGGCCAGCCTAACCAGAACGTATAATTATATAATTAATAGTGTTACAGGTAAGTAGAAGGTGAGTCAAAGGTAAGTTAAAGGTAGAAGGAGTTTTATATATTAAAGGACAAATGCTTCTAACGACTTCTATTTAGAGACTAATTACTAGTTCTTCTCTAGAGAAGAACTAGCTTCCTATATAAACCTTTTAAAATACTAATAAAACCTTTCGCCCCTATCTATCTAATTATATCTCTTCTAAAATATATATAGGACGCAGACGGGATATTAATAAAACCTCCTACTGTCTTATCTGATATGTACCTCCTAGGGGATTCTATTACAATTACCTCCCCTTTAAGGGTCTTAGTCCTCCAAGACTTCGCCTCTTAATAAACTCTTATAAAGTTCTGGCTAAAACCACTAAGGAAGTTCTTTAGTAGAAAGGTACTTTATAATGCGGCTTATTACTAGTTCTTTACTAGTATAGAACCTTACTTTATTTTTCTATTCCTCTGCTCTTCTTCTACTATAGCTCTTTATAGTGCCTTTATAATGGAACTTTGATAATAATAATAAAAGTTGGATGGGATTTACCTTCTTTATTATAAGAATTTGTTATAAGCTAATTTAGGGGTTATCCTATACAACACGTTAACTAGCCACTATCCCTATTTACCTAAAATAGGTCCTAATAATAACGTCTTAATGTTAATTTCTTCCAGTTTATAAGCTGTTGTCTTTTACACGTCTTTCTATTAATAATACTATTTATCTCGCCTTTTAGCAGACTGTTTTTTATTATATCTTAGCTTTTAGCTTTTGCATCTCTAGCTATTCTTTCCACTACTGCTCCGTTCTCTTCTTATAACGCGTCTATAGGTAATAGGATTTCTATTTTATCCTTTTAATAATACTAACTTCCCATAGTGTTCTCTTGCAATAGCTTATAATTATACTACGCGTCCCTAAACTAGCGGCGGCGTTATCCCTACTCTATTGGCACTATAGACTACTTCTATTGCTCCTATAGTGGTTTTTCCAAAGTGCTGCCATTATTGCGTTTATGTACTTATGTTAGACCCATCCTATACCTATAAGATACCGCGCTCTAGTAAGAATAGATTTAAGTGTTTCTACTATTGCAGCTAGAAAAAGACCTATGTTCTAGTATTTCTCATTCCATCCTATTCTAGACTTTACTAACTATATTAGACCCCCGCTGTTTATATATATAAGGCTTATTAGCTCTAACGCACTATTAGGGATTTCCGTCTATATTAGAATAGTAAAAGATATGGATAGAAGGTGTCTTCTATTACTTATAGCCTTTTTAATTTAATAAGGGTTTTTACTACTATAGAGACGCAGAAATTCTAGATATATAGTGTCTAGGAGCGTATATATAAGCAGCTCTTTCTTATAAATAACAATATTCGCACTCTTATACGGGCCTTTTTAGTTAGGTAAGTCTCTTTAATAATATGTTTAGGAACTGTGCTAACTCTTTAGTTATTAACTTCCTAATCCTAGCCTAGATGCTAATTTAGAGCCTAGGGATAACACTAAGGATAGTAATAAAGATAAACGTTCTCCCCGCTAGTCCCCTAGCTATAGTAGTCCATCTAGTTTCTGCCGCTCTAAGAAGAATATTAGTAAGAATGCTAATGCTTCTAGGGATGGGAGTGCTAATAATACTGCTAATAATAATGTTAAGATGGAGGAAGAGGCTCCTATTGCTACTTCTAGTATTTAAGTTATTATTTTATTCTTTCTTTCTTTTTATAGGATAGCTTTATATAGTGTCTTTCTAGTGCCTCTAGGATGCCTTAGTACTAAGAATTAACTTTATACTTTAGAGATACCTCTATTCTTATTTTTGGTAACAGTCTATATAAAAGCAGCATATTACTATAATCTCTATATATAATAAACGGGTAGTGCTTTTATAGGTGCTTTATAATTTCTTAAAATTTCTAAATCTTTACTCTGTGTCTTTTTAGTCCTCTTTATACTATTAACTCTACTATATATCTCTAGTACTAAACTAGATACTCTTCTTTTATTCCTAAGGAACCCTTCTAAATCTCTAGGGCCCCTTTTCCTAGTATTACTACTTATTCTTAAACAGCGTCTTCTTTAGACAGTATCCCTAGTGGTTTTTATATGGATCCTTATAGCTTTCTCTTATAAGATTCTAGGATCCCTATTATAATGGTAAAACGTTCCCATTTTTAATACCTGTGCTTAACCTTATGGTTTTAATTTATGGGGTCTTCTCTATTGTCTTGCCTATAGTATATCTAGAACCGTTACTAAATCCTAATTTATGGTCTTTAGGAAAGTTTTAATTACCGTGTTATATCTTGGCTAAAGGTACTGTCTGATTAAGGTTGCGTCCTTGCAGTTATGTGACCGCAAATTGCCATCACGTGACGGCAATCTAGGGCAATTTGCGGCAACTTGCCTACAAACGCGAGTCAAAAGGGGTTGATTACGTGAGCTAAGCGAGCTTAAGAAATCCACCAAATTCCACCTATAGAATAGGAGAATAATAAGCATTAATTAAAATCAGTTACCACCTATACTATTGTAATAGCATTATATATCACCGGAAGTGATACTAATACTGATTAGTGATCACAGATTAGGAGACGTATTATCTATAAAGAGAGATAAGTTTGATTAGTCCCTGCTAAAGGCCTCTACTGATCTCGCCTGCTAAGGAGCATTAGTTGACGTGTATTTAAAAAGTCAACCCCTATTTAATAGGCCCTTAATTTTTTATATACAGCCCTTAGGTGTTTAAGGAACTAACCCCTTTTAATAGGCCCTTAGTTCGCGTCTATTACGCATTTTATACTACCTAGATCATATTAAGGAGTATTAGTCAACATATACTTAAAAAGTTAACCCCTATCTAATAGGCCCTTAATTTTTTATATATAGCCTTTAGGTATTTAAAGAACCGACCCCTATCTAATAGGCCCTTGGTTCGCGTCTATTACGCATTTTAAACGCGTTAGGTACTTAAGGAACTAACCCTTTTAATAGGCCCTTGGTTCGCGTCTATTACGCATTTTTTATCTAGAACCTAAAATTAAACTTAATAGGAGTTACGAGATAAGAATTAATATATTAGATATTAGGGCACAAGTCAACGTAGGATAGGAGAAATGGCCTAAAGGCATTAACTTATAGTCTGACAAAACTACCATAAAGGATATTAATAAATTTGTGAAGTTTAAGATCCTAGAATATGAAGTGTACAACCTTAAGGATGATAAACTATAGGAGGTCTATAAGGAAGATTTCTAAAACTTTATAATATAAATCTTTAAGGATTGTAACCAAATTGGTATCTAAAAGCTCCGAACGTTTCTATAAACTAATAGTATATGGATAAGGAAGTATAGGAATGCTACAGTCCCTAAATCACTATTTAATACCTTATAAGAAGAAGACCCTATAGAATAGACTAAGCCTAAGATTAAGGAGTATATGGTAACTAGAGGAAAGTTTACCTTAGGATAAATTAACTATCTCCTTAAGAACAACTTTGCCAGTACCAGTACTATTAAAACCCTAATCTTAATCTTACCAGCTATAAACTCTACCCTATTTATAATACTACCCACTACACCCTAACCTACCCCTATACTACCCCTATAATAGGAACCTAATTATATTAACTTAACCCTATAACTAGAACCACCTAGGGGACAGAGTTAAAACTAGGGTTTTAGCAAGGAGTTAATAAACCTTGCAAAGATGTATATAGAAGATAATAAGTACAGCGAAGAAGATGACAACTTTAACTTTAAACTTACTATCTTCTATAACCTCTATAGTAGAGCTGATGTACCCTAAGAAGTTAAGGTTAAAGCCTACCCTACAATACTACGCGGTCTAGCACTTAACCACTACTATACCAACCTTAAAAACGTTACCCTAACCCTTTTATTTAACTAAATCTATAACGCTATATATAATTACTTTAAGGGACCTAAATATAGACGCGGCATATTAGGATAATGGAATTTAATAACTCTAAAGTCTATAATAGGCAAGAGCGAGAATGCTGGAAAATTAACCTTAGACTACCTATAGTTACTTATTAAAGAACTAAAACACCTCTAGTATAGTCTTAACCTAGATTTACGTACAGACAAGTTCCTTTATAATAAGCTTATTAACGCCTACTAGGAGTTACCAGTATATTAATATACCTGCTTTAAACCTTTTAATAGCTTAACTGGCCTAATTAATAACTTATAATTCTCTATTATAATATTTAAAAAGTTAAATAGTAAGAACCCCTAAGCCTTCTTTACTAACTGCCGCTACTATAGATAATACCCTTAATCACCTTATAGAACACAATTATCCTTATCTGGCTAATATATATTACTAAAGAAGCGCTGCTTTGTCTATAATAAAGAAGGTTATTAGTTATCCAAACACTCTAAAGAAGAATGTAATAAATTAAAGAAGAAGTTTAAGGACAGATTTAACCGCTGCTTTAATAGACATGCCTAATAGTACATTGCTAAGTACAAAGGAACAGATGATAATGGTAATAAACTTAACTCAGAATCTATTAACGAGGCAATAGAAGCTCTTATAATTAATATTAAGTTATTAACAGCATCTCTAACCTAAGAACAGACTAAACTGTTCCTTACCTCTTTTAGAATGATATAGTACAAAGGAGCTATTAATACTATAACTGACTTAGCAGACCAATCCTTTACCTATATAATTACCAGCACTAATTTAATTGCTTACTATAATGACCTAGACCTATTTGCCTATGTTGCTATTAGCTAGTATATATCTAATAAGTTCTATAGAGTAATAATTAACACTAGAGCTTTAAAGAGATTAATAGTAGGTTATAGATAATACCTTGCATATAGAAAGACCTATAATACCATTATCAATACCTTAAAGGCTGGCGCTATTAACATCTAGTTTGGCATTAGTTCTACCTCTTTTATTGGCTCCGTTACAGTTAATACACTAGTTGGCAACGTTAAGTTTCACATTATAAAGGCCAACACACTCTTCCTACTATACCTCGCAGATATAGATATACTAAAGGTCTATTACAATAACCTTAAGAACGTCCTAGTCACCCTAATAAAATTAGTGCCAGTAGTTTACCAATTTAGTTACCCCTTCCTATTATAGGAAGAGTTACTGCAGTTATTTATAACCCACTTATTTAATTAAAACCCTTGCTACCTAACTACCACTAAACTCCGCCGACTTTACCATTGCTTTGGACATCTATTAGCAGACAAGCTATATAAGGTACTAGAACACTCTAGCTATAATAATATTAATAAGCAGGCCATTAACTACCTTACTAAGTACTGTTCCCACTGCCAGAAACACAGCAAGTCTCCCGGACAGTTTAAATTTACACTATAAGAAGACCAAGATTCCAATTTCAACTATTCCATTTTTGTTAATATTATGTATATTAATAGGAGTTCTATTCTCCACGTAATTAATAAAGCTACCAGATTTCAAGCTGTAAGATAGCTACACAATATCTCCGCAAAACATACCTAGGACATCCTACAACTATGTTAGATTGATACTTATATTAGACCACCTAACTACATTACCTATAACGCTAGAAAGAACTTTGCAAGCAAGGAGTTTTAACAGCACGCTATGGTAATAGCTATATCAACCAAGAGCATCCTAGTGGAAGCTTACTGGTCTATTAGAATGGTAAAAAGAGCTTATCTAACACTACGCTAAGCATACTAGATAATTACGGAGGAGCTATAGGACTTAGGAATAACCAAAGAACTAGCCTTATAAATGGTGGTAAAGGCCGCTAATAACATAGCTAGCCCAGATGGCTTAGTCCCAATACTTCTTATCTTTAGTGCCTACCCTTATATAAGCGAACTTGACCTACCAGTACCCTCTATTACACAGCGAGCGGCAGCTATAAAGAAGGCAATGGAGGAGATTGTAAGGATTAGGGCAAAGAAGCAAGTTAATAATATACTAAACTAACAAAATGGTCCATCTGTCACTATAATCTATAACCTCCCTCTTAACTCAGACGTGCTTGTATAGTATAAAGGCAATACTGGACAAAGCGGCAGATGGACTAGCCTATTTAAGTTACTTAGAATTAACGGAGAAATATATAAGGTATAACTCCCTAGTGGACCTACTGACTTTAGGACCATAACAGTAAAGCTATACCTATAACCTAAACTAGAAGAACCCAATAAGGAACTAGAGGAGGAGCCGTCTAAAGAACTAACTAAGGAACTAACTAAGGAACCGACCAAGGAACTAACTAAGGAATTAACTAAGGAACTAATAACTACTATACCCCTCTGAAGATTAAAACGGATATAATGATTGCTAATAAAGTCCTAGCAAAACATTACGGACGTATTAATATTTATTAACGACAGCCCAATGAAACTTAATACTATAACCCTTAAGTGCACCTTACTGTTATTTACAGAGTCTTAACGCAAGGAGATAAATGGTTTACTTAAGAAAGGCGTCTTTAAGTTTATTAATACAGTAGACGTCCCAAAGGGAGTTAGAATCTTTAACTCCCAGTTTATTAACAAGATTAAGAACACTGGAATAGATAAGGCCTTTAAGAAGTCTAGACTAGTTGTATAAGCCTATAATAACTATAGCAAAGATCTGGTCTTAATATAATCACTAACCATTTAACGTGTTAGCTAGAGAATTATCCTAGCACTTATAGCAACCCTATAAGGAAATGAAAGAAGACTAGCCTTTTTATACCTACGCAACATCTTATAAGCTTATATATAGTCCAGTACCCACCTAAACAGAGACTTCTTTATACGCCCACTACTAGAACTTGAACTAAAGAATAGATTAATTCTAAAAGTTATTAAACCACTCTATGGTGTCCTAGAAGCCGGCAACTATTGGTTTAATATATACCACCGTCACCACCTTAATAAGCTATAGATAAACCAGTTAACATATAACCCCTGCTTGTTATACACAAATAGCAATAGCTTTGGAATTGTAGGACTGCAGACTGATAACACACTATTTCTTGCTAATAAAACCTTTGCGGAGGCTAAAGAAGCTAGGCTTTAGGAAGCAAAGTTTTTAGCAAAGGAGAGAGAGAAGCTTACGCCAAATACCCCAATTAAGTTTAACGGAGGCTATATTAGGCAAGAAAAGGACTCAATAGCCCTTACCTAGGAACGTCAATGCCAGAACCTAAAGTTGATTACTATAAAGGCTACAGACCTAACCAGCTCCAGAGAGGAAGTCCGTAAGGCAGTTACACTAAAGGACCAGTACGTTGCCTAGAGAGCAAGAGGAGCCTATATCACCACAGTCTGTTAACTAGAAGCTGCCTTTAACCTCTCCTTTATAGCATAAGTTATTAACCTAAAGGAAGAACATACAAAGCAGCTTAATAAGCGGCTGTAATAGCAAATTGATAATCCCTCCCAAGGACTTCGCTTTGTATAACTTAATATAAGCACTCTTAAACTAATGATATTTATGGACTCATTCTTTGCTAATAACTACGACCTCTCTTCTTAGATTGGCTTTGTTATTATACTCGCGGATAAGGACAATAGGGCTAATATCCTCTATTGGTTATCTATTAAATGCAAGCGAGTTATATAAAGCGTCTTAGCATCTAAACTATATAGTATAGCCCACGGATTTAACACCAGAGCTGCGATTAAAGCAACCATTAAGAAGATCTTATAACTTAAACAACTACCGCTTACCCTTTATACCGATTTAAAATCTCTATATAACTGCCTAGTTAAACTCGGGACAATATAAGAGAAACGACTTATAGTTGACCTAATGTGTTTACAACAATTGTATAAGAGAAGAGAAATAGCAGAGATTAAATAGATTAATAGAGGTAGTAACCCTATAGACGCTATAATAAAATTAAAACCTTGCCAAGCGTTAAAGGACCTAATTAATATAAATATAATTAAGCTATAGGTTACTAAGTGGGTAGAGAAAGGAGAAGATAGAAAGACAGGAATAGAGAGTGTAAAGATGTCAAGCCAGTAGCCAAGGCGCTAGTACTAAGCAAGCTAATGGCGATTTTCTATGCTGGGTATAGAAAATTGTGATTGGTTACTTCAGCCATTTGGTAGAATTTGGTGGAATTTAATAGGTGGAAAGTAGTGGAATTTAACAGGTGGAAAGTAGTGGAATTTAGTAGGCAGCGTGCTTAAGCACCGTTAATAACTAAATACTCCCAGTATCTAATTAAGGTAAGTCTGAAGCTCGGCCAGTATTGCCAAAAGCTCCGGGAGTGCTCGCCAAGGCACTAAAACCTCGGCTAGTGTTGATATTCTAACACCGACCCAGCTTCACTTGGTACACAATTTAAACTTTTATTAAATTACGTCTAAAGGCAATAACACAATTATATTTCAATTATAACGTTAATATAGCTGTTTCAAACCTTTAATCAAATACTTCCTACCATTCATCACGATTTCAAAAGATATTAGTAATAAAATAGACAATATAAGTTTTGGGAGGTTATATTAAGGTTATATTAAGGTTTTATTAAGGATCTAATATAGCTATAGACCCTAAAGAACCAGCAATCTAGAAAGGTATTTATCAATATTCTATCCACATTATTATCTTAATCTAGCTTAACCACATTAGTTGCCGCCAAATCCCTTCCAGCCCCCAGAGAACAACTGCAATAACTCTTATATAAGCACCATAGGTATATATTTAGGTTATATCCATAATCTAACATGGAATAGATACCACTCAATAGTCCAAACACCCAATTTTATAATGAGGTAAAGTGACTTCTAGTAGTTATAAGAAGGATCTAATTAGGATATAGACCGAGAATTTTCTCCAAAATAGGCAGGTAAATGCTTTTAGTGGGATGGAGGTCGCATAAGATATAAGTTATATTTTAGACAAAACCACGTTATATCTATAATCTAACCTTAATAGATTATTAATAAAGTCCTTAGTAGCCCTAGCAGCTCTATCCAAGATCCAGACGCCACTATAATGGCTATACATAGCACTCTGGCAAATAGGGCAGTAGCTTCTAGGCCATATTCTAATCCAGACTTAGATAGTAGTGAGGGTGAGGGTTCTGGCACTTATAATACTGCTCCTTAGCTAAATACTATAAAGGGGCGTATTTCTAGTGCCCCCGGCCAATATACTAAGGCATAGTACCTTGGACTCAATAAGCGCCTAGGGTAGGTTCCGTTCTTTTATATTAAGGTAATATCTAGCATGTATCTAGCTTATATCCAAGATATAACCTAAATATAGCCCCGCGGCAAACATTTCCTCGTCCATATTCTGCCAGAGGAGATTTTCTATAAATGGGATTGTGCTATTAGGAAGACTATGAGTTATAAGTGCTATATATCTTTATTATATCCTAAATCTAACTATAGTAGGATCCAAATGCCGAGCACACTGTTTGCGCTTGGGAAAAAAAATTCGTAAATGGTCGTGGAGGATTAATTAAGTATATTAAGTCGCATTTTCTAGTAAGATCCTAGATGTATCCACATTGCATTTATATTATAACCTTTTTCTAACCTTAAAATAAAGAAAGGTGCAGGCTATATAATTAGAAGTATAAAGCCCAGAGGTCAAAAAGAGCTAGAATTAGATAATTTGGATAGTATAGTTGTCTATATATCTATATTATATCCTAGATCTAACTTATTTTAGCGGCTTAAAAGACACTTTATAGAGCTATTTATACAGAAGAGGAACTGCAGGTTATATACCCTGTTAGTAAAGCAGTAAGAAAGGCTAGAATATATTATAATGGTATAAACTATTGTTCTTCTATCTAGGATATATTACTAATATATTTTAGCGCCCCCAGCCAAAAATGCACCCTTAACGGCTAAAGGTCATAGAAAACGTAAAGCAACTTCAGCAGATCTAGGTATATTATTATTTATAATCTTATTATATTATAGATCTAACTAGAATATATAGAGGAGCCAGTTAAACAGATGCGCATTATATTCCGTTCTAGAATTCCATTAACACCTAAGGGTAAGGCAAGTTTAGGCAGTTCTAATTACTATATAACCATAATCTAACCATAATCTAACCATAATATAGCCTAACCGCACCACAATATTTAAGGTTATTGGCAAGTCTAATAAGCAGAAGTGTTCTTCGTGTAGGACCAGTAGCAAGAGTAGGTTTGCTAGTTATATTTCTAATATATCTAAGATCTAATGTAAATAGCATGCTTATCTAACTGGGCTATATATATATGGTTCAATAAGGTATACTTATAGTCTTTAATTATATTACTAATATATTTATAATCTAACTATAAATAGAACTTCGTTTTACCCGGGACAACGCTGCTAGGGGTTGCAGATAACTTTAATAATAGAAAGACATTTGATACTAAAGAGGACTACGCTATATAGGTTAAATAGGTTATAGCGTTTATGCATCTTAAATGTATCCTAGTTCTATCCTAGTTCTATTATAGACACTAAAGCATTAAGCGTGGGCATAGAGCATAGCGCGGAGCATATGGGTTAGGCTTTCTTAGATATTACAATGTCCTTATATCTAGGTAATAACCTTGATATAACCTCTGCTCCTTATGCTCGTAAATATAAAAATTTATATTAACCAAGTTCTCGTTCTAATTTTCTTAGCTCCAACTCCAGCTTCTAATTTTATAGTTTAATTACCTTTGCTTTAGCTTCTATACATAAAACCCTAGCCTCTTATTCACGAACATTTAATTAGGATTGCTGTAGCGTTAACTATTATAAGAATTGAGCTTATTAAGTAACTGTTATATAAAGTAAAGACTATAAGCTACTCTTATGTCCTAGATATAGTTAGCTTATAAGCTAAATACATTAAGGATATATCTAGATAATCTTACTCAACGGTGAAATAGGTCTAGGAGAGAGCGAAACCTAGCCATTATTTAATATTGTAATAGAGGAGACTAAAAGATATTAGCTTTATAGAACTTAGTAAAATCTAGAATATAATATACCGGAGCGAATAGAGGCAATAGATTGTAAGCAAGATTTTAATTATGCGCCTCGCGAACTTCGTAATTACGACTATGGGCGTATACTAGTTCCAGAAGATGATATATCTAATATAACATTATTAAAATCAAAATCTTCATCCTCTTTAATACTTATAGATATAGCATTAGCTTTTCCTTTGCCAGTATAAGCCTATTTTCTTAATTTTTCTAGCTCTTTTAAACCTCGTTAAACTATAGCAGATTATATTAGCGATATATCCACGTTAGAGCCATAATAAAGCCATACATTTACGCTTCTCTGCAAGAGCCATTCTTTTGGCGATAGATGTAGTTCGCGACGTATATGAAATTCTATGTTGATTATACGCCTTCCACGCTTTGTAATTAAAAATATTAATTCTCTGCCCACTAAATCTGTTATTATAATACTATATAACGGATATAACAGATATACAAACATTAAAATAGCGGCGAGAAGGCTTAATTAACGCCCTAGATTATTTACTCAAAAATAGAAGCATTTAACGGCGTTTATATTCTTTACAATTGTAAAGAATATATTATTGTCCATTTTACTACAATACGGATTTATTCCAGATGCAATACATATATATCGCTTATATTGACACCAGTTTACAATTTTATGGTTATTGCTGTACTTTTCTATAACCGCGAATGTTAGAATGTGGATATAATATAAATAAATTAGGGATATAATATCTCCATACTTTTAATCACGTCTAAAATTTCGTAGTATTGCTTGTGGCTTATAGCCTCTATAATCAAAGCTATATGCTGCCCAACACTATCTTGGCCTATATTTCCAGCTCTAATAACCTAACAAATACCGCGAAGAATGTGGATTTGGCAATATATAATTGCAGACTTCATATAGCCCTGCTAGGTCTGCGAGGGGTTAATATCTACTAGGTAAAGGCCAAGCCCTAATATATTTTAGTAATATCTTTAATATATACGCATTATAAAATACCTTTTGCCTGCGCCCTATCCATATCCATAAGAGCTGTATAAAATCCACGTTTATGAATATGACTCCAATAAGTTAGATAGCCGCAATTCTTATATAAGCGGAATACAGTATAGAAAAGTTGTTAATATATTTCTGCTAATCAACCTATAGCTTGGTTTACAAAAACTCTTATTAGTGTAATAACTATAGCCTTATTAGAATAAAGATATAACCGTAATATAACCGTAATATAACCAGGTTATATAATACCTTTATTAATTCCAGGGATATTTACGGCAATTACAACCTTATCTAACCTAGCTGTACCAACCCGTTTAAAAGACATATCAATTTCAAACGTTTTTAATATTAAGAGTATTTCCACCTAGCCTTTTTAAAAGCATATAATTATTAGCTTGCCATCTTAGTGGAATATATCTTATATATATCCAGGACCTGTTTTATAATGCAGATGCTTTTTAAATATTACCCCTTATATATCTTAACCTTACGGAAATGATAAAAGCTATTGCTTTTTAATTAGGTATTAAATCTTATCAAGATTTGCAAGGCTTTGGTAAAGGCTTAGAAGGCTAGTAACGTTATATTTTTTATAAAACTCTTTTATTAAAGGGCTGTATATAAAAGAGCCTAATAGAATAAAGATAGAGTATTAATATAACTTAGATATAACGTACTTAAAGTAAACCCTAGCCCTAACTGTTGCTGGATTTATTATTGAAGTTCTTTAATAAGCTGTATTGGAACCTTTAATAGAGGCGCTGGAGGATGCGTATATTTGCTATAAGAAGTTAAAACAATATATAGGCAATCCTTAATATTATCTAGCTATATATAGTTAAACTCCACGTTATAAGGGGCTAGTACCCATTTTCCAGGTCCTTAGGTATGGTTACAGCCTAGATATATTAAGGTTATATCATAGTTATATACGTATTATAATAACTTACCGTAATTATCTAATCTTTTCTTCCTGTGCTTTACCGCTGCATAGGTTTCTGGAGTGCCCTAATAGCCTTAGTTAAGTAAATCTCTTAAATATTTTAATAAGTATCTTAAAACTGAAGAAAGAGACTTTTAATAGTGTTTTTTATGGTTTTATATTCGACTTCCCTTAGTACAGTATATGCTTGCCACAGGTCTATCTATAAGTGACTGGTTATAGCTTAGTTATAGTTGTAATATATTTAGGATATATTAGACACTAACCATATACTTCGCAATATAAAGATATAGCTTATAACTAGCACTCTGCTTTATGCAGGCAATCTAGTACTAAAATGCATAACAAATACTGTTATAAAGTCTATATACGTTAATAAGAATAGATAATATAAATAAGTATCTTACATATTTGTGTCTCTTTGTTTAAGATTATCTTAATTTAATTCTGTTAAATTGCCGAGGAAATGTATAAGAGTACATAATGTCTATATTATAACTTAGATATAGTAACATAATATTATAGATATATTATACCTTTTCTTGCAATTTACATATTCTTTTCCAGTCTTCCTCTATAACTTGCTTGTAGTGAAAGTTTTATAGCTAAGGGTCTAAGTATTTGCAGTAAAACACGCCTATATAGGGTATCTGTCTCCTAAAGCACTTTTAGAGACTAAGAAGAGGGCATATTGTACTTATCTTGTTCCTTAATATACACAAGTATTGTATCTATCTGTATTAGAACCTAGTTATATATAAGATCTATCTAGGATATAGTCTCTTATATTTTCGTACATCTTGGTAATATTTTTATTATTTAGCTATAGGCTAGATAAATCTATTATATATCCAATCCCGTGCTTAGAGGATATAGGATATTCCAGTATCTCTTAACTAAATATAAGTCTTTCTACTGTAAGCAATCCAGTTTATGTAATTAATATTAAGCCCGGCTATATTATAGAAATAATTAGTTTATATATTATATATAGCTCACGTTATAGAATTCTACTTACTACTAGCATTAAAGAAGAGGCATTGGTAGATCGTTATAGCGTAGATATTTGGGATTGTATATCTTCGTAATACTCCCAATATAAGCTGGATATATCCTAATTACCATCTTTAATGTTTATATATGTGCGTTCCTCCTGCACCTATTACCCTTTATAGAAGAAGTCCTCCTGTAATTATTCCAAGTCTTTAATTAAGAACTAAGTTGCTTCTATTAGCAGTAGTATAGAAGAACTACCTAAAATAGGTAAGTGCGCAAGGGTGCCTGGATTATATCTTAAATACATTATTAATCTATCCTAGATATATCTCTGCGCACTTTAGGGTGGCTATATATTATTAGCCATTTCTAATACTAAAATCGCATGATCTTAGATATACCAAAAATAGAGTATAGTTGCAATATTATACAATTAAGTGTAGCTTTAATAGCGATAATTTTAAAGAATTTTGTATTAAAAGCTTATAAAGTGTGCGCGTACGGTGCTAAAGTTCATCTAGTGTAAGATTTTGCGACGTGGCGTATTTCAACACTCCCGGAGCTTTCGGCAACACTGGCCGAGCTATATGCTTATCTAGATTGACATGCAGAGCTCGCTCTCGCGACGTGTCCAGAGCTTAGTTAGCATCTCTCGCTTAATTCTGACAGTATGACTATAAGATTACGGAGGTGCGTGTTAAAAGTCTTTGCCGCCAAGCCGGCTTACCGCCAAGGCAGAAAAACAAGATTCTACTAGCAGAATTCTGCCACGTCATCAAGCGTTCTACCAAGGTTGTTTTTAGCAGCTTAATTCCGTAGCTTTTAAGTTCTTTTCAATATTCTAAATGGCTACTAAAAGGTCTACTGCTAAACATTCTGTAGGTGGCTATAATTAAGCTACAAGGGCTCAAATTGTGGCTCTAAGAGCTTATGGAATCTCAGCTACCGAAATTGCAAAGACAACCCAAATTTCCGAACGAACCATACAAGATATATATCGCCGTGCAGTCGATTGAGGCTTTGACCCAAAATCTTCTCCTCCTCTTATCCTTAATACCCATATAGACGACGCTTCTTGCCTTGGCCGTCCATCCAAACAGACTAAAGATACCAAGAACGCAATACTAGAGAAGGTCTGTTGTAATAGATATGGCAGAGAGAAGACATGCGCTTATATTACTGCAGAGGTTGGAGGAGTTAGTGCTAAAACCGTATAGCAAATACTCAGAGCCTCTGGATTAAGAAAGACTAAGCCTACACAAAAGCCTGGATTAACAGAGCAGATAAAGCTTGAGAGGCTTAGGTTCTATAGAGATTACGCTTATTAGAAGTTGGAAGATTGGAAGAATGTTATCTAGTTAAATAAGACATCTATTGTTTTAGGTCATCGCCATAGTAGATATCAAATTTAGCGTGCTATAAATGAGCGTTTTGTTAAGAGCTGTATACGCAACCGCTGGAAAGGTTACTTAGAGTTTATATTCTAGGGCTGTTTTTTATATAACAAGAAAGGACCTTGCCATATCTAGCAGCTAGAGACAGCTGCAGAACGGAAGAAAGCTTAGGCTGCAATTAACAAGCTAAATAAGGAGCTTGAGCCTCGTATATAGCAGGAGTGGGAGCTTAATATAGGTACTAGAAGGATGGGGCTGCGCAATCTTCCTAGACCAAAGCCAAGATGGAAGTTTACTAAAGCAACTAGTAAGCTTGTACGGAATTAGGGCCATAGAGATATTAATTAGTGGTGATATTAAATATCAATTCTTATACTAAAGCTACTACCTTTTACTTAAGAGTGCCTTAAGGAAAGGCCTAGTACTATTATCCAGGAGGACAAGGCTCCAGCTCACGCCCACCAATATCAATCAACCGTATATAACGTATGGAACATTTAACGCCTTCTTTAGTGTGGCAACTTTCCTAATTTAAATATAATTAAGCCTTGCTGGCCGTATAAAAAGAGGGTTACTACGCGTAAGGGAGCGCTGCAGAAGAGGGAGGTTGCAAGGAACGTATGGCAGGCGGCATAGAGAGATTTTAAGCAGTAGATGATTTAGGCTTAGATTGAGCGGATTATTAGGCATATCTAGAAGGTTATTAATCTTAAAGGAGGTAACAAGTATCGGGAGGGTGCTATAGAGGCACTAAGATGCTTAAAAGCACCTAAAGCGGAAGAGGATAAATGGTAGGATATCTAGATTTGGAAGGCGGTGAGCTAAGGCGGTCAATTTTCTTAGTGGCAAAGACTTTTAACACGCACCTCCGTAAGATTGAGCTAGATAAGGAAAACATACTTAGCTATAGCCCCCTTTATCAGTAGTCTACTACTAAGTTATAGGCTATAAAGCAGTATTTTATTAATAACCTAAATAAGGGCTTTATTAAGCCTAGTTAAGCCCCTTTTAACTTACCTATTCTTTTTACTAAAAAGCTAAATAGAGGACTTTGTTTCTGCATAGACTACTATAAACTTAATAATATAACCCGCAAGGACCGCTACCCACTGCCCTTACTTAATAAGACTTTAACCCAAATAAGTAGAGCTAAGATCTTTACTAAGCTTAATATCTATTAGGCCTTTTACCGGATTAGGATAGACTCTAAATTTGAAGATTTTACTATATTTTAGACCCGTTACGGAATATATAAATATAAAGTACTTCCTTTTAGACTGACTAACGGACTAGCTACGTACTAGCGATATATAAATAATATACTCTTTAACTACCTTAATGACTTCTATATGGCCTACCTGGATAATATTATAATCTACTCTAAGAATAAGTTAGAACACAAGGAGCACGTCTATAAAGTCCTATAACGGCTCCGCGAGGCCAGCCTCTAGGCCAATATTAAGAAATTGGAATTTAGTGTTAAGCGTATAAAGTACCTAGGGTTTATTATTAGTATAGATAGAATTAAGGCAGACCTAAAAAAGACGGCCGTAATTAACTAATGGGTACCCCTAAGGACCGTAAAGGGTATATAGTTATTTCTAGAGTTTTATAACTTCTACCGACGCTTTATTAAGAACTATAGTAGGATTACCCAGCCCCTAAGCCTACTTACCTATAAGGACCGGCCCTTTTACTTTGATACCGTATATAGGTAGGCCTTTAACAAGCTTAAGAAACGACTAGTCTTTGCTTCCTTACTCGCCCACTTTAACCCAGAACGGCCCTTAATGCTAGAGACCGATGCCTTAGACGGTATTATAGCTAGCATTTACTCCCAAAAGCAGATAGACAGAGAATAGCACCCTGTTGCTTACTATTTAAAGACTATAGTAGATACTAAGCTAAACTACCCAATTTATGACAAAGAAATGCTAGCTATTGTCTCTAGCTTTTAGTACTGGCGAGCCTAACTAGAAAGCACCCCTAAGTCTATTTAGGTAGTTTCTAATTATAAGGCCTTAGAATATTTTATAATAATTAAGGCCCTTATAGCCTAATAGGCGCGCTAAGCAGACACCCTATCTTAGTTTAACTTCCTAATTATATATAGGCCAAGCGCTACTAACTATGTGGACGCTCTTATAAGGCGTAAATAGGACCTAGATAACTAGACAGCCGCAAAGATCTTATTATAGACCTAAGCGCTACTATAACTAGAATACCTTAATCCCTAGATATAAGCAGAACTAAATACAAACTCTTTAGACGCCGAGATATATCCTATTAACTCTATAGAACTTAACCTTATTAATAAACTACTGTAGGCAAACCGTACGGCCCCTTCTCTATAGGAGTACCGCGAAAAGATAAAGGACGTTACTAGCCTATAGTCCCTTAAAAATAGGCTGCTTAAGTATAAGGAACGGCTAGTAGTAGCTAAGGAACAGAATTTACGGACCTGGCTTATTACGGAAGCGCATATTTAGGTCTCTATGGCCCACCCTAGAAAAAATAAGACCCGTAAAATTATTAGCGACCGTTACTATTAGCCTAAAATAGTTATGGATATTAATCGCTATGTACGAAACTGTAACGACTACTATAGGTCTATAATTTTATAAGATAAGACCCTAGGACTGTTAAAACCACTCCCAATACTAGAGCGCCCCTAATAGCATATCTTTATGGATTTCTATAAGCTACCTATAGACCGTAACGGATATAATATGGCTATAGTTATAGTCAACCGCTTTAGCAAGCGCCTGTTCTTAATTCCCTATTATAAGAATATTAACGCCAAAGAAGCGGCCTAATTGTATATCTACTACGTCTACTATATTTACGGACTACTAGATACTATTATGTCTAATTATAGGCCGCAATTTATATTGGCCTTTTAGAACGAGTTTACCCAGATCCTAGGTATTAGGCTAAAGCTTTCTATAGTATACCACCCCTAAATAGACGGCTGGATGGAGATTATAAACTAGTATTTAGACTAGAGACTCCGACCCTTTGTTAACTACTTTTAGGATAATTAGGCCGAACTGCTACCTCTAATAGACTACGCCTAGTCTATCCTACCCTATAACTCTATAGGATTTGCACCTATCTAGCTAAAAATAGGGTATTTACCTTATATAAGCTTTAACTGGGAAAGACCAGAAGGGCCACAGACCGTACGCGAAAAACTATCTTATAAGGAAGTACGGTATTACGCTAAACGCTTAGAAGAAGCCTGGAAAGTAGCCTATACGAACCTAAAAAAGACCTAGAAATTAATAGAATAGTAGGCAAATAAGTATAGACGTAAGCCTGACTTTACCGTAGGTAATAAGGTTTAGGTTATAATAAAGAACTAAAAGATAAAACGGCCTAGCCGTAAGCTAGACTATTAAATGGCAGGACTATATAAGGTCCTTAAAAAGAGAGGCAACTTATATAAAGTAAAGCTCCCGGATTTAATTAAGGTCTACCCTATTTTCTTACTAGATAAGCTATAGAGAGCTGTAAATAACCTATTACCTAGATAAAAGAATAAACCGCCCCTACTAATTTAAGTTAATAGCGACAGTAAATAGGAAATTAAAGAAATACTAGCCTGTAAACTTATAAGAGGAACACTAAAGTACCGCGTAAGTTAGAAAGGATATAATCCAGATCCTACCTGGTACCCTGTATAGAATTTTATAGGTAGTCCCTATAAGTTATAAGAGTTCTATAGCCGTTACCCCAATAAACCTAAACTACTAAAGTACTTAAATAAGTAGATGGAATGCTAGTATAGTAAGGATAATAGGTTGCCTATAGAGTATAAAGATAAGAACGCCCTATAGGTATAATACGGATATATAAAGCCTAAGGGCAGGCTTTTTTAAAGGAGGGGGTAATATTACGGTACTGGCATATTACCGGCATATTGCCGCAGATTGCCGCAGATTGCTGTTACGTAACGGCACTTTACTATTATATAACTAGAGAATTGTACATAACTTTAAGCGGTGCTTCTGTTCTTCCCCTTTCCTTTCTCTAGCTTTGGATCCTCGTTTATAGACAATCCAATTGTATAGGCTTGCGCGACCCTCTTACTATACCCGTGCCTTAATTAACTAAGTTGCTAACAAGAAGCTTTAATTACTTTACTTACTTATAGACGTTCCTCTAGCTGTTTAACTATTTATTAATATTCTGCTTTTTATTATAGGCTTTTAGAGCCATATATTAATTAAGGATATTATACTTTTAACTTAAGGTAGTAGGGGCTAGTGTTTTCTTAAGTGCTTAAAGCCGTTTGTGTACTATATTGAGGCCGTTAATAAGTAAAAGGTAGGCTGCTAATATTGATTAAATAATATAGTTACTAATATTGCTTATAGCCTACTCTTTCTTCTAGTGTAGAAGGGTACGGTGTCCCTTAAATAGAAGTCACTGTGCCGTCTATTAGTCAGTCAGTCAGTCTATCGGTCGGTTAGTCGTAATCAGTCAGAAGTAATCAGTAAAGCAGTTAGTAAGAAGAGAAAGAAAAGAATGTATTCCGGTAGGTCTTGATAATAAGAAGGAGGGAAGCCAACGGCTTAATATATACAGGAAAATGCCAAGACACTGAGCATGGGACATTTTACCCCACCACATACCTCCCCCACTAAGAACGTTGCCCCCTAACGTTCTATACTATAGAAGAATAGCCAAATAAAAGAATAGCAAGAGCAGAATAGAAAAAAAGGAAAGCACATCCCTAAAAGAACATAGGTAACCTTATCCTTAACCCTATAGAACTGTTCTACGGCGTCCTTCTATTATCTATAGCTACGATCCGATTATCCTACTAGTAGCAGCTAGGACAGTAGTAAACCAGAAATAATAACGGCAGCAGTAATAGCAGTAACAGTAACGGTGGTAGAAGCAGTCGTAAAAGTAGACATTTAGCGCAGTAAAACAGAACGGTCAGCGGTAGAATGGTTAGTAATAGAATAGTTAGTAGAAGAACTCGGTCCGTGTTGTAAGCAGTAGGATATCTAGTAGTAGAACTTTTAATAGCAGAGATCTTAGTAGCGGCAGAATAATTAAAACAGCGGAATAGAACAGTTGGAAGAGCAGCAGTCGATCAGACAAAACAGCGGCTATAGCGGCGGCGGCGGTAGAACGGAACGGTTAAACAGTAGCAGCAGAATATCTGGTTGGAATAGTAGTAGCAGTAGCAGTAGCAGTAGAACGATCGGTCGGCGGCGGTTAGTCAGAGTAGCAGTCGGTAGAAATAGTAGAACGGAACAGGTCAGTTAGAACAGTTGGGCAGAACAGTATAATAGATCCAGTAGATCCGGCAGTAAATAGATCTAGTAACGGTACAGATCTAGAATAGTAGAGACAGAGCAGTTGGTTGAGATAGTAGGGACAAAGCAGTTGATTAAAATAGCAGAGGCTCTGGCTTAATTTGGTCGTTTAGCTGGTTATTTAATATCAAGACTCTATATCTAGCTCTGCATTGGTCTGTATTATACATAGCTTCTTAATTAAAGCTCTGCCCGTGACTTTGCATTAGGCCCTATATCGTTAAGCTTTACATCCGTATCGCTGTGCATCTAACTATGCATCTGGCTGTGCATCTGGCTGCGTATTGCATAGTCTGCGTCTATATATATGTCTACGTGCGTACCTACAAGCCTACTTTAACTGCTGGACGAAGACTGTCTAATTGGTCGGTGACGACGTGCTGCAATTAATCGTTCGGTCGTTTAATTAAGGTAGAAAGTCAGCCCAGTTAAAAGCTCTAATTGTCCTAACTTAAATACAGAGACGGCGTTTAACTAATTAAGATTTAGTAAGGCCCTAGCTTGACTTAAGGTATCTTCTGGATTGGTTAAGGCTCCGCATCTACCGTTCGTTTAAGGTTTCGTATATTTAGGCGTTTAGTTAAGCTGCTGTACTATTATTAAATTACGGCTCTGCACCTATATGCTCCATATCTATAGACTCCGTGTATGACTCCGTGCGAGGCTCCGTGTAAAGCTCCGCATTTATATCTATAGGAAAGATCGTTCTGGTTAACCAATCTATAGGCGTTAAGATGGGCGGCAATTAATTAATAAAGGAGGGTTAAAGGGAGAGGTTCCTATAGAGGCTCTAAAACGTTAACTGGCGGTGCTTCTAATAACCGTCTGGCCGTATACTAGTTTCCTAATTAGGCCTAGTGTCTGTCTGTCTGCTACTATAGGATCTTTAACTGCTGATTGAAGACGTCTAACGGCGACGGTAACTAATTTAATTTGACTGTAACAATGTACAATTGACTGACATTTAAATAGGGCACTAGGTCGGCTTGACTGAAAGCTATAGCTAATCCGACTTAACTATAGAGACGGCGTTTAATTAATTAAGGTTTAACTAAGGCTCTGGCTTAACTCATAATATCTTCTACTATACGTATGACTTGGGTTCTGCATTATTATACGCTTAATCAAGGCTTTAAATCCGTCGACGTTTAATTAAGGCTCTGTATCCGTAAGCTCTATATCTGTGGACAGTCAATTAAAACTCTGGCTGTACAGTCGTTTGGTTAAAGCTTTGTATCTATGCAGTTAATTAAGGCTCTATATCATATAATTAAGGCTCTTGGTATTCTTTAGACGTCCAATCTAGAGACCTGTCCTAAGACTTCCTACCTTGTGAGTATAAACAGCAGCTTCCAGTAGACCATTTTCGCGGGCCTAGTGCTTTTCTAGGATGTCTTCTGTAGCTACTTTCTTCCCTTTCTAGGCCGTCCTTGCTTTTAACTCTTTTGGCATATCCTTAGGCTTTTACGGCTGCTTCTTTGCCCCCACTACTAGTAATATACTTGCGTATCCTTAATCTTCTTCCAGCCTTAAGAGCCTTCTTAGGATTGTCTTCTGCTTTTAGTCTCTTTGTTATTGTCCTACAGGTTCTACGCTTTGCCTGAGTTGTCCTTAATATCCTTAAAGTTATCTAGTGGCAGCTTCTTAGCTATTATAACTACCTCCGTCGTAGATCCCTTGCCCTTATGTCCATAATGCAGTCCTTTTATCAAAACGATCTCTAAGCAGAAGTGCTGGCTCCTGTATATCTAATTCCTGTTCTCCTTTAAATCCTTAATAAGGTCCTTTACTAGCCTAGCCAGATATAGCCTAGTTCCGTCTTTAGTTGTATAAGGATAGTTTAGGCTTAATATGGTTAGCTGTGCCCTATGTCCGATCTCTTGCAGAACATCTTTTATTAGTGTCTCTTTGTATACTGCTTTACCGTTCCATGGTGCTTGTTTTCTAATATTATGCTGCTGCACTTAATAGGTCCCTTCCTTACCACGGTATCCGTTCTTGTTATACAGCTAGCGCAGTACTAAATTCGGATGGTAGTAACAGTCGTGCTATGATTATTCGTCATTTAAATAAGGACTAAGGTTGGCCTAGTTAAAGGCTCTAATCTAACGACATTTAATTAATTTGCTTTAGTAATGGTAACGTAATGGTATTAAGGCTTTGGCTTAATTTAGTTCTTTAACTAACCGTAGCTTTCGCGCAGTCGTTCAATTAAGGCTTCCGTGTAGTTGTTTGGTTAAGGTTCTGCATATAGCTCTGCATCTAGCTCTATATTATATAATTAGCTCTATATCCGTGCAATTAATTAAGGCTCTTGGTGCCGTTTTTATTGTATAGCTGCATTATTAAATTCTAGGGGCGGTGTAGAGTTCTGCTAGCTCTACTGCTAAATGGACCAATTAGGATTTTCCGTGCCAGGCATGGAAAATCGCTATTAGCTTAGTGATAGGCGGTGAGCTGAGCTGATATCTTTGCAGTAGGTCGTCGCGACTAACGCGTCTTAATGCGATTAAGAAAGTAAATAAGAAAGAAGCTTTAGGAAATATAGTAACTAAGCAGATAAATAGAAATCTTTTATACGTTACTTGCGCCCCCTTTCCCACTTTAGAACTTAACTGTCCCCTAGTTGAACATCCTACACCTGCGGCGGAGCCTGCTGCGGAGCAGTGATTGTATTGGACTGGGGTAATGTTGGAGCTCCATGTGGATCTAGGGGTTGCATCGGAGCTGGATCTAGTGATTTTAGATTCGGAGTGGAGTGGATCTGGTCGAACTGGCGCTCCTGGAGCTCCAGTTCTATGCCCGAATAGGAAGATTCTAACCTAAATAGGAAGAGTTCTAACCTGAATCGGAAGGAGGTTAAAGGAGGAAGGAGCAAAATGTGTCAATGCGGGTTAAGGACCAATCGTCCGTCAGCTCTAGCGGTGAGCGTCTGCCCCAAAATAGCGTGTCATCGTCGCGTCGTTACTGCTGCTTCTGCCGTACTCTTACCGTTTTAGTGTTTTCCTACCTACCGCCGCTATATGGCGATTTTATCTTTAACTTCGCTACGACAAAGAATTTGACGTAATTTAATACTAGTAGGATCGCTCTACTAGCCAACCCGACCTTGCTCAATTCGCCCTTAATATCCTCGCTAATACAAACGCCCATTTAGCAGCTATAAAATCCCCCTTAAAGACCGACGATCTTAACTCTAGATGGATATAATTAAGGCAAATAAGATCCTTTGTACTTGTTTAGGCCTCCGCGGAGAGATACATTTAATAATAAGGATATTAGCAAGGCAGAAGGCGAATTATAGCCTTTATTAGGAATACCACTAATAGAAGCCGCGAAGGCTCGTACTGCTGTAGATATCGCTGTAATTACTACTGCGCAGGCGGAACTTGGTGAGGTTAATGCAGTAGATAGGCTTAATTGAATATAATATAGGCTACTTTTGTATTAAATTTGGTGTATTTGCTCACCTACCCGTCTTAATACCAACACCAAAATCGTGCCAAGACTTACTATTTATAGTATATATTTGCATTGGATTCCCTTGGAGCTCCAGGAGCCAAATTCTAAAAGAATTGGGTGGACTGGATTTGAGCTCAAATCCAGTCCAGTCCAGTCCAGTCCAATACAATCACTGCTGCGGAGCCTGCTACGGAGCCTGCGGGTTAATGACTGGCCTTAAGCGTCTGTCTCTATAACCGTCTCTAAGGGTTAGGCAATTTATTCTTCTTCCTAGTTTTAGCTGTCTTATCTATAGGCCGTAACATAATCTGGACGTAATCTCCTAGTCGTATATTCTTCTCCTGCGGCGCAACGGTTGTCCTGGCTGTACGGCTGTCTCTAGGGGTCAGGCGAGTCTGCAGACATTATTGGCTGAGCGTTACTAAGTCCATAGGCCGTACTTAACAGTAGTCCTCCCAGCTTGTGCGTATTTCGTTACTGTTCTTTAGTACTACTCCGTTACGGAAAGTAGTAAAATCCGTTTATACCATAGGGACCTGTTTCTGTGTCTATCCTTATCCTTCTATTTTCTAATGTACCTATCCATCTGGGTCTATTCCTTGGTACGTATAAAGCCAGTTCTTAATACTTTTCAATCGTCCTTTATTGCTGAGCCACGGAAGCTTAGGTCCAGGTCGCTCGCGCGTCCTAGCTACTAGTCTTCCTTGATTAGATAGATGCACAAATCCTTACTAAATAAGATCCTTGAGCTCTTGGCATTTGTACTGGGTAAAACGGTGACCTCCTCCGCATCTAAAACAGGTCTGTAGGCCTTGTCCTCGCGTACCTTGCTGACCTCGTACGTTCTGCTACGGTCGTCCAAAAGCAGTAGAATCTTGCGGATACCGAGAGCCTTGCGGATATTGAGAATCTTATAGATATTAAAAATCGTGCGGATATTAAAAGTCTTGCGGAGTAAAGGGAGCTCGGGTGCTGTTCTGCCAGTCTTTATATCCTAGTGCTAGGCCGTATCCTTACGCTAAGCCCTAAACTGCGGCCTAATCTAGCAGTATTGTGAACTTCCTTGGGTCTACCCGGATTTGGTTAAGGAATGGCATCGACCGTACAGCTGCCGCAAGCTCCATCTTGGTCAGTTTTAGACTCCTTAGCTAGCTTAGCATTTTATCCATTTCCTGGTCTATAGTAGAGGGTGACTGCTACTGCGTTAGGGCTTCTCTGTATACACCTAAGTCTAAAAGCCTTCCTTCTCTCCTATAGTTAAGCTTATCCCTTTACTGCCGTAGCTCCTGTATAAGCTGGACATTTAGGGCGTCTTCTTCCGGAAGGACATCCATTTACTTGGCGCCCTCTATAGCTACTATCCTTAACTCTATAGCCTCCTTTAGTTTTTTGAACCTAAGGGTGTTGGGCTTGTCTGCTACAGCTCCTGTCTGTTCTATTATATGCCTGCGGTATTTAACAGGAAGTCCTCGCATAAACAACCACCCCTTATCTTGCTTAGTAAGGTTTCCTACGGCTACCGCTTTATCTAAGATGGTAGTAAAGTCCTGTACGTAGTAACGCAATTCGCCTGGTTGTTCCGCAGATTTTTGAATAAAAGCTTCCACAAAGTCTTGTGTCTCTATGCGTTGGTAGTAGTCCTTAGTTTAATACTTAGTTCTAAGCTTTCTAATAAGCTCCGTCCAATTACCAATTGTAAACTTAGGTAGGCTTTAGATCCATATCCCTATCTAGTAATCGCAGTACTCTGAAAGGCCCTAGTGCTTCTCCTTACTCGTCACACAATATCGGGTGCATAGCCGTTTGTACTGCTTGATAAACTGCAATACGTTCTGTCCTATAAAGTAAGGAGCTCCAATAGTTCCTGGGGCTGGTATAGGCTGAACCATAACATAGATCTTGTTTTAAGCCGTTAACTGCTGGTCACGTGCATCTAGAGCTTCCTTAGAAGCTTGCAGGTGGTCCTTATGGCTCTTATCCTTTATCTGCTAAGGGTTATCGGTCCTAGGTGTTATAGGTAAACGCTGCAGTAGATCTTCTTGCATGGCTGTAGTCTTAACAAAGGATGTCCCAAATGGCCGTTCTGGTGTTGGTTTATACTTAGTAAAAGAAGTATAGGCTTCTGTTCCTTCTGGCTGCTTCTTAACGCCTAGAGGTTGGTCTTCCTAAGAGAGCACGGTGTCTTTATTATCTATAGCCACTGCTAGGTCTCGATACGTCCATCTGCTTTGGTCTGCCGTCGTTCCGCGCGGTAGGGTGCTACTAAGCCTTACGCTTCCGCCTATATCTGCTTCTTTACAGAATGCCTCTAAAGCTACCGCTAATATAATCCAGATAACTTAAAAGAAGATAAAGCTAAGCCGGAATAGGAAGCTTTTAAGGGCAGATCCAATCTTATGTACTTGCGACCTTACTCGGTATTGTGTCCTTTGTTCTTAAAGGGCAGTACTAACTTCCTCTGCCGCCAGATCCCTTAAGTCTCATTTCTATCTAATTAATTAGTCCTTGGCTTGTTGTCTCTGCATCCTTAATAAAGCTCTGGCCATGTCCGTGCGTAGGGGTGGCGAGATATTAAGTAACTCCAACCGCCGGTTGACGTCGTCTGACTGGCTTACTGGTTTGCTTAATATCCTTACTTATATCTTTCCGAGACACTCTTTAGCCTATGCGTAGTGTCTAGCTGTCCCGTCTTTTCCGGTTTTTCTATTTAGGGACTGCCTGGTTCCCCTTGCTGTCCGAGACTATTTGCTTCTCTACTGCTGTCTTATCTGTCTGGCTGGTCGTTCTTCTACAGCTAGCTGTTCTTTTGCAGCTAGTCGTTCTTCTATAGTCGTAATATATTCTTGCGTGTCTTATATGTATATAGCACTAGACTTCTATTCTAAAGAGCTTGCCGTCGTCCCCACATGGAATGCCAAAATGTAGAAGGGTACGGTGTCCCTTAGATAGAAGTTACTGTGCTATCTATTAGTTAGTCAGTCAGTCTATCGGTCGGTTGGTTATAATCAGTTAGAAGTAATTAGTAAAGCAGTCAGTAAGAAGAGAAAGAAAAGAATATATTCCGGTAGGTCCTAATAATAAGAAGGAGGGAAGCCGACGGCTTAATATATACAGGAAAATGCCAAGATACTAAGCATGGGACATTTTACCCCACCACACTAGTATATGCGTAGATTGTTCTTATACTCTGCGTAGATTTAGTTATATATAATAAGTTAGGTTTGGTCTAGCTGTGCTATTAATATAGCTATAGGAAGTACGTCCGTAGGTATAGGTTATTTTAAAGGTTCTAGCTTTAGGGGCTTATCTTTTATCTTAGATAGGTCAATATACTGCCATACCTTATTTATTTTAGTAGTATCTTAAATAACAAAGAACTATTGCATCTAATTAGATAGCTTATTAAGAATGAGGTTAATTTTAAATAAAGACTTATTTATATTAGTTATCATTTTTAGAATTTTAACAGTTTAGGTAGGGTCTAGGTTAGCGTCTTAACGAAACCTTATTTTAACATTTTAATTTATTAGTTTGTTCTAGTATATTCTAGTATATTTATCGGATTTAATTATCTATTTATTTAATAGGTAAAGAAGCTTAAGACACTATAAAGGTAGTAAAAGTAGTGACTTCTTAAATAAGATAATAGATTAATTAGTTAGCAGGTAGTACGAGCTAGGGTTATAACTATAAGCTTATAGTATGGGAGAATTAAGTGAATAACTTAATTGTAAAATATAGCTCTAGAGCCTCTCTCTATATATAAGGAAGGTATAGAAATAAATAAAAAGGGAGACTAATATATAACTAAAACAGTGTAATACGTAAGTGATACGTAGGCAATGTGTGATGGTGCTAGAGCGTGTTACTTACTACTTTGCTGTTTCCTAGGCAATCTGCGGCAATATGCGGCAATATGCCGTTTTCTAGGCAATCTGCTAAATCCTGCTATATTGTGCCAAGTTGCTATTAGCTCGCTTACTACTAGCGCCTTAACGACCTTTATATCTTGCCAGTCTCTACCAGTCTCTTTCTTCTCCTTAGCTTAGTATTCTTATATAGTAGCAATCTACAAGCTTTATTTTAGAAGCATTTATATAAGCCCATTACATTATACTAAGCTCTCCCTACATTGCCTGGGAAGGCCTTAATAATATCCTACCTTAAAAGAAGACCTTTATCTGCAATAACGCGTTAACGCGTTATACTTAGATACTAAAAAAACTTACACTACTACGCCTAAGAAGGCCCTAACAATATCCTACTTTATAGGCCAGACTATACTTAACCTGCGCCCTTAAAAGAACCCTAAAACTAAATTATACAATTTTAATAAACCTTAGAAAGCCAATAATGGCACCTAAAGCAAGCTTATTTAAAAAACCTACCTCTACCTAATGTTACGGCGCTAGTGGAAAACGGTGGATTATAGTAGACGTTATGGTAGACGCCAAGTTATGTAAGTCTACGTGACTAGAGGACCGCATAAAACTTCGCACAGCGCTGCTATTCTTCTCCCTTCCTTTTTCTAGCTTTGGATCCTCGTTTATAGACTACCAATTATATAGGCTTGCGCGTCCCTCATGCCGTGCTTATGCCTTAATTGACTAAGTCGCTAATATTATCTAAATCTCAACTACTCTTTCTTCCTAAGAAGGAACTTAAATATATCTATAAAGGACACAGAATAGGACCCTAAGGACATTACCAGGACCATAAGGATAGGACAGACCCCTAAGAACCAAAAGAATACGAACAGAACGCGAAACCTAAGAATAGGATACACATGGACCAGAACCCCTAGAAAATAAACAAACACTAGAAATTACCTAATACCCCTACTACCATGCCAAGAAATACAGTAGCTGGTAAAGCCGCTGTAGGACCCATAAATACCTCTAATAGTGAAATAGTCGCCGTCTTAACCCCCTAGGAAGAGCTTGCAGCAGCTAATGCCGAAATTAAACGGCTTTAAGAGCTGCTTAAAACTAGAGACACCCCTACACCTAGTAAGGAGTTATTAGACACCTAGAGACTTGCTATAGTCCTTAAGACCCTAGCCCAATATACAGTATTAGTATTATTGCGGTCTGTGAAGGTTATAGACCCCCTGTTACTTACAGACGGAACTGACCCTATATTTAACAATTGGAAGCTTTAACTGCAAGATAAGCTTAAAGTTAATACAGATCACTTCCCTACTACCTAAGCTAAAATGGCCTACGTCTTTAGCCGTACTAGTGGGGATGTATAGACATATCTACGTCCGCAATACGCCTAGGACTTAGCAGACCCCTTCCTCTCTAAAGAAGAGATGGTTAACTACCTATCTTCCACTTACAAGGACCCCTTTAAGATATAAAACGCCCGCCTTAATTACAAAGCTCTTGATATAAAGACAATGGAGACCTTTTTAGCCTTTTAGACCTACTTTCTATACCTAGCTGGCTAAGCCCAAATTCCCTATAAAGACCTAATGCTAGACCTCTTTAATAAGCTTACCCTAGACCTACAGCGCGCTGTACTACCAGTTTTTACTACTATATAGACGCTAAAGGTACTTACGGACCACTGCCTAGCTATTAACTAAGGCCTCTATTAAATTAAGGCATAATCTAAGCAGTATAAAGCTAAAAACTCTCTAAACTAGACTATAAGCACTTTATAAATGGCCTATAACACCCTAGCACGATCTGCAACTCCTATAGCACCAGCCATATAGCCCGCCGTTAATTCAGCAGCTAGCCGTACAGCTAGTCTTACTATGGGTCTAGCGTACACTTAGCCTATATACAACGACCCCTATAAACAGGCCCTTAGCAATTAAGGAGCTTGCTTCTTATATAGCTAAAAAGACCACTTTGCAAAGGATTACCAGATAAAGGCAAAAATGGGCAAGGTTCTGTTAATTTAGGAGGACAGTATGGAGTTAGAAAAAGAGGAACCTTAAAAAAAGACTCCTCTCTAGGGTTAAAAGGGATTAATATGTTATATATTAATCTAGGTCGGCTAGTTAGTAGAAGAAGCTACACTATCTATTACGGACGCTTTAAGTACAATGTTACGACTACTTAGAGAAAAGTCACAGGAAGCTAGTTGGTTAATACAGGCACGGTCCAGGATGGATCCGGTGGAACCATATAACGAGGAATAGTAAGCGAGTCACATAATATTATACGCAGTGTACGTCCACGTATAACACGTATAACACGTACCTTACGTACAAGAGAGGATTTCTTAGGAGTATGGTTATGTATTTAAAGGACCTTAGTCCCTACCGTAGATAGTTCTCTCCTTGTAATAAATCTTAGAATACAATTAGAGTTAATCTGTTAGGCAACTACTCTACTAGTTATTATTACGTTGTTGTTTTATTTGTACCTATATACCCAGCCTAATAATAGAACCTACTGTAGTCTAAGCTACAAGGTTCCGTTACATATTCACTACTAAGGTTACGGTATTGGAACAAAATCGAATAACATGCCACTAAGAGCAGCACCAGTCACAACGGCGTCGACGGCAGCCACAACCTCAGGGCCAGGTAATACCAGTATAGACGATAGGGATTCTCAAGTGGTTACGCAAGGTCAGTTATAGGAAATAGTTAATTACTTACAAGACAATAATAGGATACTTAAAGAACGCATTAATAGAATTAGAGTAGTAAAGATCAAGTTACCTTTAATTAAACGGTTCTTAGGAGAGAAGTTAAAGCTTAAAGAATTTCTTACGCAAATACACTTTAAGGTAGTATAGGAAGGAGTAAAGTTAGCAACATTATTAAATTAAGTAGCCTATGCAGGATTATTCCTAACAGGGAGGGCACTTAAATGGTTTAAGCCGTATCTTACAGAAATATAGGCTAATAGTATAACAACTACTAACCAAGATATACGGTATATATTTGCCAGTTAGAACGGGTTTATAAAGCAACTAACGCAGATATTTAGAGACCTAGAGGCCATAACCACAGCGGAACAAAAGCTTTAGAACTTAGTATAACGCACTTTAATAATTAAGTATACAACACAGTTTTAAACACTAGCCATATAGGTTAAGTGGAATAATAGGGCGCTTATAGCACAGTATAAATAGGGACTTAAGGCTAAAGTCCAAAACATAATCATCCTAATAAAAGATGCGGATACTTTAAGAGAGTTAATAGATTAGTTAATAAAGATTAATAATAGAATCTACCAAAGGGAATAAGCTAAGAGAGGGCAAAACAGAGTTCCACAGTTATATAAGGCGCAGAGTACGTAACGATAGACATAGAGCTAAAAACTATGGAATGGCGCAGAGCTAATAGACCTAAGTAGTACCAAAGAAACCTAAAGATAGGAAAAGAAACCATAGAAACCCAGAGGTTAAAGATTAAGTAATTAAAGGACCTAGGAGTAGAGGCTAAACCAGGGATCTCAGCAACAAAAGACGTTTAGGCGGACTCCATAGCAAGAAAAATAGTTCAAAAATGGAGCTTATATAAATTGTGGAAAACAGGGTCATTTTGCCAGAGACTGTAAAGGTGGTTAAAGTAACCACGCAGTAAAGGGAACCAGACTAGTAGATAGCACGTACATATAAAGGGACAATAGTGCACTATAAGGAATAAAGGAATGTTCAATTAACAGTTTTATATATTATTACAATAACGTATACCAAATTTATAAGGACGCTAAGTACGGCGTAAGCTATTAGCTATAGGAGCTATTATTATCTAAGTTCAAAGGAACCAGCAAACCAGCTTATAGATTAGACATTAAAGACAATAAATTTAACAAAGACAAAGCATTTACCAATAATAAGGCAATAAAGGCAGCTTACTAGGAGTATACAGACCTTAAAGAAGTTAAAATAGAAGTAGAGACTAAGACCATTACCAAACAGGGTTTAGTAATAGGTATAGTGACACTATTAGATATAATTTCTATCGCTTTATAAGATAATAGGAGTAACGTTTAGAAGAAACTAAGTAAGTAAACAACTACTAGTGCTAGCTTATCACTTAATAAAGGCAAAAGGCTATAGGCTTAAGATTCTTAAGAAGAGATAAAAAAAGCTTAAGATTTTTAAGACAAGATAAGATATACCTAAGGACCCACAATGGACAAAAACTAATAGGAAAGGGTAGTAACTTAGTTTAGTAATAAACGAATAAGTATAAAATGCAAGTTTAAGAACTACAAGTTCAAAGAACAAATAAGAATATTAGCAATTCTAGGTAAACGTAGTATTCAGCCTAAAGATTAAACAGTTAATACCAGAATTAAAAAGCAAGATAACTACAAGGATCCAGCTACAAGACGCAGAAAATAAGAAACTATAAATAAGTTTAAAACAAGAATTATTATATAGCAAGAGTAGAAGCTAGACAAGAGGTTAGCTACACTAGGTTATATAAGAAACAGAGCACCCATATAAAGAGTTACTAATAGGCCGAGTACAGGGACACCTAGGGTAAAGTAGTTAGACAAATAGGAACAAGAAGAGAATCTAGATATTCCAACCAGGTTTAAAGAAAGACATACTAAAGAATATTATAATGTAGCGATAATAAGGTACTTTCTAATAGATAAACCATACACACTAAACCAGCTATATGGAAAGTAGTATAGGCAATAACACAACAACAAATAGGTAGATTTTTATATATGGCTGGACAAAAAAGTTGTCTAAGACCAACCTATTACGGAAAAACATATAAGTCATATTAAAGGAGCGTTAATCATAATATTAAGGAACCCAGAAGAAGGATCTAGGGACTAAAGAAGTAAGCAATAAATCTTAGTACCTATAGCAGAGATACTAGTAGTTAGGTTAACCAGGTATAGATTTAAACTTAAAGATAAAAATAAACCAAGAGTTAACCTAAAACATATAGCGCATTATATACTATTATAGATAGCTTATGTGGATAATATATGCAATATATATAAAGCACCCAAAGATAAGAACCGGAAGTACCCAGCAAGAATATATTAGGCACTAGAGGAAAAGCGGTTCAGGAACGCTAAGTATATATATAGTTAGCACCCAGTAGAAGTATAAAGTTAAGGAGACTTAATACTTTAACTAGGAAGATTTCTTACGGAAGAATACCTAGATAGATAACAGTGGTGGGAGTGCCTAGAGAACACTTATCTATAGTATATAGAGGAAAAGAAATAAACTAAGTATTGGCTAAAGTTAGACTAAGTATAGGCAGGATCTAGCAGCTAATAGTTAGGAAAAGGGGAGGCGTATAGGACTAGAGGGAACTAGTATTAGAGCCTTAGACCCTTAAAGGAATTTAAGAATAACACCTAAATTTAAAAGCTAAGTGGCAAGATCAGCAGTTTAAAGCGTTAGTAGATAGTAGAGTAACTAGGAACCACATATCACCAAAGGTAGTGGAAAGAATGGGGTTACCACACAGACAAAAGGAACACCTATATCCACTTATAACAATTTTAGGAGATTAGATAGCCTATAGAGAAGGTATTATTAATCTTAAAACAGGACCTATTTAAATAACTATCAAAGAAAGACTAGTTAGAATGTCTTTTAATATCCTACCATTAAGACAGGATAAGGCAATACTAGGAATACCTTAGTTATAGAAGTATAATCTAAAGATTGATTAGGTTATAGGCAGGGATGTATAGAAACGTATTAGTTTCAATATGTTTAAAACGTTTTAGCTATATGGGTTTATATTAAACTAAACAAGGTTTAGTTTAAGATGTTTTAAGACCGTTTTATAAGTTTAGCTAATATTACGGAGTAAATATAAGTGGTAATAATATATAGCGAGGGCCGCTAAGGCGCTAGTAGTAAGTGAGCTAATAGCGATTTTCCATCCCGGGGATGGAAAATCCTAATTGGTTAGTTTCCACGTAATTCCACACAAGCCCGACTGTGTGTTTATATATATAGTTGCTAGGTTAACAAGTGCCGTATTATGTACGGGACACGTAACGGTGCCGAAGCGTGTGTCCTGCTATATTCTGCCGTGTTCTGCTATATTCTGCCAGGTTCTGCTAAGTTCTGCCAATAGGGTAAGTAGAATACAGTAGAGGTCGAGATGGTGGAAATAGGTAGGTATGTGTGAGGTGTTATGGGGTGGTCCTGTAACAGCTAATGAAAAGTTTTTCCCCTCTAAACCTTCTATCTTAGTACCCTTTTACCTCTACTATGGCTTCTTAAGACGATACCTCTATGGTTTTAGACTTTACGGAGTATACATAAGATAAAGATGATAACTCCTACCTAGTATCCTAAGCTAGCACTACTGATAGCGATAAAATCCTCCGCTGAAAGAAGCCAAAGGCAAATGAAGAGCTATGGTCTTATACTTGTAAAGTAAAGGGTTCTAAGGAGGTAAGAAATAAGCATTACTAGCAGATATACTATTGTAAGTATTGCGCTAGCTATAAGGGCTCTCTGAATGCTGAAAGATTCTGTATACACCTTCTTAAAACCTATAATACACGCGTTAGTTCTACGCCTCCAGGTCTAATAAAGATGGCTTTTATTAACATAATTGCGGACATCCTTGGCGAGTAAAGGACTTTACAAAAAAAGTAGAACCTAATTGAAGAAAAGACCCTCTAAGCAGCCATTAAAGTACCCGAATTCAAAGAAGCCTGCGCATGGCTTATTACCGTATGAAACCTACCTTGCTCACTACTCGATTGGCCTGAATTTTGGGCTGTTATTCTATTAGTTAATTATATAGCTAAAGAGACTCTTAAATTCGCGCGATAAGACGTCCTGAAGCTTATTAAATTAACCTATATCCTCTACCGCGAAGAGCTTATTAAAAAGCTTAAGAACTCCCTCTCCTTAGTACACTTTTTAATTGATATGTGGATATTGCTAGCAAAGATAGGGTTCCAAGCAATTGTGGTATATTGGGTAGATGCAGAGACTTACTGTGCAGAAACTGCCTTATTATCACTTAAAGAATTTAAGGGAACTTATGGTGGTGAGGAGTAGGTAGAGGTCTTTCTTTAGGTTATAAGAGAGGTTGGTCTATAAGATTAACTTGGCTTCTTTATATTAGATAATTATGGCTTAAACAACCTTATGCTACGCTATATTGTAGAGGAGATTAAGGACTTTAACCCGGTTCTTTGTTAAGTACGTTGCTTTAGCTATAATCTTAATTGTGTTACCTAAGCCTTCCTTTTTAGATCTACAGCAAAGCAAGAAGAGGGACAGAAGGATAAGGATGAGGCAATTAACATGGCTATTTAGGACATTACTAGCCTCTAAGATGAGCTTTAACGTTAAGGATTATGAAGTAAAGAAGATATTACTAAAGAGTTTTGTAAGTATGGTAGCTTTGGTAAACTCTATAACTGTAACGCCTTTTCTTGCTCTTCTTCTAGTTGATTTCAAGCTTTCCTTGTGGTAGTTGGCTGAGCAATTCCTATAGATAATGACACGCGGTGGAACTCCTAGCTAGATAAGGTTACTGTCGCTTTATAAAAGCGTAAGGAATTTATGTCCTGGACGGAAGATTACTGGCAGGAGCTTAGTGATGACGCTCTAACAAGAGACAATTGGCAAGAGCTTAAAGATATTAGAGAAATTCTCTAACCTCTTAAGACCTGTATAAAGAATACAGAAGGGCATACCGCTACGCTTTATACCACCTTTAATGACATGGAATTTCTTATCCGCCACTTCACCTAAATGCGAGAGAAATTTAAGGGTAACGCTTAAATAACTGCAAGGTTGATAGCAGCCTGGTATAAATTTGACAAGTACTATAAGCTCACTAATGATACACCTGTTTACGCGGCAGTAGCTCTTCTTTATCCTTAACTACGTGAAGCCTACCTTAAGAAGGTATGGTCAACAAGGGAGCAGCAGAAGTGGATTAAGCCGACTATTACTAAGGTTTGAAACCTATGGAGGGACTATTTTAAGCCAAAGAGTGTATAATTAGTAGATCTCAACTCAATTAAAGACCCAGCTGCATAATTTCTTGCTAAGATGACTATTTCAACGGCAGCAAGCGATGAATTTGATGACTTTATTAAGGTATATCTCTAATAAGCGCTTATTACTTTAGCTAATATCTATAGGGCGCACAAATCCCTATTGGCGGGCAATTACCTCTTAACTGGTGGCTAGAGCCTGCACGGTAACTAATCTACCCTAACCTTACTTGAATGGCTGTCACTATCTTCAGTATCCCCCTAATGTCGGCTGGCCCAGAACGAGTGTTCTTAGGCGCTAAATATACAATTGCACCAGAGAGAGTAAGGCTTGGAGCGAAGATGTTGGAGATGGTGGAGTTATTAAAGAGCTGGGTCCGTATTATAAAGACAACAGGCAGGGCACCATTAAGTGGCGTGTTTACGAATAGCCGCTTTATGGATAAGGCTTTAAAGGTATTAGAAGGGGAAGGCGATAGCAATGAGGTAATTGTTACGGTTTAAAGCTGTTGCGCTAGAAACCTGTTGCCCTAGAAACCTATTGCCCTGGAAACCGGCCGCCCCTAGCTACCCTTTATTCTGTATATAGACCTGAAACGTATTAAAAGTCTGACATAAAACGGGCTATTTTGTTTCAATAAACTTAAACATATATCAGTTTCGGTTTCAGGTGTTTCTATACAACACTGGTTATAGGTTAGGTTAATATTAAGGATATATAACGGCGCAAAGTGCGACAGTAAACCAAGTTAGTATAGTACTAAGTTAGAGCGATATATAAAGAGACTAAGTAAGGCTTAAGTTATGTACCAAAGAAATACTATAAGTATGGTAAAAAGTTATAGTTACTAAAAAGTAAAAAGCTATTAGAGCATATAGCTTAGGACTATAAGATAAAATTAGAAAAAGGAATAAGTCTAAAGTTCTTTCTAATCTATAAGCTTACTAAAATAGAGTTAGTAGCGCTTAAGGAGTTTATTTAGGAGAACTTATAAAAGGGATATATTAGACTGTTATAGTTATTAGTAGGATATCTAGTATTATTCATCCCAAAGAAAAATGGAAAACTTAGGATATATATAGACTACAGATAGTTAAATAGTATTACTAGGAAGGATAGGTATTCTTTACCCTTAATTAGTGAAATCCAAGATAGGATAGGCAACGCAAAGATCTTTATAAAGATAGATCTGAGATAGGCGTATCACCAGATTAGAATTAAGGAAGGCGACAAATAGAAGGCAGCCTTTAGGTTAAAGGAAGAACTATATAAACCATTAGTTATGCAATTCGGGCTTATAAACGCACTAGTAATATTCTAGAAGTGAATTAATAGTGTATTAGGAGAACACCTAGATGAATTTGTTATAGTATACCTTAACGACATTATTATCTACTTAGAGAGTAAGGAAGAGCACGGAGAATATATTAAGTATGTCTTAAAAAGACTACAAGAAGAACAGATGCTAGTAGCAATTAAAAAATGCAAGTTCTTTACTAGGAAGACCGATTTTGTTAGATTTATTATTAAACTAGGCCAACTTAGCATAGATCCAAAGAAGATTAAGGCTATAGTGAATTAGCAAGAACTAGAGAATGTTACGTAGTTAAAATCGTTCTTAGGGTTTTACAATTATTATAGAAGGTTTATAGCGCAATGGTCACAGGATATTAAGCCATTTACACAGTTAACGAAGAAAGAAGAACTATGGGCATAGGGAAAGAAATAATAAGAACTATTTAAAAGAGTTAAAGAGTTGTTTACCTAAGAGCCAGTTCTTAAGATCTATCAACTAGGTTTAGAGACAGTTATAGAAACAGATATATTAGACTTTATACTAGAGGCATACTTTATACAAAAATATTAAGATAGATAGCACCTAGTGGTATACTATAGTTAAAAGATGACACCACCAAAGTTAAACTATAACATCTATAACAAGGAGTTATTAGGTATAGTTACAGCACTTAAGAAATAAAGAGTATTCTTATAAGGCACAGAGAAACCATTTATAGTTAAAACGGACTATAAGAACCTTATAGGATTCCTAATAATAAAGGAACTCAACTAAAGATAGGTTAGATAGGCGGAAATGCTTACAGAATACTATTTCGAAATTCAGTATACTAAGGGTACAGACAATATACAAGCAGATGCTTTAAGCAAAAAAGCTAAACTATAAAGTAATAAAAAGCTATTAGGAGCTTTATTACAAAGGGATTAAGACGGATTAATTAGGTATAATTATTTAAAGATCGCAGCAACTAAAGAAAGTCAGATCCATAAATCACCAGAAAATAATTAGACACAGAAAATCTAAAAAGTATAGGCAGAGAATCCAAACTTAAAGCAATATAAAAATAGAGAAGTAACATATATACCTAAGTCTATTACAGAAGAATTTATTAAGGAATTCCATAAGGGAATAATATAAGGACACAACAGAGCTATAGGCTTAGTATTAAAACTTTAAGAAGAGTATATTATTTAAGGAATCTAGGGACTAGTATAATAAGTTATAAAGGAATATCTAAACTACTAAAGGAACAAACCAATAAGGTATAAGCCGTATAGAGGGCTACAACCTATTAAGACACTAGGAAGACTATAGAAGGTTATATTATAGGACTTTATTATTAAGTTACTAAAGTTAAGAGATCCTATCACAAGACAAGATTATAACATAATCTTAGTAATAGTAGATAAGCTAATAAAGTAGGGATACTTCATAGCATGCACTAAAGAGATATTAGTAGAAGATATCGCTAGAATCTATATAAAAGAAGTATTTATAAGACATAGAGCACCAAATAAGATTATATTAGACAAAGATCTAAGATTTATAGTAGCATTTTAGAAAGTATTTCTAGCAGAATAAGAAGTTTACATAGTAATATCTATAGCGTATTATCCGTAGACGGATAGACAAACGGAAAGACTAAACTAGACACTAGAGTAGTATCTCAGGCACTATATTAATCATATACAAAATAATTAGGTATCATTATTACCAGTTATACAGTTTGCATATAATACAACACTATAAAAAGGAATGGGGATATTACTATTTAAGGCAAATTACGGGTACGAGCCAAGAACATCATTATTGCCATATTAAGCAAAAAAGACGAGTAGCACAGCTAAGCAAAGAGTAGAGATGTTAATAAATCTTTATATAGACCTTAAAGAAACAGCTAAACTAGTACAAGAATAAATAAAAAGGTACTACAATACTAAGAGATCTAAGGGACCAGATCTTAAGAAGGGAGATAAAGTATAGCTACTATACAAAAATTTCAAAAGTTAATAACCAAGCAAGAAATTAAACCACGTTAGACTAGGACCTTTTAAAGTTAAGTAAAGAATTTCATTGGTTACGTATAAGTTGAACCTACTAGCCAAAATGAAAATATACCCTATATAGCATATCGCAATGCTAGAGCCAGCATACGGAAATATTAAGCCACTAGTCTACAAGGCAGACACATATAGAGGATAAGAGAAAGACAAATAGCAAGTTTTAAAGATTATTAGTCACAAGGACGTAGACAACAAAACATAGTATAAAGTAAAGTAGATAGGCTATAGTAAGACTACCTAGAAACCACTAAGCAACCTAAAAAACGCTATAGGAAAGGTACAGGAGTATTAAAAGAAAGTAGATTAGGCAGCATTAATAAAAAAGAATTACTAAAGAATAAGTCACCTAAGGAGGACCTAAGAGGAGCAATTGCCAAGCTACTTAGAGTTATTTCCCTTATAGGAGGAGAGCTAGTCCTTTTATTACCTAGCTTAGATAAACCCTGTTAAACCAGTTTCTACTCCTTAGAATAGACCTTCTTACAAACATATTTAAGACAAAGAAGACGGGTAGAGGCCAATAAACGGGCTTTAAGGGCACGCTGTTAAGCAGCTATAGCCTCCTACTCCGCTTTCTATAAACAACAGAGCTTATCCAAGGCGCTTAAGAGCTTACTATTAAGCTTTATAGCGGCAGATTAAACATGAGACCCTATAATAAGTTACTTAGGGAACTCAAAGACTGTTAAGAGTTATAGGACGCGTATACTTAGCGTTAGAAATAAAGCAAACATCACAGAACAATTAAATATTTGCTTTAGTACACTCCAAGCAAAACAAAGGTTGTTAAGATAAGGGACTTGCTATTATAACGTATACTAACCCCGCTTTCGCATAATAAGAATACGGAGATAACATTATCTCACTAAGTAATAGTATAGCAGCCATAGTACAAGCACAATATTACGCTTATAAAGAAGAAGAAGCTTTAGGTATAATAAGCAAGGATATTAACCAGACTAATTAAATGGACATTACACCTCTAGTGGACGACTTGGAGATATTAGGAATCTTTAAAAACAAAAATAAAAAGGAGGGAGATAGTATTACGGACGCTTTAAGTATAATATTATAACTACTTAGAGAAGAGTTGTAGGAAGCTAGTTGGTTAATATAGGCATGGTTTAGGATAGATCCAATGGAACTATATAATAAGAAATAGTAAGCGAGTCACATAATGTTATACGCAGTATACAAAGTATACGTAGTGTACGTCTATGTATAACACGTATAACACGTACCTTATATACAAGAGAGGATTTCTTAGGAGTATAGTTATATATTTAAAGGACCTTAGTCCCTACCGTAGATAGTTCTCTCCTTGTAGTAAATCTTAAAATACAATTAGAGTTAATCTGTTGGGTAACTACTCCACCAGTTATTATTACGTTGTTGTTTTATTTATACCTATATACCCAGCCCAATAACAGAACCCACCGTAGTCTAAGCTACAAGGTTCTATTACACTATCCCTTATACCTTATTCCGTAATAGATATTAAGTTTTAACCTCTACTTTAGCTAACTTTAGAGCAAATGCCTTTGCCTTAATAGATACCCAGTATACCATAAAGCTAGCTAACTTTTTAAATGCACCCCTTAAAGAACTGCCCAAACCAATTTCTATTTGCGGGTATAACAAACAAATAGGGCCACCTATTACAACTATCTTGTGGATTTACCTCCGCATTAACGGATAAAGGTAATATAACGTCCCCTTTCTTATTACGGACCTTAGGAGCCATAATATAATCATAGGGAGAAAATGGCTAGCCTATTTAGGCTTATAGCTTGATGTATAGAATAGACAGCTTATCTAGCCTAAAACCCTACCCCTAATCCCTTCCTTTATAAAAGAAATCAGCATTACAATGGAAAACCTTATACGGCCCTAGATTAATACTATTTACCAGGCCGATGCTATGCGCAGAGACTAGGCCTTTAAGAAGGATATATATCTTAATCCTTAATAGATCCGTATACTACGCCGCCCCTAGACTATATATATTACACTATCCGCACTAGAGACCTAGGAAGTTAGTAATGACCTAGCTAAGCCCCCTATAGAGAACCTAGGCCCTATGCAGCCCTAAAGGAAAACTAAAGATATTAGACGCCATACTAAGCTAATAGATAGGAAGGATAACTTACAGAAAATGGAACATAAGCTAAGGAAGACTATATACCCTATACCGCAAGATACGGCCTAATAAGCGTCTGTAAAGAAACCTATAGACCTCCCACCAGTTAATATCTACTATATTGGCGCTGTAGGATTCTACCAGAACTTGGTTCAGCCTAATACCGTTGCCTTTACGACTAGCCTATATAAAATTAATTAAATGCTTAAGGAAAAGGAAAGCAAGCTTAGTGGACAAAAAAGCAAGCTTATAGATAAGAAACTAGTAAAACAAAAACTGCCCAATTAATACTAGAAATTTAAGGACGTATTCTCCAAGGTAGTATTAGATATACTTCCGCCTTACTAACCATATAACCACAAGATTAAGATTAATTAAGGCAAGGGAAGCACCCTTAGCTTTAGCCCTCTCTACTTGCAGTCTATTGCCAAATTATAGGCTATAAAGTAGTACCTTATCAACAACCTTAATAAGAGCTTTATTGAGCCTAGCTAAGCCCCTTTTAACTTATTTATTCTCTTTACCAAAAAACCAAATAGAGGACTGCGCTTCTGCATTAACTACCGTAAGCTAAATAATATAACCCATAAGGACCGCTATCTACTACCCTTACTTAATAAGACTCTTGCCCAAATAAGTAGAGCTAGGGTCTTTATAAAGCTTAATATCCACTAGGCCTTTTACTGAATTAGGATAAACCCTAGGTCTAAGGAGCTTACTATATTTTAAACCTGTTACGGAATATATAAATGCAAGGTATTCCCTTTTGGACTAACTAACGGACCAGCTACATACTAGTAGTATATAAACAATATACTCTTTGACTACCTTAATGACTTCTGTATAGCCTACCTAGATAATATTATAATTTACTCTAAAAACAAGCTGGAACATGAGGAGCACATTTATAAAGTCCTATAACAGCTCTATAAGGCTGGTCTCCAGGCCAATATTAAGAAGTTAAAATTTAGTGTTAAGCGTATAAAGTACTTAGGTTTTATTATTAGTACAGACAGAATTAAGGCTGACCTAGAGAAAACGGCCATAATTAATTAGTGGATACCCCCACGGACTGTAAAGGGGGTATAATTATTTTTAGGTTTCTGTAACTTCTACTAATACTTTATTAAGAACTACAGCAGGATTACCTGGCCTCTTAACCGCCTTACTAGGAAAGACTAGCTATTCTACTTTAACGCCATATATATGCAGGCCTTTAATAAGCTTAAAAAGCGGCTGGTATTGGCTCCCCTACTTGCCTATTTTAACCTAGAATAGCCCTTAATGCTAGAAACTAATGCCTTAGACGGTATAATAGCCAGTATTTTTTCCTAGAAGCAACTAGACGGAGAATAGCACCTTGTTGCATACTATTTAAAGACTATAATAGATGCTAAGCTAAACTACTATATCTATAATAAAGAAATGCTGGCTATTATCTCTAGCTTTTAGCACTGGCGTGTATAGCTAAAGGGGACCCCTAAGCCTATTAAGGTAGTTTTGGATTATAAGGCCTTGGAATACTTTATAATAACTAAGGCCCTTACAGCCCGCCAGGCACGCTAGGCGGATATCCTATCTTAGTTTAACTTCTTAATTATATATAGACTAGGCGCTATAAACCATACGGATGCTCTTATAAGGCATAAATAGGACCTAGGTAACCAGGCGGCTATAAAGATCTTATTATAGACCTAGGCACTACTACAACCAAAGCACCTTAACCCCTAGATATAGGCAGAACTAAATATAGACCCTTTAGACGCTAAGATATGCCCTATTAACTCTACGGAACTTAACCTTATTAATAAATTGCTGTAGGCAAACCGTACGGCCCCTTCTCTATAGAAGTGCCGCGAAAAGGTAAAGGATACTACTAGCCTATGGTCCCTTAAAAACGGACTACTTAAGCACTAGGAACGGCTAGTGGTGGTAAAGGAATAGAATTTACGGACTTAGCTTATCGCCAAAGCATATACTTAGGTCTCTATGGCCCACCCCAGAAAAAATAAGACCCGTAGAATTATTGGCGACCGCTACTACTGGCCCAGAATAGTTATGGATATTAACCACTATGTACAGAACTGCGACGACTGCTATAGGTCTATAATTCCACGAGATAAGACCCTAGGGCTATTAAAGCTACTCCCAATACTAGAACGCCCTTGGCAGTATATCTTTATAGACTTCTATAAGTTACCTATAGACCACGATGGATATAATATGGTTATAATCCTAGTTAACCGCTTTGGCAAGCGCCCGTTCTTAATCCCCTATTATAAGAATATTGATGCTAAAGAGGCGGCCTAACTATATATCTACTATATCTACCGAATTTACGGACTACTAGATACTATCGTATCCGACTATAGGCCGCAGTTTATATTGGCCTTCTAGAACAAGTTTACCCAGATCCTAGGTATTAGGCTAAAGCTCTCTATAGCATACCACCCCTAGATAGACGGTTAGATGGAGATTGTAAATTAGTACTTGGACCAGAGACTCCGGCCCTTTATTAACTACTTTTAGGACAACTAGAGCGGACTACTACCTATAATGGACTATGCCTAGGCAACCCTACCCTATAACTCTACAGGGTTTGCACCTATTTAGCTAGAAATGGGATACTTACCCTATATAAGCTTTAACTGGAAGAGACCGGAAGGACCACAGACTATACGCGAAAAACTATCTTATAAGAAAGCACAGCAGTATGCTAGACGCTTAGAAGAAGTATAGACGGTAGCCCATAAGAACCTAGAGAAGGCCTAAAAATTAATAGAACAGTAGGCAAATAAGCATAGGCGCGAGCCTGACTTTACTATAGGCAATAAGGTCTGGGTTACAACAAAGAACTAGAAGACAGAATGGCCTAGCTGTAAGCTAGACTATAAGATGGTAGGACTATATAAGATCCTTAATAAAGAAGGCAACTTATATAAGGTTAAACTCCCAGACTTAATTAAAGCCCACCCTATTTTCTTACCAGATAAGCTATGGAAAGCTGCAAATAACCTACTACCTGGATAAAAGAATGAGCCTCCACTGCCGATTTAAGTTAATGGCGACGACAAATGGGAAGTTAATAAAATACTAGCCTATAAACTAGTATGAGGAACGCTAAAATACCATATCTAATAGAAAGGTTACGATCCAGACCCAACCTAGTACCCCGCCTAGAACTTTATAGGTTGCCCCTAGAAGCTTAAAGAATTCTATAATTAATACCCTAATAAGCCAGGACCCCTGAAGTATCTAGACGAGTAAATAGAGTACTGGTATAGCGAAGATGATAAGCTACCTGTTAAGCATATAGATAAGAACACCCCACAGACATAATACGGACATATAAAGCCTAAGGGCAGGCTTTTTTGGAGGGGGGGGTAATGTTACGGCGCTAGTGGGAAACGGTGGATTATGGTAGACGTTATGGTAGACGCCGAGTTACGTAAGTCCACGTGACTAGAGGACCGCATAAAACTTCGCACGGCGCTGCTATTCTTCTCCCTTCCTTTCTCTAGCTTTGGATCCTCGTTTATAAACTACTAATTGTATAGGCTTGCGCGTCCCTTATGCCGTGCTTATGTCTTGATTGACTAAGTCGCTAACACCTAAGAGGAACACGAGATCCAGTTAGGATTAGAAATTAAAGATAATAACAACGTTATAAATATGCATAAGTAGATTTGTGCCCTTATAGCTAATTAGAAGGTTAATTGTTTTTAAGCCTAAAGTATATAAGAGACTCTAAAGGAGATCCTAGAAAGCCTTACTGCCCTATATAATAGCCTAGCCTCCCCTTTATAAAGCCTTAGTTAACCTATTTACTTGACCAAATATAATATACTAGAGAGTATAGATATAATAATAAAGTAATTAAAATCTATTAAGCTCCCTAACCCTCTACTATTATTAGACAGCATAGACTGTTGGAATATATAGACAGAGGTTATGTGGTTATTTGTGTCTCTGATTAGTCATCCTTATGATGACTTATCAGCCCCCTACTTAGGCACCGCGATCCTTACAATCCTCTGCTTTCTCTACCTATTGAATACTAGATAAATCTATTAGTTAATAGGCCAATCAAGTGCACTTAGGTGTTACCAACATAGATCTAACCTTTAAAAATTAGAGGATTTAAGTATAAGGAAAGCTCTATATTAACTATAACTATTTCCCCTCTAAAGAAGCTAAAATGCTCTACCTCTTTAGTTAAACTATTAGGGATACCTAGTAATACCTTTAGGCTAAGTTCGAGAATAAGTTACCTATTTAATTTATATCTGTTAATAAGGTAATATAGTATCTAGCTGCTATCTATATTAATCTAAATAAAGTACGGGATGCCTATTATAACTATAACCGCCTAATAATAAAATAAAATAAATTCTTTACTAAGTTTTAGACCTAATTTTTACACCTAGTAGGTAAAGGCTAGGTTCCCCTTAAGAACTACCGTTTGGACCTATATAATAAACTAACGGTCTAACTATAGGGGAAGATTGCGGTAGTCTTAAACGACCTACTAACCTACTAAAGACTTACAGCCCAATATTTGTTACTAGATTTAGAACTAAAACGAATTAATACTTGTTCTAACTAACTAAAGAAGTCCTATAGCAACTAAAACCTATCTATTATACTAATGGGAGCTAGCGTTAGAAGATAAATTATAACCACCCTTATACTAAAAGCGGTTATAACTACCTACTTATAAGCCTTGTCTAAATTGCTATATATTATACCTTTAGCCAATGCTTATTATAATACCCTAATTAACCCTACTACGGTTACATGCTTTAATTGCGGAAAGAATAGTTATTTTGCTATATCCTGCCCAGAGCTAAAGGATATAGATAATATTAAGGAAATAGAGGAAGAAGAAATGTCTAATAAGTTAGGAAAAGAAGAACCCTAGAGAAAGACTCCCCCTTAGGGTATCCTATTAATTTTAAAGAGATTAATCTAAGTTAGCTAATAGGTGGGAAACACTTTATAGTTCTATATATAGTATCTTAAAATGGATATAGAGTTAATATTGTCGGGAATTAGGCAAGCGGTCGTCACGTGACGCCGCGGCACTAGCGTGGCGAGGAGTCTTAAGCTCCTCGCCCTTCCTTATTCCAATAGAATGAAGCTATTAACCAACATCACTGTAACCTACTCGAGTAGTCGTTATTGGTGAGTTACCCTGTGTAACCAATACTAATCAGTGGTTGAACACATAGTTAACCACAGAGCAGCTAGGTTATTAACAGAAGAGACAGTCTCGTGCAGGGGTTCCTGGCGATACTATACTACCTTAGGCTTGCGGAAAACCAGTAACAGAAGTGTCACTAAGTACTGGGAGATACCAAGTTGCGTCTATTATACAGAACAATCGCGTTTACGAAGATTTGGTTAAGTACTTTAGGTTAGAAGTGTTACTAAACCTAGGGTCCCAAGTCAACGTCTAAAACGCGTTAACTACGCTTTAAATTGCCTACCTTTTAACAGCAAACCTATGAGATCCTATAAAGCCGAAAATCCTACCTACCTTTAATATACGACACCCCGTCAATTCTACTCCTATTATAGCGTTGACCTACCTAAAGAAGTATAAGAACGATATTAACCCAGAGATATAGGATAAAGATATTGACCCTATAAATGCTAAGTAATAGGACCTAAACGGATTCTTACTATACTATATAGCATAATACACAGACAGCGAATACAATAATACTGTGCTATAGTATTACATAAAGGAGGACTTTATTGGATGGATAAGGGAAATATAGGCCCTTATAAAGAAGAATATTATATAAGACTTCCGTAACTTCCTTTAAGAGAACGGAGTATTTGTCCCTATAGATGGAGATACTATTAGAGATAATATTTAGAAGCAAGTTATTAACGCAAAAGAAGAGCATAAATGGACTCTATAAGAGATTGAGCACTAACTACGTAATATAAAGAAGCTTAACTTACGATGGAATCTAAATAATATACTAATAGAGACACGTTCTAATTCTATTGCTCTAGGTATAAGTTCTTACGTGCTGTACCTATTGCTCCTACTAATTTAACCTATAACTTTAACTACTGCCCCCTAAGAGCAAGCGTAAGACCCCCTTGCTTTGCGATTTAATAACCTTTAAACTCTGCTATAGGAAGATTAGGTACTACGCTATATTTTATTAAGCTCTACATCTCCACTGTAGCCTATAAAGTAATTCCTACCTTAATCTCTAATACAATTTCAACGTGGCCTAATACCGCTCGGAGGCACCTTAAAAATACTTATAGAGCTTACGAAACTCTATTCAGACTAGGAGAAGAGGTTTAGTAGGGAACTATATAATATCCTTAATTTAAAGCTACGTATCTTCTATGACTATTGCTAGAAGGTTGGACTGGAACCTAACTAATATTATAATACTTATTCTGTTATGCTTAAGGGCCGCGCCAGTACCTTCTATTATAATTATTTGGTAGGAAAAGGATACGATTTTAACCAAATAATATATAAGATAAGATACCACTTCAAAACAGAAGAGAATAAGTAGCAGTATATATTAGAGTGGAGAGAGGCTACCTTTTTAAGAATTATTGCTATAAACCTAGATGCCTCTCGACTTAACTGTCTTTAAAAGCTCTTTAATTAACTTTAGATAATTTAGCGTAGTTTATCTAAATTATATTAAGAGGACTTTAGCCTATGTAATTAAGTTATTAGCGTATGCTAAGGTGTTAAAGAATATAACCTTACCCTCTTTAATCCTGCAAATACTTATAAAGGAGTGTGTACTTAATTAAGATCCTCTATTAGCACCGCTTTATACTCTTAAGAAGTATAGCAATTTAATGCCTAACCTTAACCTACTTTAATTAACCTGACTAACCAATATAATTATAACTAGACTGATCGAACATATAGTGGCCAGGGTAGGGGATACGGTAGAGAGTATAATTAATGTTAACTATAAAGCAACCGTGGAGGTCCTTGTAGAGGTTTATCTTAAAACAATTAATAGAAGAAATGCTATATTTATAAGAAGCTAAATTACTGGTTAACTAGGTACCCTCTTAATAGATAAAAGGAGGTATATAATAAGTTTCGCCAGAGCGCATAAAATGTTAGAAATTATAAGGTTACTATAGCCTACTTTTAAAGCTTCCTAGTTTAATATGAAGGCGAAGAAGATCTTAAGGGTAAGGTTAATAAGGCCGAATAGCTTTTTATAGATATAGAAATTAAGGACTACTCTCCCAACTAATACTTTACTAAGTATAGTAAGGTAGATAGTATATAAACCGTTACTGTTCTTAATAACTAATCTACGCTCCATGCTATTACAAAGTTAGACATCTTTAATGAGCCAAAGAAGAGTTCTATATTCTCCTTTAATAACAGATACTTGGTGAACGTCTTTTATGGTATTATGCTAGATACTGGAGCTGCAGGAGTATCTATAGTAGAAGAACCTTAAGTTTAAGCTCTTTAGCAGCTTAATAGCTCTATTTAGATTAACTAATTAACAGCAGGTTAATATATAATTTGTTTTAGTAAGGGTACTATAATCTCTCTTAGTATAATTAAGGTTAAAACCCCTTTAGGGTATATCACTTTCTATGTTATTTCCGCGAACACCCCGTTTCTATTTTGCATTAAAGATATGGATAAATTAGGCGTTAAACTTAATAACCTTAAGAATATGCTTGTTTAGGGAGATAATTGGGTGCCTGTTATACACAAATAGGGTTACCCCTAGTTGCTCCTTTATTAACTAGAAAAGAGCGTTGCTTAGAGCCACTTAACTAAGTTAGAGCTATATTAACTACACCATTGTTTTAGCTACCTATCTGTTTACCAATTGCTTAGGGTTCTTTAGCAAGCAGGCTATAAAGTTAAGGTTAAGGCAATTAAGTATCTTATAAAGTACTGCTATTACTGCTAAATAAACCAGAAGTCCCCTAGCCGATTTAAGTTCACCCTTAAAGATAACTACAACTTCAACTTCTATATTATTATTAATATTATGTATCTTAGCGGTAAGCTAGTACTCTAAGTTATTAACCTTTTAACTTCCTTTTAAGCCATACGTTTCCTGAAGGATATATTAGCTAGAAACGCATAGGATACTTTTTAATTATACTAGATTAATGTCTACCTAGAACCCCCTAATTGAGTTATTTATAATATAGGAAGGAACTTCTTATCTATAGAGTTTCGGCAATAGGTGAAGGCAATAGAAATTAAGGTTAAGGAAGTCCCTATTAAGGCATATAATAGTGTTAGAAAAGTAGAACGATATTATATACCATTATAATAAGTATATAAGATTATTTCTTTAGAACTAGAGGGCGCTAGCGAAGAGCTTATCTTATAGATAGCTATTAAGGCTGTTAATAATTCCGCTAGCCTAGATAGGCTTGTACCTATATTGCTAGTCTTTAGCGCCTACCCTTAAATAATTAATAATTCTCTACTATCCCTATCCGTTATGTAACAAGCGGAGGCTATTCGCAAAGTAATAAAAGAGGTATGACATCTCTACGCTATACGCTAGGTTAACAACGCACTAGGAATAAGAAATGGCCTAAATACCTTAACTATACTTAATCTGCCACTCTAATCTAAGGTATACGTATGGCGTAAAAAGGGAGAATAGTTAGGCCTATATAAACTTATTACAATTAATAGTTAGACTTATACTCTTTAAATACCCTATAGACCCACTTAATTCTGTTTAACTGTTGTTAAGCCCTATTATAGAAACAATAGTTCTGAGCCTTTATAGGATGCCCTAGAGGATACCCTAGAGGAGAACTACAATTAATATACTCTAGAAGGCGACTATAATCCTAATGCAATTGTAGCAGATATGCCGTAACTATGACGCGGTAGAGGTTGCTTAAAGGGATTATAAAATTGCCAATACCTTATTGATTTTGAAGAGCAATTTATTACCGCTATTAAGAGTGGAGACGAGTTATTAATAGCCTTTATAACAGCTAAAGAGAAGGCTAACTTTGAGCTCGCAAAATAGCTCTAAAAGGAAGGCTGTATTATAACTCCAGGAGCTCCTTTCTAAGCATCTAACAAGTAGGAGATTGACGTTTTTATTATAAGAGGAGTTTTTAAATTTAAGAAGTATAACCCTACTAAGTTTAATAGAGTTCGCATTTTTAAGTTAAGAATAGTTAATAAGATTAAGGGCAAAGCTACTAATACCCTATTTAAGAAGTCAAGACTGGTCATTTAAGGTTATAATGATAATAGTAAGGAAGTGATTCTTACGCAATCCCCTATAATTTAATAAGCTAGTTAGCGAGTTATTATTGCGCTAGCTCCCTCCTTAATAAAAAATAGAATAGCAGTTTATTTATAAGATATTACTTAGGCCTATACCCAATTAGAGATACGCCTTTAGCACTTAATACTAGTATACCTTTTAGAGTAAATTCGCTACTAATATCCCGAAGATATAATTATGGTTATACTTAAGCCATTATATAGAATCGCAGAGGCAGGAACTTATTAGTAGGCTACTTATAGTAAGCACTATAAAGAGAAGCTCTTAATAACTACTTCTATATTTAATCCCTGCTTTTTTATTATAACTACGGGAACTCTATTTGGAATTGTTAGCATATAAACTAATAATATAATTATCTTAGGAGACGACCAATTCTTAGCTCTTAAAGAAGATAAGCTAGTAAAGGCAAATCTTATAGTAAAGCTAAAGGAAAAGCTTAATTTAATAATACTATTACTTTTTAATGGATGCATCCTCTCCCTAAACAAGGATTCTATTGCTTTACGCTAGAAAGATTAAGGCAAGAAAATTGACGTTATTAACATTAATTCTCTAAAGTAAGGATATATAGAGTAACGCGCTTGCGGAGCTTATATTGCTTCTATCTATTAACCTAAGGCTTTATTTAATCTCTCTGTTGCCGCTTAATACCAGGAACTAACTAAGGATAACGTCCTTGCCCTAAATAAGCGTTTTTCCTGGCAAATAAACCATCTTGATTAGGGACTACTCTATATGCCTATTAATCTTCCTACCGCTAAGCTCTTTGTATTTGTTAATGGATTATTTATAAATAATAAAGATTTTAGCTCCTAGCTAGGATATAAGATTATTATTACAAATAAATCTACTAGAGAGAATGACTTTATAATCTATGGCAATCTTATCTATTAGAGCTTAACTAAGAGCAAGCGCGTTACCTAAAGCGTTCTAGCATTAGAGATATATAGAATAGTTAGCGGAGTTAATATAGTAATTATAATTGGAACTACCCTAAAGATAATTATAGATTAACTTAAACTCCCTATTATCTCTATAATTGTATGCACCGACTTATATTCCCTCTATAAGTGTTTAGTTAAGCTTGGTACTATAAAGGAGAAGCGTCTTATAATTAATATTATGGCACTTTAGCAATCCTATAAGTGTTAAGAACTCTTTAAAATCTAGTAGATTAATGGCCAAGATAACCTAGTAGATGCGATAACGAAGGCAAACCCAAATAAGGCACTAGAGATGTTTGTTAACACAAATACTCTATATATACAAGTTAAAGGTTGGGTTAAAAGGGAGTAGGAGATATAGCAATTTAAGAGTAGCTAATTAGGATTTTCTATACCCGGCACGGAAAATTACTATTGGCTCGCTTATAATTAGCGCCTTAGCGGCACTAACACAATATCCACCCGCGACTTTAAGTAAGAAAGCACTATGTGCTAAAAGGCAAATTTTAGGATAGCGAGACTTATATTACGGTGGTAATAGTAAGTAAGGAGGATTAATATTTGTTACGCTAGTTAAGCAGTATTTGTATATAGATGGCAACCACAAAAGAAGAGTTGCCAGTGTTGGGAATTAGGCAAGCGGTTGTTACATAACGCCGCGGCACTAGCGTAGCGAGGAGTCTTAAGCTCCTCGCCCTTCCTCATTCTAATAGAATGAAGCTATTAACCAACACCACTGTAACCTACTTAAGTAGTTGTTATTGGTAAGTCACCCTATATGACCAACAAATATAACTGCCCTTATTAACACTAGAGCAAATAGCTTTACCTTTATAAACACTGCTTATATAAATAACGTTACTAAGTTCTTAAATATAAATACTACCTAACTAGAGAAGCCTATTTAAGTAAAAGGCTATAACGGCTAAGCTAATAAGCTAGTTACCTATATCTTAAAGCTATATATCGCCATTAATTAAAGGCGCTAGTTTAGTATCCCCTTCTATATCCTAGACCTAGGGTCCTATAATATAATCCTTAGCCAAAAATAGATATCCTACTTTAATATTTAGCTAAATATTTAATAAAGATAGTTTGTCTAGCTAGAGAATAGACCAAAGTTACCCTTCTTTATTAGAGAAATCCGTACTAACTATAAAATATTAGCTGTAAAGGCCGACCCTATTTACTAGTAGGATATTAGGGACCGCGACCTAGCCTTTACTTAAGAAGATGCCTACCATAAGGCCGGTAAAAACCCTATACTAATAAGGATACTCCCCTAAAGGACTATAGTTAAGAAGGACTCTACTTATAAAAGTAGAATGGATAGTAATATAGACAACTTCTAAATTACGGAGATTTAGCTAATAGGGAAGAGGACATACTAATAGGATATAGAGGATAACCTTTAGAAGATATAATAAGAGCTAAAAGGAGTAAAGATAACGCTAATATACTAAAGGCCCCTAAGGCCGCGGACACCCCTACTATTATATAACCCCCCTATAGTAGATATTGTGGTAATTAGCGCTATAGGTTTCTACTTTAATATATATTAAAAGGATAATAAGGTCTTTATAACTAGCTTATATAAAATTAATTAGATTATTAACAAGAAGAAAGAAGAGCTAGTAGAGGAAACTAATAAGGAGCTAGTTAAGCGCCTCCTCCCTATATACCTCTTAAACTATAAAGACGCGTTCTTAAAAGCAGCCATAGATATATTACCCCCTTACTAAACCTATAATTATAAGATTTAACTAGAGGCTAATAACTCTTTAGACTATAGCCCCTTTTACTAGCAAACTATAGAGGAACTAAAAGCAACTAAGTAGTACTTAATTAATAACCTCTATAAGGGGTTTATTAAGCTAAGTTAGGCCCCTTTTACTTTCCTTATTCTATTTATAAAGAAACCTAATAAAGGCCTCTACTTCTATATTAACTATTAGAAACTAAATGCTATTACTTAAAAAGATTATTACCCTTTTCCCCTAATTAATAAGACCCTTATATATCTAAGCCGAGCTAAAATCTTTACTAAGCTTAATATCTGCTAAGCTTTCTACTAAATTAGGATAAACCCTATATTAGAGAATCTAATAACGTTCCGCACCCGCTATAGTTTTTATAAATATAAAGTTCTTCCTTTTAGACTAATAAATAGGCTAGCCATGTACCAATGGTATATAAATAATATTCTTTTTAACTATCTTAATAAATTCTATACAGTATACCTAGACGATATTCTTATATACTTAGACAATAAACTTAAGCACTAAGTTTATGTTAAAAAGGTCCTAAAGAGACTGCGGAATATAGGCCTATAAGTTAATATTAAGAAATATAAATTCGGAGTAAAATTAATAAAGTACTTTAGGTTTATTATTAGTATAGAAGAAATTAAAGTTAACCCTAAAAAGGTAGAGGCAATATATAACTAAAAAAACCCTTATACTATAAAAGGCATTTTGTCCTTTCTTAGCTTCTATAATTTCTACTATTAATTTATCTATAATTATAGGGTTATAGCTAAGCCTCTTATGTAACTAATTAAGAATAATACGCCTTTTATTTTTAATAATAGCTATATAGAAGCCTTTAAGCAGTTAAAGAATTAACTTATCTCCTCCCTAATTCTCCGCCACTATAACCTAGACCTAAAATTAATGCTAAAAATAGACGCGTCTAATAGAGTAGTAGTAGGTATTCTCTTATAGCTATACCCAGATAGTAAGTAATACCTTATTATATTCTTCTCTAAGATAATAGCCCTAGCTAAGTATAACTATAAGGTGCATAATAAGGAAATACTGGCTATTATATAATTATTGTCCTAGTAGCGCGCAAAGCTTAAAAGTATAGACTCTTAAATTAAAGTCTATACTAACTATAAAGCCCTTAAGTATTTTATAATAATAAAGCAGCTTACCAGTAGATAGGCTAGGTAGGCTAAAATACTCTCCTAATTTTTCTTTATAATTATATACTACCCTAATAGGCAAATTTTTAAAGCTAATACTCTTACCCGGAGAGAATAGGATATAGAACAATAGGATAAGCTAAAGGCTTAGCACCAGATATATGCCCTCCTCTACCCTAAACAGCTCAACTTATATATCTTTAAGGAACTAAGCTCTAAATAGAATAAGCTAGCGCCTATAAAAGAAGAGATTCTAAATAAACTAATAGGACTAATTAACCGCATCCTAATTATAAACCGTATAGCTAAATCCCTAAAAACCCTTCGTAACTAAGCTATAAAAGGCAACCCTAATTTAGAAATAGAAGACGGATTACTTTTATACTAAAAACAGCTTATAGTTCTAGACGTTAATAACTTATAAATAGAGCTAATCTATAAAGCCCACTATTAAGTCTCTATAGTGTACCCTAGTTAAGATAAAACCTACTAACTACTAGCGCCTTACTACTACTGGCAAGGACTCCTATCTAATATAGAATAATTAATTAAAAATTATTATCCTTATAAATAGGCAGATACCCCTAGGGATTAAACCCTTAAATAGTTATAACCATTACTAGTTCCTAAACGCCCTTAGCAGTATATTATAATAGACTTTAAATTATTCCTAAAGGACAAATATAGCTATAATATAGCCTTTATAGTAGTTAACTAACTAAATAAGCAAGCTATTTCCCTCCCCTACTTTAAAACTACTACTATAAAAGATATGGCCCGTATATATATTAACAACATTTACTAGATCCATAGCGCTCCTAAATTAATTATCTCTAACTATAGACCCTAATTTATATTAGACTTCTAGGACAAATTCTACTATATCCTTAGGATTAAGATTAAGCTCTCTACTATATTCTACCCTTAGACTAACGGCTAAACTAAGATTATAAACTAATACCTTAACTAGTAACTTCGCCCCTTTATTAATTACTACTAGGATAACTAGTTAGAACTACTACCTATAATAAACTACGCACAGCTTACGCTCCCTTATAATAGTATAGGAATATTACTATTTAAGTTACTCTATAGATATAAGCCATAAATATCCTTTAATTAGGATAGACCTATAGGACCTATAACGGCCCGTAAACGCCTCAGCTATAAAGAGGCCTAGATATTTACTAAGAGAATATATAGAGCCTAGAAGACTGCCTAAGTAATTATAAAAAAGGTATAAGAGAAAAAAGAGGCTAATGTAAACTAATATTGTTGCAAGGTAGACTTCTATATAGGAGATAAGGTATAGGTATTAATAAAGAACTAAAAGACCTAGAGGCCAAGCTATAAGCTAGACTACTAAATAGCTAGCCCCTATAAGATCCCTAAGAAGGTAAGGCACTCTTTTAAGGTTAAGCTACTAGAGTTAATAAAGATCTACCTTATCTTCTCTCTAAACTAACTATAGAAGGCCGCAGACAACCTATTACCTAGATAGTACAACAACCCCCTACTACTAATTTAGATTGTAGAGGATGAGGAATAGAAAGTTAAAAAGATCTTAGTAGTTAAGAAGGACTATAGTACCTTAAAATACTATATAAGCTAGGTAGGTTATAACAAAGATCTAGAATAGTACCCCATATCCAATTTTAAGTACTCTCCCTATAAGCTATAAGATTTCTACCTAGCCTACCTAGACCTCCCTAGACCACCACGTAAATTAGATAGCTGGATTAAATGCTAGAAAGAGGAGTTAGATAACTATAACAATTTAGATAATAATAAGAAACTTGGACAAAGCCTAAGGGTAGGCTTTTTTAGGAGGGGGGGTGATGTGACGGTGCTAGAGCGCGTTACTTGCTACTTTGCCGTTTCCTAGGCAATCTGCGGCAATATACGGCAATATACTATTTTCTAGGCAATCTGCCAAATCCTGCTATATTCTGCCAAGTTGCTATTAGCTCGCTTACTACTAGCGCCTTAATGACCTTTATATCTTGCCAGTCTCTACTAGTCTCCTTCTTCTCCTTCTTCTCCTTAGCTTAGTATTCTTATATAGTAGCAATCTACAAGCTTTGGTTTAGAAGCATTTATATAAGTCCGTTACACAATATGTAGGTAATATATAGTTAATACGCAGGTAAAACAGTGGTAGTTTAGTAGGGTACTATAGTTAGTTATAAATAAGACTACCTAGGAGCTACTAAATAGCCTAAAGAACACTATAAGAAGGTATAAAAGTATTAGAAGAAATTAGGTTAGGAAGTATTAATAAGAAAAAATTACTAAAAAAATTATTTACCTAAGGGGGGCCTAAGAGGATTAACTACTATACTACTTAGAGTTATTTCTTTCTCCGCTAGAGACAAATCCGTTTTAGCCTTTTCCGCTTTTAGTTTATAAAGACCCTATTTAGTAAGCTTCTACTCCTTTAACTAAACTTTTTTATAACCCTTTTTAAGACAGAGTAACTAAGTATAAGTGGATAGTTAAGCGTTAAATACTTGCCGCTCCTTAGTATAAATACGCTCCCCATTATTACAAAGTTTCTACACCTTAGTAAGAGCTTAGGCAAGCTTACTATTAAGGCGCTTAGCCTTAGATTAAATATAAGACCCTAAAATAAATTAGATAAATTACTAAATACCTATATAAAATAATAATATATATATACTTAGCGTTAGAGATAGATTAAACATTATAAGACAATCGCATGTTTATTTTTATATATTTAGTATAAGAAGGTTAGTAACCGGACGGAGACGTAATTATAATATATATTAACTTCTTTTCCATATAATGAGAATAGTACGGTATAAGTTTACTAAGTAATAGTATAGTAGTTACTAGTTAGTTATAATAATTAGATAATAAGAATCTAATAGAAGGCATTATAAATTAGAAAGGTTATTAAATTAAAAACGGAAATACTATACCTCTAATAGACAACTTAGAGATATAAGATATCTTTAAAAAAAAAGATAAAAAGGAGGGAGATAGTATTACGGACCTTATATTAGTAGTAGTATAGCTACTAAGGGAAGATATAAATAGGGTTGTTAGGATAGTATAGGAGGCGCTAAAACTAATTAAGCTATAGAATAAGGGGTAACTAAGTTATATAGCTAGTTATAAGACTAGTTTAAAATATAAGAATGTGGGAATATAGGAATATAAGATATACCGATGTACTAATATACCAATATACTTAGTATATGTAGCTAGAATATATTGCATTGCAATAGGAGGCAAATTGCCGCCACGTATGGCAAGTTGCCGTTACGTGAGGCAAGTTGCCGTCACGTATTACCGCGGCACTAGCGTGGTAAGGAACCTTAAGTTCCTCACCCTTCTTTGTATTAAAAGACAATATCCATCTACAACACCGCATAGTACATATTATTGTGATATATGTATTTTGCACGTTGTTAAAGCATACCAACACTGATTAGTGAGTGCGTATAGATTAGGAAACACGCAGGTAGCTTAGAAGATAGTTATACTGTCCACCTTGCAGTAGATTGGAAGATAGTTATACTTATCCACCTTTCGTATCAGCCTATTTTAGTTAAAGAGAAGAAGAGAAACTACCTAGGAGTACTTATCTGGTATCCACAACGACTTCTAGATATCTCGTTCTATTTATTTCAAAAGACTACTGCGTAGAGCACTTTACCCTACTTAATTAACTCAAACTATCTCCTTAACCGCCTCCTTAACCGCCTCCTCAACCGTTCCTCTATCTTTACCTTTTAAACACCCTTACCTTCACCCTTACTTACCTAAACAATATATAATAAACAAGATGTCAGGAATAGAGAAAGACTGGGAGGAAGAAGCAGCTAAATAGGAAAATGGGATTAACCTAACAGAAGCCTTTAAAGATAAACTGACTAACTACCTATAATGCAAGATGTACCTATACACAAAGATATACAACTAGCTTAACTTAACACTCTAGGAATCGTTCCAGGGAGATTTCAAGGACTTTACGGTTAATATCTTTACGCAAATCCCCTTATACTAGCTTTAGCAACTATGTAACTGCCTAAACATTAGAGGAGTATAGGTTAATATTAACTATAAATAAAACAAAACACTCCCTTAGTCTTTATATAATATAGCACAAAAAGAAGACCAAACTGAATAGAGCAGAGAGATGATTAAATTAGCTAATAATAAGTATAGACCAACGCTATTAAGATTAATTAAGGTATACATAATAGAGGGTACCTTAGAGGAGTAATAATAAGCTAAAGCTACTGTAACCTAACTAACTGGTATACTGACTACCTCTACCTTTACACCATCTATTATACCTCAATCTATAACTATGTCCACTTTTACACTATCTGCTACGCCTTAACCTGTAATAACAATATAGCAACTCCACGTATAATCTATAGATGAGGAGAACCGCCCTATTACTATAACTAGCTATAGTAAGGAAATTGCAAACGCAGCTAAGATATACATAGAGGAGCAGAAATATGGTGGTATAAATAAAAGCCTTAACTACAAATTAACAATATTCTATAATATCTGCAATTGAGCGGACGTACCCCAAGAAGCCTATCTTAAGGCATTTCCTACTATGCTAAAAGGACTAGCTTTGGACTACTTTTACACAAACTAACTATCCTGCCTACTATTTGCTAAAGCTTGCGAGCACCTTTGGAATTTCTTTAAAGGACTAGGATTTTAATGCAAGAACCTAGACAAGTGGAACACTATTACACTTATAATAGTAATAGCAGGAAATATAGACAAGTTAATAAGCAAATATCTCTAATTATTAATCCACAGACTTTGTTAACTATAGTATGGCCTTAGATCTACCTTATAAACCATAGACTTCCTTTATAACAAAATCATTACTTCTTGCTAGGGAATACTAGTATGTAGATATACAGTCTCTAACCCACTAGATAACCTTGGAGCCCTTATTAACAAACTTTAATTGTCTATTATAGTATACGAAAAAGAGTATATGGAGAAGATATAAGCCTTCTTTACAGACCAACGGTTCTATAAAAGAGATAAATAACTATAACTATAGCAACCGTAATAACCCTCCATATAACCGCAACTAAAAGAAACTACGTTGCTTTATATATAACAGGGAAGGATGTCGCTTATAGAGACATACTAAGGAGGAGTAAGAAGAGTCTAAAGCTAAGTTTAGAACTGCTAATAGAGATAGGTTTAGCAAATTTAACAACTGATTTAAGAAACGACTTAACTAATATATTATAGATTACGAGGATAATAATACCGACTTAGAAGAAGAGCTTAAGGAAGCTTTTTAAGCACTAACTATTAATGCAAGTTATAAGGAAACTAACAAGAACTTATAACTAAATATTAATTACTACTATACCTCCCTTAGCCAAGTGGAATAGCAGAAAGTGATTTCTATAGCCGCTACCCTAGCTGATAAAGCCTTTGGCTATTTGGTCACAACTATAGACAATATAGTACCTCTTATAACCGACTAGGACCCCTTTACCTATAATATAACTATATCCACGTCCCGCTATACTGCAGACAAGTTTATAGGTATAATAATTAATATTATTATTATTCATTGCTTAACGTCCGATTCGGATCCCTGTTGGGCCCACGCGGACTACTCCTTATATACATATAGGGAGAAAACTCTATTTAAGAAAACCCCGTGATCCGTCTCCCTGCCTTTTAGGGCTCGCTTACAAGTTACCTGCAAGTCACCAGTGGTGCTCTACTACCTTACTTTTTAACCTCCTTAGGAACCACTGCTGCCGTAACAAACCTATGGATGCGCTAGTATTACACACTGTACTCTACTCCTGTAGAGTTATTAGGGGGCGCCTATTACTCGCCCCTTTACCTTCCATTGCTATTTCCTTTGCAACCTAGAACTGGTCTAGCATATTTTAGCCAATAAGCCACTAGGTAGCCGCCTTGAGGCCTTTCTATGTTAAGAGCAGTGTATTATAGTTTTCTGTGCCAGCTGCTAAGAGCATTGCTTCTTGGCCGGTGCGTAAGGGGCATAACAGTATTACATGTTTTGGTGTCTGTCTTGGCCAGCTATATTCACACCTTAGGCTACCCACTAGGACACCCACCCAGTAAAGCCAATCTTTTAGTCCTATTATTCCTGTCCTTAAGAGTGTTGCCATTATATTTTCTGCCTTTATTAGGCCCTCTTAGAGCCCTTGGGTATTTACCTCCCATAGCGTTACCCATGCTACGGCTTGGGTTCCCCTTGCCTGAGCCTGCCTCTATACCTTTAACTCCTATTTATCTCTCCAGCGTTGGTCCAACCAGTATTATGTTACAGTAGATGGTTTTCTAGTACTCTTTTATGCTCTACTTTAGCTCCTTTCTCTCCCTTGCTATTATCTTTGCTGGCCTCTTACGCGTCTCCCTTTCTCCTCTATATAGGCCTAGGCCCTAGCGCCGCACCATTCTTCTTCTGCTTTCTCCACCTGTTTTCCTAATATATCTTCCCTACTTTGGGGTTATTAGTTCCTTCTCCTATAGGGCACCCTAGGGTCCCTCTATAGTTTATTTAGGCGTGTCTTAATATACTTTATAACGTTAGAGTTGCGTTCCTTTTACACCCTTTGCATTGCATTGGCTTTAATATATAGTTATAGGGGGGGAATATTAGCTTCCTTCTCGAGCAGTGCTGTAGCCGTTCGCTTATACCCGCCTATTATACTCCTAAGGCAGGCTATTTGGACCTTTTGGAGTGGTTTAAGGAGTGATTTAGGGGGGCCTTTCTTGGTTTCTCTAGTGGCCCAAATGCTAGATCTATACGTCATGGTTAGCCAGACAACTGCTGTATATAGTAGGCGTAACCTCTGGAAGCATGGACCCCATGTAGAATTGACGATCCTGGATATAGCGATATACTATACTTAGCCCTTACGGGCCGCTTGCGCCGTATGTGCGCTCCACTAAAGCTTACTATCTACCCATACTCCTAATACCCTTAGGCCTTAAACCAGTTAACCCCTAAAGCCTTAGATATAGATTATATACTAAAGATCTATAGATTGGTTATATTTTCTTATAAAATAGATTAGCTGGTATTTCTCTAGTAAGAATTAGACTCCATGTCATCTTGCCCATTCTATATAGGTGTTATAGGCTTTCTCTAGTGTCCTGCAGTTCTCTACGGCTGTTGGCCTATATATAATTAGGTTTGTGTCATCAACAAAGCCTATCCCCTGGGTCGCCCCTTCCTTAAAGGTGTTAAGCAGGTTGCTTACAAAGAAGAGGAAGAGTATAGGCGATAGAGGTAATCCTTGTGGTATTCCTATTACGACTGCAATAGGGGGGCTCTGGTATCCGCTAAAGACCAGTAATGTTTCTTTCTGGCCTGTAAATCCTTAAATAAATTAAATAATCCATTCTGGGAAGCCCTTTGCCCTAAGGATGTATAGGAGACGCTTATGGGGTATATTATTATAGGCGCCGCTAATATCTAGGCTAAGTATTAATACTATAAAGTCCTTTCGCATAGCCTATGCAGTTTTAATGGTAGCAGCGAGTAGTGTAAGTGCTAATAGCGTTAAGCGATTCTTTCTTGCCCCTATTTAGCTTTGTGGTAGTAGGGCGTGTTCCTCTACCATGTCTACTATACGGTCCGCTATAACCTTTTCTAAGATCTTGCTTAGGGTGTTTTCTAAGGCAATAGGGCGGTAGCTTCCTAGGATTAAGTAGTCTGCTTTGCCTTTTTTTTATAAGACGACCGTTGTTATGGATCTTCCAAGTTGCGGGTAGTAGCCTATTGCAAAGCATGCTCTGGCTACGTCTGCAAGCCAAGGTACTATAAGTGGTCCATAGGTCTTTAGGGCTTCGTTTAGGATCCCATCTAGTCCTAGTGCTGTGTTGTTTAAGAGGTGGCTAATAGTTCTGGCCATTTCTTTAGTTATCATGTCGCTGTTAACCCTTAGGCGAGTCACTAGTGTTTCACCGGTGATGTCGCTAAGGTCTGCTGGAGCCGGTTAAGGGAAAAATCTTTCTATAAGGATCTTTGCCTTCTTGTTATTATTGCTTGTAGCCTATAGTTCGCCTGCTCTTTATAGGGGTAGTAGGTATAGATCTTCTACTAGGCGTCCCGCCTTTTTCTTTGCCCATTTCGCTATGGTCCAAAGGCCCTTGTTATAGGGGAGACTCGGGTTAGTAGTGTGTTCGTTTATAAACCGTCTCTAGTTATTCCTTGCTTCTTTTCTTAGGGTATTCTTTAGCTGGTTTCTTGTGTCTTTATATCGTCTCTCGTCCTCAGAATCGTGGCTGCTTGTGTATTTCCTCCTTACTCGTCATTGGCCTAATAATTAATATAGGAGCATCCAAACGATCTATAGTAGGATATAGCCAATTCTTGGTATTCTAGAGACTTAATACTAATATACAGCTTAATACTACCATATAAGGTATAGTTAATGTATAGTTTGGCATTAGATTAACCTTATTAATTAAATTAGCCAAAGTAATTACCCCAATTGGTATAATTGAGTTTTATATTGTCAAGGTTAACACCCCATTTTTACTTTACTTGGCAGACATGGATCACCTATAAGTGTACTACAATAACCTAAAAAATATACTAGTTAACCCTAAAGATATACTACAAAGCAACAGAGTATTTAACTCTAGATTTGTTAATGAGATTAAGAACCCCAGTTCTAATAAAGCCTTTAAGAAGTTAAGACTAGTTATATAGGTATATAATGACTTAGAAAAAGACCTTATATTAACCTAATTACCTACAATCTAACGAGTTAGCCAACGCCTTATTCTCTATATTACGGCCATAACTTAGAACAATGGCATATATCTCTACTTATAAGATATTTTATAGGCCTATATACAATCAGCTATAAGACTAAATTAAGACTTCTATATTAGGGCACCTCTTAAACTTAGTACGGCACTTAGAGTCTTACAAGGCACAATTCTAAAGGTTATTAGACCTTTATACGGTATTCCTAAGGTAGGCAATTATTGGTTTAAGACTTACTATAACTACTATATTAAAGAACTAAACATGAGCCAATTTACTTATAACCCCTGCTTACTCCACCTTAACAACCCTACAAATTTCGGAATAGTTAGTTTATAGACTAATAATACCCTCCTACTAGCTAACTTAGTCTTTGCAGCTTTAGAATAGGAGAAGATTAAGAAAGCTAAGTTCCTAACTAAGGAACGTGAATAACTTACGCTGGAACACCTAATTAAGTTTAATGGAGGCATTATCCAATAATAGGATTATATAATTACGCTTATACAGGAGCGCTAATGCCAGAACTTAACCCTTGTTAATATTAAGGAAGCTATTATAATAACTAGTTCCAGAGGCACTATTCGCATAGCACTTATACTTAAGGACTAATACATTACCTAACAAGCAAGAGGAGCTTATATTGCGTCCGTATACCAGCCTGAAGCTTCTTTTAATTTATCTTACGCTGCCTAGGTAATTAACCCTGACGAGAAAGACGCAAAACTGCTTAATAAGAGGATTTAGTGGCAAATTGAGAACCTAATAAGAGGTTTAAACTTTGTTAAACTCAATATAGAGACATTATAACTACTTGTATTCACTAATTCCTTATTTATAAATAATAAGGATCTCTTATTATAGATTGGATATATTCTGGTACTAGCAGACTTATTAAATAAGGCGAACATCGTCCACTGGTCCTTAGTTAAGTGTAAGAGAATTACTAGAAGCGTACTAGCCTCCGAATTATATGCTATAGCCCATAGTTTTGACATCGGCGCTATAATTAAGGCTATAGTCAAATTGCAACTTAACATTAGCCTACCGCTTATCCTTTGCACTAATTTAAAGTTGATCTACAAATGCCTCGTTAAACTAGGAACTACACAGGAGAAGAGACTTATGATTGATATTATGTGCCTACGTTAGTTATATAAAAGACGCGAAATAGCTGAAGTTAAGTAGATTAATGGAGATAGTAACCCTATGGACGCTATAACTAAAAGCAAACTGTTATTAGCTCTTAAGCGACTTATTAATATAAACCCAATCGAGTTAAAGATAGTAGAATGGGTAGAACGTGCTACTGACAATAGCACTGATATAAAGGCATAAGGAAGGAAGGAAGGAAGGAAGGAAGAAAAGAAAGAGAAGCGTATATATGGATTTTCAAACTGCATAGTTGTAGGATACTAGTCCTTTATATTTTCTAAAGTACTCCTAGTGTAGCTAGAATATATTGCATTGCAATAGGAGGCAAATTGCCGCTATGTATAGCAAGTTGCCGTTACGTGAGGCAAGTTGCTGTCACGTGTTACCGCGGCACTAGTGTAGTAAGGAACCTTAAGTTCCTCACCCTTCTTTGTATTAAAAGACAATATCCATCTACAACACCGCATAGTACATATCATTGTGATATATGTATTTGGCACGTTATTAAAGCATACTAACAGTATATTTCTTAGGTATAGTATTATATATTTAAAGGACTATAGTTCCTACCTAAATAGTTCTTCTTTTTATAGTAAATCTTAAAATATAATTAGAGTTAATCTATTAGGTAACTACTCTACTAGTTATTTGCGTTGTTAACTTCTTATTTACCTATATACCTAGCCCATTAATAAGTCTACCATAGTATTTCCTATAAGGCTTTATTATATTAATCCTCTATATAAATAGTAAGTAATTCCGTAGTAATTAATCTAGCGTTTACTTAGAAAAGTAGCTAGATTTTAAGATATAGCTAGTTATATAGTTCCAAAATTTCCGCACTAATAGTAGGTTAATCTTAAGGGGATAGTTTCGGCGAAGGCCTAGAAATCTTACTTTATAGATCTATAGTAAGGAGACTAACTTTATATTTACGGCGGGCTAGTTCTTTGGCTTTTATAGGCGTTATAATATTTTAAGACGTAGAGTAACCTATTAAGCTTAAAAACGGCCGTATAAGTATTAATAATATATTAATAAGTGTCTTTAATTTATATAACGAAATATTATTATTATAAAGTACTTTCCACTAGTTAATTAAGCCGGTAATTATATATTATAGCTATTATTAAGGCTTTTAGTCTCTAATATACTAAATATAAATAAGGTATCTATACCTTTTAAATTTCTTAATAAAGGTATATATAATATTGTCGGAATGTTAGTTATATGACGTGGTTACGGGACCACGAAGCGAGATTAGCTAGTCTGACCTTGGAGCAAACCCCTATTTCTAGACATCAACAACTACCAACTTTAACACCGCATACGTACCACTACAAGTGATATTCGTGCACGTTAATAATGCGAGTATACTAATACTAATTAGTAGATGTATAGATTAGGAAATACGTAATAAGCTAGAGCTTAAGAACCGTATTGGAAACAGTACACAGATCGCCTAACCCTGCCTACTTTATTAAAGGAGAAAGCTACATTACCCTTAAAGCTTAAAACCACGTATTAGCTTAACTGCTGACGCGTTAGATCGCCTAGAGAATTGTATTTTTACTTAGAGAAGATTACAACCTCCCTTAAGCTTAAGAGAATTTATACTGGCCTTATAGCTAATATAACAGATCGCTAAGAGAATAGCAATCTTACTAAGAATACTTTACAGGCCTGATGGCTGTAGAGGACGTATACACCCTTACCTTAAACTTAACCTTAACCTTAACCTTAAACCATAATATACACAAAGACACGACAATATGGAAATTAATTAGAAGGAGAGAATTGCCAAATACGGCTACAGAATTGACTTGGAGACGGCTATAGATGACAATCTGATAGAGTATATAGAGACCAAGATATACCTATATACACAATTTAACCTTACAGACTATTTATTATAGACAGTATTTTAGGAAGACTTTAAGGACTTTATACTAGAGATCTTTAAACAAGTACAATCTAATACTAGAATGGGAATTTATAAATACCTAGTTAAGAGAGGAGTATATGTTATTAAGTAAGATAAGAGATACTCCCTTAGTAAGGTGCTAACGGACGTCGCCAATAAAGAAGGGTTTTACAAATGGATAGACAAAGAAATTAGTCTAGCCCTTATTAATATTAAGCTAATAATTACTATGGCTCTGCAAGACTGACTCAATTTAACCCTAGATAAGCTTGCTATAGTTTTACTGGTATTAACACCTTTCTATAGTCCCTTACCAGCTGCTCTACTAACTCCACTAGCTATTCTAACTGCTGCACTATTAGCTATCCCAACCGCTACACCACCAGTTGTCCCGATCGCTGCACTATTAGCCACTCTAATTGCTACCCCTGCTACCCCTACTACCCCTCCTAATCCTTAATCCTCTAACTATAACTAAATCCACACCCTTATTAACCAATTGCTATAGTTAAGAGAGTAGCAACTATAGCAGCCGCAGCAACCGCAGCAGCTACACATATATACACCACCTAAACTGGCCGTGCCTAGTATGGAGTAAGGACCTAGGTAAGGACCTAGATATAGCAAGGAGGTAGCTATAATTGTAAAGATCTACACAGATGACCAAAAGTACAACGGAGTCAGTGACAGCTTTAACTTTAAGTTAACTATCTTTTACAACATCTGCAAGAGATCTGGCTTACTACTAGAAGGCTATGCAGTGGCACTCCCTAGTATACTAAAAGGGCTTGCTCAGGACCACTACTACAATAGCAACCTTAAGTTAAGACCTTTTACTAAAGCCTGCAACTATATACAACAGTTCTTTAAAGGGCCAGAATACTACTGTAAGAACCTTATAGAGTGGAACAGTATAACCCTCTAAGGAGTTATGGACAAGAACCCTAATAAGTTAATTTATTAGAACTTCTAACTGCTTATAGACAAACTGCTAAAGCAATATTATGGACTATACCTAGACTTCTGTATAAACCATATTCTTATAAATAAATTAGTTACTGCTTGCTAGGGAGTGCCAGTATACCGTATTGCTGTCTTTAACTCTTTAAAAGACCTTTTTTAGTTAATTAGCAAGCTATAATCCTCTATTGTTATGTGGGAAAAAGAATACCCCTTATAGGCCTTAATAAGACTATCTTACTAAGCCTTTTTTACGGATTAACGCTACTATTAGAACAGCTAGGGTTGAGACCGAAATACCAATTGCTACGGCAGCAATCACTCTTATAGAACTAATAGCAGACTAAAGGCCAAGTGCTATGTCTGCAAGAAGGAGAACTGCTATTCTTGGAAATATATAGAAGAGGAGTATAGTTAGTCCAGAGACGACTACAGGAGACGCTTTATTGATATTAAGGGCCGCAATAAGGGTAACTTTAACAACCACTTTAAGTAATATGTCGCTGCTTGTGAAAGAGATAAAGATAAAGATTTAGACTTTAAAGCCTATATATAAAACGCTGATGACTCTAGGAGCGATACTAGAGAACCTAACAATAGTTCTGCCTATATTACTACCTTTGGAACACTTACTATAGAGGAAGCAACCTCTATAAGCGTAGAGCTAGCTAATAAGGCTTATATACACCTGCTTACGGCGTTAGAACTCACTACAGAGTCTGCTACGGAACCCTACACAGAGACTAACCCATTCGCCTATAATACGGCTACAACTATAGCGTCACGATACACCTTAACGGTCTTTATGGGAATCATAATTAATATAGGTGCTTTATGTAAGTCTATGGCTGGCTATGGCCAATTCTAAGCCCTATAGGCCGTAGACAAGTCCATAAGTCTTAATATATTAACTAAGGGCCAAGTGACTGTCTAATTTGGAATTGGAGCCTCTATGTCTATTAGAACCATAGACGTCAACAGCCCTATAGGTAAGATATAATTCCATATTGTTAAAGCAGATACTCCTTTCCTACTTTGCTTAGTAGATATAGATAGACTCTATATTAAATATAATAACCTAAAGGATGTTATTATTACTCACACTAAAAAGGTGCTAGTAGTTAGACGATTTGGCCACTTATTTCTTGTATGGAGCTTCTCTTTATAGTCTTATCTAGTTAAGTCTTTTAACGCGAACCCTTGCTACTTAACTAACATAAAGCTATAACGTCTACACCATTGATTTAGTTACCTATTAGTTAATAGACTGCAAAAGCTTCTTAATAAGACTGGCCACGGCCATAATACTAATAGATCTGCTATTAAAGAGCTAACTAGACTCTGCCACTACTACTAGAAGTTTAGTAGATCTCTAAGTAGATTTCACTTCACCTTATAAGATAATGTTAATTTTAACTACAATATCATCGTTAACATTATGTATATTAGCGGCTCCCCCCTACTACACGTAGTTAACGAAGCAACTTAATTTTAAGCTGGCAGATAGCTATGAGATATCAGCGCCAAGCACACTTAGGATATTCTACAAATGTACTGGATTAACAGCTATTTAGGACCACCAGACTTAATTACTATAGACGCTAGGAAGAACTTTGTTAGTAAGGAGTTTAAGCACTATACTGCTACTATAGGAGTAACTATAAAGTCAGTTCTAGTTAAATCACACAAGTCTATTGGAATGGTAGAGCGCTACTACGGTCCGCTATAACGAGCCTACCAAATTATTATATCTAAAATCCCTGAAATTAGTAAGGAGATGGCCCTATAAATGGCTTTTAAAGCTATTAATAACACAGCTGGCCTAGAAGGCCTAGTCCCTATACTCCTAGTCTTTGGAGCCTACCCCTAAATGGTTAAATTGGACGCACTATTACCTTTAGTTATACAGCGAGCTGCGGCCATTAAGAAAGCAATAGTAGAAATCCAGAAGCTATAAGCTGAATAACAGATCGCTGATGTTCTTAATACGCGAAATAGATAACAAACTAATGCTATTTATAGCCTCCCACCTAGTTTGCCTGTCTTAGTCTGGAGAGAAGGCAATACTAGCTAAAGCGGTTATTAGGATGGGCTATATATGCTGCTTACTGTTAACGGTAAGACCTGCACCGTAAAGCTACTAAATAGGCCTATAACCTTCCGCTCTATAGTTGTGAAACCTTACCTACTAAACCTATAAGACTTAGTTAAACCATAAGAGTTTATTAAATTAGCTAAACCTTAATCGTTACCTAAAGCTAAACCATAGCTACCGCCAAAGCAAGGCAGAGGCCGCCCCTGTAAATACCTATTACTTATAGCTGTTGCAGACACGGCTGTTACGGACGCTATAATAGACATAGATGCCCTTACGGGTGATATTGTAGATATAGCCAACATTGCTATCTACTTGCAGGATAATGATACCGTAGATATAGCTGACACTACTATTTACTTATAGAACAATGGTAATACCTAGTTTAGCGCTTTGTGGCAAAAGGAGGTTATAGGCCTACTTAAGAAAGGCGTCTTTAAGATTATTAAGCTATATAATATGCCAAAGGGGGTTAGACTCTTTAATTTACGGTTTATTAATAAGATTAAGAATAAGGGAACTGATAAAGCCTTTAAGAAATTATAACTTGTTGTATAGGCCTATAACAATTTAGAGAAAGAGCTAGTCCTTACTTAGTTACTAATAATTTAATAAGTTAGCCAGCGGCTAATTTTCTGTATCGCTGCTATGCTACCATAGACACGACTCTACCTCCAAGATATCTCACAAGCCTATATCTAGTCTACTATGAACCTAAACCGTGAGTTCTATATACAACCACCATACAAGCTAAATAAACAATTGGGAATTAATAAGAACTCCGTTCTAAAGGTTATAAAGCCACTTTATAGAGTGCCTAAAGCTAGAAACCACTGGTTTAAGACCTACCATTTATACCACGTTAATTAGCTGCGAATGGACCAGTCTACGTACAACCCTTGCTTGCTTTACAGCAATAAACCTTTTAGAATTGTTGGCTTATAGACTGATAATATGCTATTCTTTATAGATAACACCTTTATAGAGGCTAAATAAAGCAAACTATATAAGGCTGAATTTATGGCTAAGGAGTAAGAGTAACTAACCACTAATATACCAGTCAAGTTTAATGGAGGACTTATTTAATTAGCATAAGATAAGAGTATTATACTAACGTAAAAGCGCCAGTATAAGAACCTTAGTGTGGTTAACACTACGCTGGCAGATAGTACTAGCTCTAGAGGAATTATACATAGCCTACTTACACTGGGGGACCGGTATATCGCTTAACGCGCCAGAGGAGCCTATATTGCCTTAGTCTATTAACTAGAGGCTTTATTTAACTTATTCTTTACTACCCAGGTAACTAATCCTAAAGAGGCAGACGCAAAGGAGTTAAATAAGTGCCTAAGTTAGCAGATTTAGAACTTATATAGAGGTCTTAAGTTTATTAAATTAGAGGCTAAGACCCTACAGCTCTTATTCTTTATGGATACTTCCTTTACTAATAATAAGGACCTCTCTTTGCAAATTGGCTACGTTATTATACTAGCTAACGCAACTAAGAAGGCTAATATTATCTATTAGAGCTTAATTAAGTATAAAAGAGTTACTAGAAGCGTTCTGGCTTCTAAACTCTACGGAATAGCTTATAGCTTTAATATCGCTGTTGCTATTAAGTCTACGGTAGACAAGGTCCTATAGATTAACCTCCCGCTTATACTTTGTACCGATTCTAAGTTACTATATAACTATCTTATATAACTTAGAACCACATAAGAGAAGCAATTAATAATTAATGTAATGTGCCTATAATAAGCCTATAAACGTTGGCAGGTTACAGAGGTTAAATAGATTAATAGTAAAACTAACCCTATGGACGCGATAACTAAGGGGAAGCCTTGCGTTACCCTATAGCGACTTATTAACATAAACTAAGTTAATATATAGGCTATAGGTTGGGTAGAGTGTAAGGAGTAATAGAAGGTGGTTTATGGGTTGTAATGGTGCTAGGGTATACCACCCGCCATATTCTGCGGACCCTAAATTTAACCAACTAATTAGGATTTTTTATCCCTAGGATAGAAAATCGCTATTAGCTTGCTTACCACTAGCGCCTTAGCGGCCCTCGCGATATGTTAACCTGCTACCCCTAATAATTCTTCTCCTTCTTTTCCTTAGCTTAGTGTCCCTGTAATACAGCATTCTATAAGCTTTAGTTTAAAGGTATTAGTATAAGCCGTAACACTGGTTATGTAATTATGGACCTATAAGAGGAGCGTGGAAACTATTGCGTATTAATTAAATCTTTAGCTATTGCGTATATGCTATGAATAGTCTAGAAATAGACTTGGCTTTGGAGTGTAGATTAGCCTTCTTCTTAGAGTTGCTCCAGTGTCGGAATGTTAGTTATGTGATGTGGTTATAGGACCACGAAGCGAGACTAGCTAGTCTGACCTTGGAGCAAACCCCTATTTCTAGACATTAATAACTACCAACTTTAACACCGCATACGTACCACTACAAGTGATATTCGTGCACGTTAATAATGCGAGTATACTGACAAATATATATAGTACAAAAACTATTACTAGTAAAATAAATCAAAGTAGTTAGGCAAGCGTTAGGTTATATTAATTCTCTATATTTTTACTAACAGCACCCTAAAAATTGCTTTAAAACTTATCTTCTATAGTAAACTAAATAGAACTATTATAAGGGCACGAAGAGGCTTTAGGGAAGATTTAAAGGAATAATATATATTTTATCTAAATCTAAGGGTATATAGCTCTTATATAGAATAAGACGTTATATAAGGAAGAGAAAGGAATAATATAAAAAATCTTATAATTAAATAGTTAGGGGTCTTAGTAGTTAATATATACGCATATATATACGCGGTCTTTAATAGACTTTAGTAGAATTTAATTAATCTATTAGAACTTAGTAGGAGTCAATAAAGCTAGCAAAATTTAGCAGAATTTAATTAAAGCGTTAGAATTTAACTGCTAAGTATTTTACTAAAATATTCCTACTATAACTGGGCTAGTCCTATTACAATTATTTGGTTAAAAGAAAGCTATTTATATAACCTAGATATTACTATTAAGTTTAATAATACTATATATAATAACGGCAAGCTATTTAATAAGTAGATTAATAAAGAGCTTACTACTACTATTATTAGTAATAGTCTCCTAGTAATAGACTATACTGCCTTTTATAAAACTAAAATTGGCGCTAGAAAAGCTTTAGGGTTATAGAATCTTACTAAGGTTAATCTCTAAAGGTTATACTTCCCTTTTACTGCCTTTTAATATTTCTATTAATAAGCTATTTAAAGAGTGGCTTTAAAAAGCACTTAATAACGTCCTTAACTAATATAAAGTTAATAGTAGCGAGACTTATATAGCAAGTTCTCAAAGAGTAATTACAGCTAAGATTATTATGGCTACTTAGGTAAGGCTTTAAAAGCCTATAAAAAGATAGTAATAAACTCCTTTATTTATACTAGTATTTATATTAATCCTAATAAATTTAAAGATTATCTTATCAATATAAAAGATTACCTAGTTATAGATCTAAGTAGTTAGTAAGTAACGTACTCTATAGGTAAGCCCATATAGGTAAGCAGCCCTCCTTAAAACTTACCAAAAATTGGAAAATCATACCTTAATATCCTAACAACCACATAATAATAAATTCTAATAATTTGGATTTAGACTTTTATATATACTCTACAGCTTTTATTAAAGTTACATTGTAAGTAGATTAGTAGTTTTTAAGATATTATAATTTAGAGGCTAAAACAAGGCCAAAACGAGGCCAAATTACTATATCTTAAAAACTACTAACCTATTTACGATGCAACTTTAATAGAAGCTATAGATTATATATAAAAGTCTAAATCTAAATTATTAGAATTTATTATAAAGTGGTTGTTAAGATATTAAGGTGTGATTTTTCCAATTTTTGGTAAGGTTTTAAGGTGGGCCGCTTACCCGTATAGGCCGCTTACCTATAAAGTACGTTAGTGTATAATTACAGCACCTGTCGTACCGAACGCGTGCTTACGCGTACGGTACACCAACTACGCGTTTACGCGTTCGGTGCACTAACCACCCGCTTACGCGTCTAGTGCACCCCTGAAGCACTAACTAATCAGGGGGAGGTCGCATCAGTATATAGACCACGTAGTCTACTTCAATATAAGAGACAGTTACTACTACCCCAAAGAGCATACAATACTATATATATTTCGTGCCCCGGGATACAACTCACTTATGCTATTAAGTTAGTACGAACACTGATTAGTAAGCGCGCACAGATTAGCAATTACTTAATACCTCCCCCTAAGCAATACACACGACAGTAACCACCTGTTTAGACTCCTAGTACGACCTACTAAAAGGTTAGAAGTTGGGGATTACAGACTTATCTCTAACTCTGTATACTTATTTAAGTCTTAGTACGGTTTACTGGAAGTTATAGACGTGAATACAGACCTATACGGAACCCCTATCCTTAACCCCCTTAAATCTTAAACCTCTTTAGACCTTTTGCGGAAACCCCCTACCCTCCTACAAACCATTACGGACCCGTTAATTGATTTTACGGACCGTTATAAGACCTCCCCCACCTGTTACAAGCTGCTACCACCCGCTACGCACCACACTATACTATAGTATAGTAGACATCAGCAAGCAAGTTAGTGAAGGTTAAAAGAAGTGGAGATAAGGAGTTAACGTTACGTCTATAAACAACATTAATAACTACATTAGTTTTAAAATCCTTAAATATAAACACTTTAAGCTTATAAATAATGACCTATAGGAGCAATACTAGGAAGACTTTATAGACTTTATAGAAGCTATTTTTAAGGCCTGCAACCCTATTACTATCCGTAAACTATGAACCCTTTTATGTAACCAAGGTGTATGGGTTAAAAGGAATAAATAAGTTACTATTATATAGTCCTTATACAACACAATACACAAGAAGGACCAAATGGAATAGACTAAAGAGGAAATCCTAGACCAGTTCCAAGAAACTAAGGAACTCTTTACTTCTTCCAAACTTAATATAATCGCTAGCCTTATACCTAACCCACTTAATTAAATTCGTCCCATAAACCTAAGCGACTTTAGACTTGACCTTATTGGCTAAAATACACCCTACTCTTAAGTTACGGATTATAACACCCCTATAAACCAAAATATGGACCAAATTACCCCTACTATTTAAGTTATAGATCTGCAAGCCATATACCCACAAGCCATAGATCTGTAAGTTATAGATCCACAACCCACCTAAGTAAAGACCTATAGTAAGGAGCTAGCTAACCTAGCCAAGCTCTATACCAATAAATCTAAGTACAGTGGTAAAAATGATAATTTTAACTTCAAACTGACTATCTTTACGGACCTCTGCCAGAAGGCTAATATTCCTAAACAAAAGTTTAGCCAAGCCTACTTTACCATACTGCGCGGCCTAGCACTTAACCACTACTACACCAACCTTAAGAGCAACCCCCTTAGTGTCCCCTTTAATAAGCTATGTAAAGCTACCCGTAACTACTTTAAAGGACTAGAATATAGGCATAATATCCTTACCTAATAGAATATAACTAAGCTACAGACCGTAATTAACAAGAATACTAAAAAATTGACTATAGAGTGTCTGCAAATCCTTATTAAAGACCTCTGGCACCTATAGCATGGCCTTAACACCAAGCTTCGAATAGACGACTTCCTATACAATAAACTTATTATGGCTTGCCAGGAAGTAGAGCTCTATAAGTATACCTATTATAAGCCTGCAGACACCTTAGCTGGCCTTATTAATAACCTATACTCCTCTATTATAACATACGAAGTCTTAAACCCACTGGGCAGCACTTAAGCCTTTGCCACAGATATTTAATATCTGTAGACAGACTCAGACGTCTACTTTACGGACCGCCGTTACCGCTAGCAGCACCTATACTAACCAAGTCCCACCTGTAACCCCCACAGCAACTCCTGTATAAAAGTATACCCCCACAGATAAACAAACCAGAAACGCTTCGTGTGTGGCAAGGAAGGATGTTAGTCTATAAGGTATACCTAGGAAGAACGTAATAGGTCTAAGAAGAGATTTGATAAATGGATTAGCTAGTTTATCTTAGAATATAAAGGAGAGAAAGAAGAGGAGCCCCCTAATAAGTTAATAGAAGCCCTTATAATTAACTTTAACCTAGACAACTAGGAATAGGAGACCTTAGAGACGTTCCTAACTACTTTTAGACCTTTTACGGATAGCTAAGCCTTTAATATTACAACTATATTAGCCGACCGTTCCTTTATACACTTAGTTATGCCCAAAAACCATTCCGCAAGCACCCCCGTTATGGACGTTATAGATCACGAGCAGGACCCATTTGCATATATTACTACAGAACGCTATATCCCCAAGGAATTCTATGGTGTTATAATCAATATAGGCGCCTCTAAGAAGTCTACTATAGGTTACGGACAATACCTTGCATATAGGACTACCGCAAATAATAATACGGACATTAACACTATGCAAACTAGGGCCGTAAACGTCCAATTCGGCATTGGCTTAACTGTATTAATTAAATCAGTTGCAGTTAAGACCCTAATTAGCCTAGTTAACTTCCACATAGTAAAAACAGACACCCCTTTCTTACTTTGCTTTGCGGATATAGACAGGTTATAGGTTTACTACAATAATATTACAGACACCTTAATCGGCCCCGCAACTGCCCTAGGAAGTAAGCATGTTACCCTGCCAATTATATGACGATTTGGACACCCGTTCCTTATATAGGGAGAGACTTTACGGACCTACATTTAGGAATCTTTTAACTATAACCTATACTACCTTACCAGTACGGAGATCCACCGTCTATACCACTATTTCGGCCACCCGTCAGCTGAAAAGCTATATAGAGTCCTTAAACGCTCTAGACACAACAACGTTAATAGAAAAGCAGTTAATTACCTAACCAAATACTGTTCCTTTTACTAGAAATACGGACGTTCCCTAGGCTGATTTAAGTTTACCCTTTATAAGGACCTTAACTTCAACCACTCAGTGTATATAGATATTATGTATATTAACGGCAGCCTAGTATTATATATAATTGACGAGGCAACCCGCTACTAAGCCGCCTGTTAGTTATAAAATATATCTATAAAGCACACTTAGAATATTTTACAGACCTGCTAGATTAACACGTATATTAGACCTCCTAAGTATATTACCTATAACACCAGTAGGAACTTCATCAGCAAGGAATTCTAGCAGTATGCTATAGCTATGGCTATATTAACAAAAGCTGTTCTAGTTAAGGCGTATTAGTCTATTAGGCTTATTAAGCAAGCTTACCTAGCTCTACGGAGAGCTTATTAGATTATTACGGACAAGTATAAGAATATTTAAAAGAAACTAGCTTTATAGATGGCTGTAAAAGCTATTAACAACACTACTGGCCTTAACGGACTAGTACCCACCTTCTTGGTTTATGGAACCTACCTAAGGATAAGCAACCTAGGCCCCCCTGCCCTGTCTATTACGGAATAAGCAGCTGCAATATAGAAGGCAATGGCTGAAATAGTTAAATTACGGGCTAAATAAACTATTAATAACGCCCTACACCACTGTAACGGACCTAATACGACCTTAGTACACAACCTCCCGCTTAACTCTAAAGTCCTTATATGGCGTAAAAGCAGCAGTTGAAATGGACCTTACTGTCTACTAGCCGTAGAAAACGAGACATACTGTGTATAGCTTCTTAGCGGGCCAACTAGCTTTAGAAGCACGTCTATAAAACCCTACTTTTGGCCCGAAAACACCCATAACATTAAGCTAGATGAACTAAAAGCAACTGCCAAACTAAACAAACTAGAGGCACCCTTACCTACCCTAGAGGTCCCCTAGAAACCCACTAAACCTACTAAACCTACCATAAAGCGTGGCTAAGGACGCCCCTGTAAGAACCCTATAATGGAGAATCACCTAACCTCCGTAGGTATATCCGCAAGGCAATCTCCGCCTGCAAATATATTAGTTCTAGTACAGAAAACCCCTTTTATAGACTTACAACGCAAAGAGATTAACGGACTACTTAAAAAGGGCGTCTTTATAGTTATAACGGAGAGAGACGTTCCGCAAGGCGTCTATATATTTAACTCGCGCTTTATTAACAAAATTAAGCACCCTAGTACTAACAAAGCCTTTAAAAAGTTAAGGCTCGTTATATAAGCTTATAACGACTAGGGAAAGGACCTAGTCCTTACACAATCGCCTATAATCCAACAAGTTAGCTAACGGATTATACTTATACTTACGCCTAGCCTACAGCAAAGCAAACCTATAGCTCTTTACCTATAGGATATCTTATAAGCTTATATACAATCTAATACCTACCTAAATAGGGACATCTTTATACAACCACTGCTGGAGCTTAATTTGCAACTAGGAACAATTTTACAGGTTATAAAACCACTCTATAGAGTGCCAGAAGCTGGAAACCATTGGTTTAAGATATACCACTAGCACTATATCCGTAAACTCAAGATAGAGCAGTTAACCTATAACCCTTGCCTCCTATACACCCTATTAAACGGCCTTGATATTGTTGGACTCTAAATAGATAATACCCTCTTCTTAGCAGACTAGATATTTGTAAACACTAAAGAGACTAAACTATAAGAAGCTAAGTTCCTGGCAAAGCCATAAGAGCAGTTAACTAAGCAGACTCTAATTAAGTTCAACAAAGGCTTAATCTAGCTAACCTAGGAACGCTAAGCTTAAAACCTAAAGCTTGTTATAGCAAAGCCTACGGACCTCACCAGTTCCCGCGGAGAGACCTATAAGACCATAAATATAAAGGACCAATACGCTATATAGCGTGCAAGAGGCGCCTATATTGCTATAGTCTACCAACCCAAATCTGCCTATAACTTGTCCTTTGTAGCCCAGGCAGTAGATCCGCAAGAAGAAAATGTCAAGCAGCTTAATAAGCGCATTTAATGGCAGATTAATAATGCGATAAGAGGACTTACTTTTATACCACTAGACCTAAATTCTATTAGCGTAATGGTATTTACGGACGCCTTCTTCGCCAATAATAGGGACCTGTCATCACAAATTGGCTTTGTAATTGTACTTACGGACCATAATTAGGATGCAAATATACTCCACTGGTCTTTAATTAAATGCAAGCGAGTAACCCGCAGTATACTAGCTTCTGAACTATATGCACTAGCCCATAGCTTTAATATAGCAGCCGTAATCAAATCAACGATCCAGAAGATCCTACAATTGGAGCAGCTACCCCTAGTTTTATGCACCAATTCAAAGTCCCTCTACGACTGCCTAGTCAAACTAGGCACAACACAGGAGAAGAGGCTTATGGTCGACCTAATGTGCTTGCGTCAGGCCTACGAACGACGCGAGATTACGGAGGTCAAATAGATTAGCAGCGGAGACAACCCAGCAGACGCCATAACTAAGGCAAAGCCGTGTTAAGCTCTTAAAACCCTAATTGACACGAACAAGCTCAACCTAAAGGTCACAGAATGGGTAGAGCGAGACTGACGGAGCATTTACGGTTCTATTAAAACAATTACGGAGGCTGTACACAGGTGGTTTCATTTTTCAAGTACCGCCAGTGTATAATTACAGCACCTGTCGTACCGAACGCGTGCTTACGCGTACGGTACACCAACTACGCGTTTACGCGTTCAGTGCACCAACCACCCGCTTACGCGTCTAGTGCACCCCTAAAGCACTGACTAATCAGGGGGAGGTCGCATCAGTATATAGACCACGTAGTCTGCTTCAATACAAGAGACAGTTACCACCATCCCAAAGAGCATACAATACTATACGTATTTCGTGCCCCGGGATACGACTCACTCGTGCTATTAAGTTAGTACGAACAGTTAGATAAAGCTAAAGATAATAGCGAATTCTTCAGCGTTGGTAATAAGGAAAAGAGATAATATATAAGGTTTGCCTTATTAAAAGTATATAAGTTAAAAAAAGAATATAAGGTAAGGGGACTTAATTATAAGGCTTATAGACTTTAAGGCGTAACGAGGAAAGACTTTAGCTACTACTATAGAGGTACTAGCATAGAACTAGTTATTTAACGCATTCAAATTATTAGATCTTGGTGAGGATTGCTAGTAAAACTAGTATGTATATATGGAAACGTCAACATGGCCTATGCGTACGCCTCTATGGCTCCAAACATGCCTGCTAGCGTATTATATATATGGTCCATTTCTACGGTATGCTGTGGATATATGTATAGTATACGTAAGAGATAAGAATCATTGAACTCAGCTTCTCACCTTTCTTTGGCGCTACGACGATACCATCATTGATATCGAATAGCTGCCGTTTTGATTGCTTTGACATCCTTGCCGCCTTTCTTAACGCCTCCACCGCTTTGCTTGCCTTTCGTTTCTTCCACTGAGGATCATCCGCACGCAGCTGTTGGAAATAATGCGCCAGGCCAATCAGACCTCCTCCGCCGCCTTCGCTTCCTGCCCAACCGAATTTCTCATATTGATCCACTTTATCTCACGACTGCCCTCTTCATCCCTGAGATAATCATCGATCTCCTTCATGCACCTCGAGAACAGACCCTCTTTCGCTGGATCAGCATCTTCCGTCTCTTCGCCGTTGTTTTGGTCAAGTTTTTTATCGTGTGCATCTACGTCAAAATCATCTTGCTGGTATAGGATTTGGCGTAGCGTACGTATGCATTTGAGAAACCTTCCGTCATTGAGATAGACCGGTTCAAAGTAATCAGTTATCTTCTTCGTGAATTTCTTTATGTTATAAAACCAAGATTCCTTAGCATTAGCAATGTCTTCGGAAGCTTTCTCCCTGTTGAGCAAAACCTTAGCCAAAGGCTTGGCTTGAAAGAGTTCTTCACGATCATAATCGAGTGATGCTATCCAAATTATGACAGCGAAGTATGATTCCATATCATGAGCCAAGGTTCTCCGACCAATTGGCTGGTTGTTAAGGAGTTCTGGCGCCATAAAGGCAGGAGTACCACTTCTGAAACTTCTGCTAGATGCTGTTCCGTCAGCGGCAAAGCATAGATTCCAGTCAATTAGTGTGCCGCGCCGGTCCTTATACGTAAGGCCTCCGGTAAGCTTGCTACCTTCTACAGGAACTAATATATTCTCAATGGAGATATCTGAAGGAAAAAAATTTCATTAGCGCCCAGCATATAAAACACCCATAAAGAACTTACCGCCATGGATGAAACCAGATTCTGGGAGTTTGTACGCCTCATAATAAACGATCATAGAGTCCCGTATAGTTCGCATGAGTGATTCCGGGCCCGCATCGCGCATGGCCTCCCTTAACGGTTTGCAATAGGACATTATAATGCGGACAAGCCGCCGGCGGACCTCAATGGGCTTATTGAAATTTTTTTTCTCAACTTCTTTCTCAAATCTGAGTCGGCTGAGGGGATCTCCCGCGAGGCCTTCAGTCGTACCGGGGGCCAAGAATTTTGAAGTGTGGCCTGAAACATAGCTTGACTGCATCTTCGACATGCCGATCCCAGTTGATGCCGGGAGAGCGACCTCACAATTTCCAGGGAAGCTGCGGGTCTCCACTAACTTGTCATTGTCTCTTACTATCGCACTCTCCAAGCCATAGGGCTGTGGAAGGCCTCGGACCCCCGCATTGAGAAGAATATTGAGAATTTCCGCCTCAGGCGGCGGTGATGGTTTTTGGGGAAGTTTCTCTTCCCAGGTACTCTTCATAACCACCCTCTTCTCTGGAAACTTGGAACCTTCTTGTTCGACCCGTGCGACCCTTATGTTTCTCCCAACAAGAGAAGGACGGTACCAGAGGGGTCTGTTACAAAATTCAAGCCATCTTTCTCCCGCATGCCGAATGTATACTCGGCTGCCTTCTTTTTCGACTGTCGGATCCTTTCCACGGTGCTCTGGTTCCGCTATGAAACCCGAGAGAAATTCTATTAGAAATTGAGTATGCTTAGCATTCTTCACGAAATCGAGAGGCTTGGAGTATGCGGCGCAGCCGTGATCAGCATAGCAGATGTAGGCATGAGGATTTATAAACAGGATCCCATAGAGGTGGCGGCGGAAGGGTTGATGATAGAACGCATTCCAAGCACCACGCAGCCACTGCAAGAATTTCTTAGTGACCACTTCTTTAGAGCGCGTATGCTCGATCAGAAGCTCCATATTTGCCCATGTAGGAGACTCTCCGTCGACGTGGAAAGAGAAATCCGGTTTGGAAGGCACCTCCTTGCCCTTATCAGTATCGGATAATGTCTTGGTGCCAAAGTGGGATAACTTTAGGTCACAAAGAACCTGTTCGGTAAGTCAGTAGAGGGCTAAGATACACAACCTGGACAACAGACCTCGTCGGAGAGTACCTGGCGCAATCGATCCCCGAACAGTGTCTCTTCCCAGTTACCCTTACCAATTTGCTTCACAGATTTGACGTCGAGCTTCGGTCGAGCTCCTGTATTTTTGAAGTCGCAAAGATATATGGAACGGAAAGTGTCCAATGGAATGTTCTTCCGCGTTACTCCGCGAGCTTCGGCCGCAATCTGTATTTCCATGCCCGAGGCGTAAACTCTATCCTCTTGCTCAATCAAGCCGGAATGGGGATGCATGCGCTTAGTGGCGGGTGTCTTGTTGAGTAGTGCGTTAACATCTTCGGCTTCCTCATACGTTGGTGGGGGTGTGCTATAAGAGGTGAGTTTAGGGGTTTTCGGTGCGCGGCCGGACTGTCCATGAGTTGATGCGCTCCGCCTTTTGGCGCTCGGTGGGATGGTGCTACCAGGGTCAGGTTTACGGGCTTTCGCTTTCTTTTTTGACATCGAAAGAGCAGACTTCTTCTAAGGCGGATAAGCATTAGAGTTGCTCGAAATTTCAACAACAAGAGACGTACCTGCAATGAAGATGCTTACGGGTTTGAGGGACTGACTGAGGCCGCTATTATGGCGATCAAAGAGTCCTTTATCTGCAGTTGCGAGATAAGAAAACTCGTGTCAAAGGAATATACTATGCAAATCGACGACTATTCCTGTGGCAAAGTTGCGTTTGGAAGTCCAGCAGCTATTGTTGGTGGAAGAAAGCTTGGTTGGAATGCTACTGGCGTGTTCGAAGAAAAGGACGCGAGCTATGACTTATCTGCACGGTGGCAAATTGCGGTCACGTGACCGGAGGATTGTACATAACTTTACGGCGTGATAAGTGCAGGGATGGAGCCTCGCAGTCAAACGTAGAATTGACCAGCCACCGACATTTCAAGGAATGATTCAACCTACGATCCAAACTGCTGAAAGTATGGAAGGAGCAAGTATGGCCCGGTGAAGAGGCAGACTTGTTGGTTCCCATGTGGGTAGGTTGCCTTGACGGTCCCTAATGGCAGAGCCGATTGACATGAGTGCAAGATTAATAGAGGGCGGCCTTCACTCAGAAAGGGAGGAAGAGCGGAAAGTAGAATGAGGCCGGGCCGAGCCCGAGCCTGAACTTGTTAAGGAATTGTAGTTAGGGAAGAGAAAGTAGTTGGAAAAAAAAACTGAAGTTAAGGAAGAGAGAGGTTAACGACGCGAGCAAGCAGAATTATAGATTGTAACCAACGGGGTTATGACGGTGGGGCCTTACCGCCTTCCAAATTGAGTGTATTGCCGCCTCTAAAATCAAAGTATTAACAACTTCGCCCACTTTTTAATACTTAATCCTTAATAATAAAAAATAACCAATGCAACTATGCCCTTGTGGCCTCTGCCGATTACCAAAGAGGATTAGATATAGAAGGCTATTATTGCCTGGCGTTCTGGCCTTTATCTATCTAGGGAAAACTATACGAAAGCTCACGGCGTAGATCTGCAAACATTTTAACGTCACCTAGATGGAAAACAGAAAGCTTATAAAGTCGCGCATACTAATTAATACCGAATAACTATTGTAGGCGAAGCAGTAATTGTTTGGCATTATATATATCTTACTAAAGCCGGGTTCTATATTAATTTTATACAATTTAAATAATTGCGATAATGGTCCTTAAGCGCGAATACTCTAAGCTTCCTTACTATCTTACAGTTGAATATTTAGGTATTAATTAGGTCCCTACCTTTCTAAAACAATAGGAAGAGCTTCGTACTTATTATATGTATTTAATTAAATAAGAACGAGCCCTTACTAATAATAATCCTAGCCTAGTACAGAGGTTCTTTATTAACTATTCTAACGCTATTACTTAGTATAATATCGCAGAACTTAATACCCGGAATATAGATAAGACAGGCTTTACTATAGGGTTCGCTTTTAGCCCGAAAGTAGTAGTACTAAAAGGCAATATTATTAACTTTAAGACGATTAACGGTAATAGGGAGTAGGTAAGTTAAGTTAAGTTAACGTAATTAGCATATATAGGTAGACAATACTACTATTATTATCTTTAAAGGAAAGCAATATATAGAATCTCTGTGGTAAAGCGTAGAGGAAGCTATAGGCGAATATATAATTAGGGTGGAAATAGGCGATGTCTAGTTAATTAAGTAGCAATTAACACCTTAAAATACCTACGAACGCTGAAGACTAGTTTAACTTATATACCTTTATCTCGGTCCTAGACGATAAGCCATGTGTTATAAACAGGCAGACCTATAGAGGATAGGCCGGATAGGCCTCTTAGATAATAGACCTATTAGCTGATAGTATCCGGAGACTATCCGGATAGTCTCTGGATAGTCTTAGCAAAAACCCCTAATATACTTACACTTGCAATGCACCCCCCAATATTAAATAAATAATTTTTTTATTGGTATAGATTTATAGAGCTTATAAAGCGCTTTAAAATGGTACCACTTTTATCTAAATATCCTAAGGATAAGTAATATTATATAGATATAAAGCTTATAAGAGCTCCGCGGAATAAGGCTTACCTATATAGAGCTCTACTAAAGCTTAGCAAAAGCTCTACACGAAGCTCTGTATGAAGCTCTGCATGAAGCTCTACGGAGGCTCTGCACGAAGCTCTGCGGAGGCTCTACACGAAGCTCTGTGGAGGCTCTGCATAAAGCTCTGCGGAGGCTCTGCATAAAGCTCTGCGGAGGCTCTACACGAAGCTCTGCGGAGGCTCCACATAAAGCTCTGCGGAGGCTCCACATAAAGCTCTGCGGAGGCTCCACATAAAGCTCTGTGGAGGCTCTGCACGAAGCTCTGTGGAGGCTCTGCATGAAGCTCTGTGGAGGCTCTGCATAAAGCTCTGCGGAGGCTCTGTACAAAGCTCTATATACGGAGGCTCTGTATAAAGCTCTGCTGTCACGGAGTAGGCACGAGCCGGGATACAATGCACTAAACGAGGTAGTAATTGAGAAGGCTACGTACACGTAACTATGCGTGGTTGATACAAAGACATTGGATGAAGAAGAAGAGTCTTCGTGTGGCAGGTACGGGTATAAATAGGGGCTGTAGGGGAACGTGCGTAGGTGTCTCAGGACGAACGTGAGCACGGGTCAAGAACGTCAAAGACGCGCAGAGACGTGAGAACGAGTGAGTCCCGTAACATCTGCGGAGGCTCCGTATAAAGCTCTGCATGAAGCTCTAGCAAATACCTTTAGCTTTCCTACTAATTAGATATCTCCTTTCTACCTTTTTTATTTATACTTCTCTTTATATAAAATACTATAAAATAAAATAAAAATAGGAAAAAAGAGAGGAGACCTAGTAGTTTAAATTTAGTAACTTTTATCTACATCAGGAAAATATTCGCAGGATGAGATTTAAGTAGACTTTGATTTTCGCGTTTTGCGTAATTAACATGCAATTTAACCAACTTGACACGCAATTAACTAACTTAACACGCAATTAACTAACTTAATACGCAATTTAACTAACTTAATATGTAATTAACCAACTTAACACACAATTTAACTAACTTAATATGCAATTAACTAACTTAATACGCAATTTAACTAACTTAACATATAATTAACTAACTTAACATGCAATTTAACTAACTTAACATGTAATTAACTAACTTAACAACTTTAAAAGCTAACTATATATTTCTTAATACGCAATTAACCTACTTAGCAACTTTAAAAGTTAAATAATATGCAGTTGACCTACTTAATAACTTTAAAAGCTAACTATATGTTCCTTAACACGCAGTTAACCTACTTAGCAACCTTAAAAGGTAACTATATATTTCTTGACATGCAATTAAGGTAAAGTTATATACTATATATTTAACTATTATATATTATCTAATATAATCTTATACAATCTTATATAGTTTTATTACTTGGAGGCTCTGCATAAGGCTCTACACAAGGCTCTACACGAAGCTCTACACGAAGCTCTGCGTACAGAGGCTCTGCACGAAGCTCTGCGCATAGAGGCTCTGCACGACGCTCTGCACGAAGCTCTGCACGAAGCTCTGCACGAAGCTCTACGTAC
>Ga0307507_10000252_pt1 | contig 104816 bp, 43 predicted proteins | sample 7_EM_MG_FD_207223 | JGI IMG/M metagenome (GOLD analysis project Ga0307507, IMG submission 207223) | Populus trichocarpa ectomycorrhiza microbial communities from riparian zone in the Pacific Northwest, United States - 7_EM | ecosystem: Host-associated > Plants > Roots > Unclassified | place... | reverse complement strand
TCTATATATATTTATAATTTTATGAATATTCATTCATAAGGGCTGGTAAAATATTCAATCATTATCACTCCTTATGAATGAATATATCGTTATAAAGCAATGAATAAAAATATCATCGACAACCCTGCCAATTACACATATATTCTCCACCACTTCTATAAATCCTTGCTGGGGGCCATCGCTTCCAAATTGGCACCAAAAAGACCGGTCCTATTGGCAGCACCAATTAGGACAATATATAGCCTCAAATTCGGGTTGATAGCTCCAAGATCCACTCCAATCCGCCAATCAGAAGCTCGAATCCAAATCCACATCAAGCCTTAATCCAACCAGGAGCTTCAAATAGACCCCGCTCCAACAAGACCACTGCTGTCGACCTGAATCAGGTTATCTTACCCCGACTCAGCTACTTACTCATTGACTCGGTCACCTACCCCGAGTTTCCATTGCCACCCCCTACCCCCCCTATCTTTCCTATTTCCTACACCTTTCTCATGTATATATAGAGGTCTTAGAACCACATTCAATAGACAGAGTCCTCATTCTTTTCTTATGATCGGTGCACGGACATCCGATCGACAGCTGCTCTAGAGATCTTCAGATGGTTATTGCAGCAGCGTTTTCAACTGGATACCTGTCAAAAAGAAGGAATACCGGCCCAGCCTCGCGCAAGTCTCCACTAGTTTCTCCAGATCCCACGGCTCTCCGATGGGCGTGCCCCATAAAGCGAGCAGGCACTGATAGAATGCTGACAGGCAGATAAGTCAACGTTCAAACTTCCGAGATATAAATATAATACGGCAGAGGGGCCAGCTTACATGGACTATCGCTGGGATACGGGATAGCTTCCCACGTCAGAGCATCGCCTGCAACGGCCGCGAAATGGGGGTCCCAAACCCAGGCAATTGCTTCGGGAGTTGGAGCAACGCCCACAAATGCTTTATTGGGACTGATGAAGAAAGTATCGCGCTTGGTGAGGTTGGAGCACTCGTCGTACCATTGGTCACCCCGGTTCGGACGAGCAGAATGTCGCCCTGTTTGAAAGCGACACCTTGCTTGCTGGCGGCTTGTTCGAGGTCTAGGCGGCTAATGGCGTGATACTCTACAGCAGAGTACGTAACGTTATGGCGTTATGCGTATGCGACGTAGTCGATGAGTGTCGACCGGAATTTGAGGCTATATATTGTCCTAATTGGTGCTGCCAATAGGACCGGTCTTTTTGGTGCTAATTGGCGGTCAATAGGAGCTCTATATCTATACCTAATTTAAAGTAAAGCTAAGGAGGAATAGAGTGCTAAGGGGTTAATGTACAATATAAATCCAATTGGTAACTCTAACGGATCTATTACTGACTTATTATCTAGTAAGTAGTATATTAGCTATAGAATCTAAGAGGCCTGCTTACTCCCCTTCTACTACTTTAAAATAGTATGCCCTAATAATAACGCCAATATGCTAGCCACTACTATTCATCGTCTATAGGAATATTTATAAATAAATTGCCTTTATATAGATAACTTTAGTAACTTTAACGTTATATAATACTAATTAGACAGCTATAAGAGCTAACTTAATCTTACCTAGTTTGCTCTTAATATCCTTATAGTGCCGCCTATATTAAATAAAAATAAGTAACTCTTTAGTAGCTATAAATCTTTTTAGAAGACCGTTACTATTAAGGTAAATAAGTATCTTCGCTACTGATATAACCCTCTAGTTAAGGGCTTGTTTAATAATCTTATCGACCTAGTGTCAATTACTATTATATATTAAGGTTAGATTAGGGATCCTATAACTTATTTAGGTGCCTATAACTTACCTACCTTATATATATAGTCTCTTTTCTTTATAGATTAATCTACACACGACTCCTCCTTCCTGACCTCGTTTTTACAGTCGACAAACCTAGAGGTAGGAGTTATAGAGGAAGAGTCCGTACTACTATTAATATTACTAAAGGAGGCCTTAAAGGCATGAGTTACTGCGTATAAGAACGCCATAGAGGATACTATAAAGGCAGCAGTAGTAGCAGTAGTAGAGAATACTCCAGCGGAGCCAAGTGAGCCAATTAAGCTAGATTCGGATAAAAATAATAACAGGGACGACGACGCGTACACTGCCTTTAAGGATATTAAGGATATATATATTAATCTTTAATTAACTTCTAATACGGATCCTATTTTGGCCCACGTAGACTACTCCGTACCTAGGGGAAAGCCCTATGAGCCACCTCAGTAGAATGAAACCCAGTGATCTTGGTGGATTGGCGTGGCGTGGATTTGAGGCCAAATCCACGCCATCCACCAAAAAGACGACTTGCCGCCAGGATCGCCACGGCGCTCCAGTGTAGATATATACTATATATAGTAAGTCTTGGCATAGGCTTAGTGTTATAATTAAGGAGTAGAGTGTAGTTAAACTTACTAAAAAGGGTATTAGATTTGCTTACCACCTCCCTCTAAGCCTCCCTCTATAATCTTATCGTCCTTAATAACTTTTACCTTATCTAAGTGCATCCTCTACCTTAAAGCCTCTAATTGCGTTAAACTCTTCTTTAAGGCCCTTACCCTAAGCCTTACTAACTACCATAGGTGGTTAAGGCGGAGTTTCTGCAGCCTTACGAGCGGCAGAGGCTTGTGCGGGTGGGCGCGGCAGCGCTTGTAGGAAAATATCGTTCTATATAATTAAGGGAGGCAAAATAGAACCATAGCGCGATCGCGTGTGGAGGAAGGACATAGGAAGAAAAGCCGAGATTGTATAGAAAACACTCCTATTTTTAAACTCCGAGCTCCACCGATTGGCTTAACACCACGCTTTAACACCTTATTAATCCTTCCTCCTCAGCCTCCTTCTAATTGGGTATAGAACTGGCGCTCCAGGAGCTCCAAAGCTTCAATATCCACTCCGCGCCACCAATTAAATTAGTAGATCCACCGCCAAAGCAAATTGGATCCAGCCATCCACGCCATATTGGCGCCAATCCAACAAGATCACTGATGAAACCCCCTCGGTTTAACTACCTCCGCATGTGGCTCAGCTGAGCAGCTACGTCCCGACCTCCGCTAGATGCTGGATCTCCGTGGTTACTACTGCGTCCTTCTTAGCTCGCCTAGAGCTGGGGTTCGCTACGTCCTAGCTAGGCCTTGCTGTCGATTGCTATATGCTAGTAGTTTCCCGTGTCTTGCCCGTCCCCTATTGCACGCTATCTCCCGTAAACTGCTATTATTTATACCTTATCCTCCCTTAGAGCTTATCGAAGGCGTAAGGGGGGTTTATCTATAACCGGCACCGTAATACTAAAAGGCGAGCGGATGTAGTGTAATGCTCTAGGTATCCTTTCCGCCTGGCCTTAGTTGCCAGGCCTTCTCTAGGGGGGACCAGTCCGTAGAGAGGAGATAGTAAAACCGTGTGGTCGTTATCTAGGCTGCTAGACAGTATAGTGCGATTGACGGCGAGTGACCTATTATACTCCGCGGGCGCGTATTGCCCTAGGTTAGGAAGGGGTATATTTACTTGTTCGTTCGTTCGTCGATTATAAGGGGTCGTCGATATCTTAATTAGGGGGTTAGGGGACGTTAAATCCGATTCGCATCTATAAGGATTATATAGGTATGCTCAGGATAAGAGCATAGTAGCTATTTACTATAAGGGAGTACCGTTAGTAGTAGCTTTTAAGATCTTACTGCCCGAAACGTCTTAATAACCACTAGCCCCCACCCACACGCTGTGGGACGTTTCTGCGTTGGCTCTACTGATTCCGAAGACTGGTAGGTTCGTAGGCTAAGTTACCTCGTATAGGTTCAGAGTCCGATTTCGACGGCCCGGATATTAAGGATATTAAGGCGATCAAGGTAGAAGATGAGGGAGATTCTATATTAGACTGAGCGATTTAGGCTCTATTTAGTAAGCTTAATTAATCTTCCTCTCTTATCTAAACATCCACCCGTTGCCAAGACTTACTATTTATAGTATATATTTGATCTGGAGCTGTATGGGAGTCCTGGAGCTCCACCAACTTTTTGGCGTATAGAGTGGATTTGGGGGTCAAATCCACTCCACTCGAATCCAACAAGAACACTGCTCTGGAGCCACGTATAGAAAGTGACAAATACTATTTCTAGCCCAACGGAAGCCCTCCCAAAGCATTCCTAATCCCCTTTAGGCTGCGGTAAGCCACTAGGATACCTGGTCGAAAGAGTTGCTGGTATGCAAAGTCCGGGTTAAAGACACGGATACGAATATCTCACCTTATGATGACTGGTAATATGAATTGTCCAAACATTTGGGACCCTGGGCACAACTCGGTCAGTCTTTGCAGCGCAATATGCAGGCGTCTGAAGGCTTCGAGAACGTAGCGAGTAGTTGCAACGACTAAGCCGCCCGCACATCGATATTTCCGGAGCAGTACCCGGCACTTCCATGTCACAAATACGAAGACCGCAACAGGCGGGAAAGAGTAAGACATAGACTTTGTCGTTGAACAGTGACACCTTATCATGAGCGAGTCACCAAAGCAGCAACGTCACAAATCCACAGAAGACACTCAGTACTTAAGCTGCTGAATAGTTTTCCAGCTCTATAATACAAAGCCCCGAGGCGGCTACCATCAATCGAATCCATCAACACATGAGCGCCGACCGACGACACTGCCAGGCAGTGAAGCTCAAGCAACTTCTTCGACCCGGGTATTCTTAACGCTTTACTCCGCGCAGAGAGCAAAACTGCTCAGCCAAATTTTTTTTGCAACGCATGTAACCCAAGGAGAACAAATCGAAAACACTATAATAAAGAAATAGGAAATAAAAGACAAGGGAAGGAAGAGTAAGAAAAGAAGCCATTCATCGCGTCATAAGCGGTTTCCACCCCGTCAAAAATGTACCTCCCAAAAGACAAGCGGGTACACATGCAATGCAGAGTTCGCAGTATAATGCGGCAAGAAATGGGAAAATAGCAATAAGAAATCTAGGTATGGCGAGCGGTATGCAAAAGAAATCGACTCGTCTTCTATGCGGTCCATGCAGCGCAAGTCATGGCAAGATGAACCAACCACGTCCGCAGAAGGTAGCGAAGGACTAGTAATTGTGGGCAGAAATGAGTTGTTGTGGAGGACCCATGCTGACACCCATGCTTAGTGGGCCAGGTATGTCAGAGATAGACGGTGGGATGCTTAGGCTGGATGTGAGGTAGTCGTTGCCTGAATCTGGTGACTCTTCCTCAAGAGAACCGAGATGGTCGTCGTCGTTCTCAAGGTCTTCATCACTGAAACTGGCAAGCGGCTCGCCATCTTGGCGAGGTTCGTGCGTGCGACGATGTCTGCAAGTACGATGATCAGTATTATTTTTAGAAATGAATAATGCACAGCAACTTACTGGGCCAGATTGTCGGATCTCGAGAAGGCCTTGTTACACAGTGGGCAGACGTATGGTCGCTCTTGTGTATGTGTACGCACGTGCCTGGGCGCTTCGGTCAGCGGCTATAAATATAAGGACCATGAAATTACGGGCGCTTACCTCTTGAGGTGTTCTAGCCTCTTAAACAGCCTTCCGCATGTTGGGATCGGACACGAGTGAGATTTCTGCGGGTAAGGCCCAAGCTCCATCATCGTGGCGCTTCGAGCTCTTCGAAACACGCCTGGGGCGGCTGCAGTTCGGGCGACCGCCGCATGGTGAAGTGGGGCCTCGTAAGAGTCTCCATTTACCAAGCTGCTCAGATCATCCTGCGGCAAGATAGTGGTTGATTGTTGTACAGGGCTGTCCTCAACGGTATTCAGAGGAGTTCCATGTCGAGAAAGATCGAGTATCGTTTTCTGGTCAGAGACGATCTGATTGTAGCTGTTGCCAGTGCTTTGAGGCGAATTGTGATTTGATTCATCAGCCTCAGCGACTGGCATCACCGAGTTAGACATAGAACGCCTGAGATCGCTGGGCCTATGAACAGCATGAGCAGTGCTACCGCCAGTTGCCGTAACAGCAGCGCTGACACCGGTCGACATTGATGAACGACGCCGCCTCTGCTTGTATGTTGGCGAGCCTTCGATGACAGAGTAAACATTCGTAGGAGGGAATGGTCGCGTAACGCTGGAGAAACCATGCCCCATTAGATTTGATGGAGGTAGCTGCATTAACGGATTGAAGCTGGTCGAAACACTCAATTCAGGAATGGCGGTGTAAAGTCCAGTATCTTCATTAGCAATGTAGGCCGGCTCTGCTCCAAGGCTAAGTTGGTGCTGGGGCGGGGTGATTGGCTCAAAGGACATGCCACGAGTGCTGTAGTCCTCATAGTGCGAAGAGACGAAAGAGGGCGCTGGGGAGTATTCCATGTACGCAGGCATTGAGCTGTGTCGCTGGTGGATTTGTGAAAGTGGTATTCCATTGCGATCATACTGCATCTGGCCGTACTCGCGCTCTCTGCTTTTCACGACTGTGCTACCCATGCTAGGAGCCATCGACATCTGATTGTATGCAGTCATCTGATTCAATGTCTCTTCTGGGACTGTTGGCGGCATGGCCTGTTGAACTATGTTCGGCGGAGGCATAGAGTCAATGGCTCGCATAACTGGGGACGTCGATTGCGAGTATGTCTGCACATTATTGTTGAATGATGAAGAATTGGTTTGCTGCGCCTTGGTGAGCTGCTCGAAAAGTGATTGCGACGAATCAAACTCGAAAGAGAGCGCCGGTTCGTTCACTGCCACAGTTGTCGCTTCCTGGCCCATCTTCTCCCTCTTCAAATCCCTTTCGAGGGCATCGAGGAAAAGACGGTCGTGCGGTACACTGTACCAGTAGAAAACCTTTTGCTTCTTCTGCGTTCGAATGCAATTGTTCTTGTAAAGGAAGTCAAGGAACGCACTTTTCGGCTCCTCCAGAGAGGCATCGGTACCGGATTTCAGGTTGCGCAAGTCCGAGAAAATGCCCTCCTCGAATTTCTTCGAGTTTTTCACGGGCCTGCCGAAGGCCTGGAATCGAAAGGAGAGACATCGTACAATATCGGTTCCGGAAATGTGAAAGAGATTGTTCCTGTTCAGCTATCAGCGGGCGAGGCTGGTGGGTTGGACTGCGGTAAGCAGCGACGCGCAGTTAGTTTCTTTACATACCATAGCACACAGGATACATATTCGCCGGTCGGTAATAAGAATCTGCGAATATATTGATCTGGCTGCCAGTCTACCGGAGCTGAAATGAGAAAGTATTTTACTGCAGTACGGTCAGTATCAGGAGCGGCGATACAGGCAGCGGAGACAATTGCGCATCCAGGTCGAGCGTATTTGTGAGATACTTACAGTTATCGACTTGTTGTAAGGCAACGATTGAGTCTGGTGGAAGGCTTTGCTGAGCGTCCTGATCTAATAAGAAGGTTTCGGGGGCGACCGATCTCGACTGTGGAGGCGGCATGGCAGCATGGGCGTTGGAGTACATGCTCTGCAACACGACTCTGTCGTCTTGGTTGTTTTGCAGTATCCAACGTTAGATGAGGCGTATTGATAGAAGGGTGTGAATTGAGACGGATAAGGCTCTTGTAACAGGTCCTGCCAGGTGGAAATAATTGATTTTGAAGCGTAAAGCGAAGGAAAACGATGAGCGATGGTTTGAGATATGTTAAGAGAACAGAAACGTATCGAGGGCCTGCCTCGGGAGTGTGAATAGTCTCGACGTCGAGGGGTCTGAAGCTTGAATGTTCGGCTTCGCACACGAAACGACACTGGAGGGGGGAACAGCACAGCTTTAGGTGTCGGAGACTTGGTGAAACAGGAGATTAGGCGTTTGGGGATAATCTAAAAATGGGCTGCGCTCAAGTCAGCGCTGCCAGCCAACGACACCCAACCGCGCCCCTGCCCGCCAAGCGCCCACCATGCAGCACACGGCCGTGTTGGCCACAGGACTGGCCCCTCCGCAATGCTCGCGTACCTTGCCTGCGAAGGGAGGGTGCGAAGAGACCCGCTGCACACCACTGCCCGCCGTTACCCACTGCCAGCGAGGGCGTGTGGGTGGGTGGCAGGGTGGGACGAAAGGGCGACGGGTTGGTGCGTCTAGAATGTGCCTCGGGGGAGGGATGCGACGATGCCAGGGCCCATAGAAGCAGTCCAGAGCAGTCACCCACCTGCAGAGCCCGGACAGAGCAGAACAAAGGGCAGCACCACGGCCCGTCGGCCTCATTCATCACAGCAAGGTCGTGACCACCATGACACAAACACCTCGCCCAGTGTACAGCGTGCGATGACAGCTTCAGCCTTTGGTCGCAGACGTGGGTCAGCCTTCTAGTCGATGGCCGGCCCTTCCTCGACGGGGTTGCACGCTGGTCAGGGCATCAGTAAGCAAAGCAAGCAAGCAGCACCCCTAAGCCATCTTGTTCGCCTCAGGCACCTCGATTTTTCTGGCAGGAGATCACCGATGCCAGGGCCCAACCTACCACGATGGATGTGGGGAATGTGCTTTTAGTGCCACTTCTGTTCCGCGATTCAAAATATGCAGCTTGAATCGAGATGTAAAGATAGTGAGGCGCAGGAACGAACTGCCAGCTCTAGCAACCAGCTCCCAGCAGCTACCACCACAGAACTCAGTCCCTCGTGCAGACGAATGTAGCGAATCGCTAGTCTACTCCAGCGTGGCCTTGCACCCTCATTTTCCCTCTGTTTATTTGTAGCTCTCTCTCATTTACCTCTGCGAATGGCTGGCTACTCTGCCCCTCCCAGCGTACTTTCCAGGCACTGTCTAATCACCGCCTGACCGTTGCTCATCAATCAAAGTCTCACTCGGTGGGTCACAATAATAGGACAGCGACCCAATCCAGCTCCGAGGGAAGGTCGAGGTCTTACCCGCGTGTCGCCGCAGGACAGCAACGTCAGAATCATGGCCTCTCTCGATGCAGCCTATCCAGCCTTGTGTCCGGCTTTTGCTGTGGCTGGTCCCGCGAACGCAATTGCGCACAGTGCATCCAGACGCAGGAACCAACACTTGTGGTGGTTTGATCTCCATGCTGAAACGCACCTTTCCTGCCCGCGGGATGCCCTGGCGTTGCCGCTTCCGCTTCCCCAATAATGCAATGACCGCCCGCCCGCCCCACCCCTTTCTTTCTGCGCGCGCGACAAAAAAAAACCGTTATTCTCGTCGTGGCGGAGGGAGGGATGCAAACCGCTCACCTGTTCACTCCGATAAGGGCCGGTGTTGGATTATTTCGGCGTAATCAATCCAGCAGCGACACGCCTGGAACCGCATTGCCAATCAGGTGCGCCGGCTGATCATGCCGTTTCAGACTTCTTTTCCGTCCATGGCTTTGCCCCTGGCCGGCCACCGCCTTTGGCCACCGCTGCTCTAGCGTCGCTGGGCGAGTCAGCGAATAAACTGTGATTCTGAATCTTCCTGCAAGCGCTTAAAGCTGTGTATTAATAACCGGGGTCTCGTCATCTGGCAAAGCAAACAGAGGACTGGCGACCAACAAGGCAATTTCCATAAAGTGGGCCTGAAAAGAGCGCGCGCTCCCGTCCAAAATATCTCACCAGCCCGCTCTCGAGGTGATGGCCACTCTGAGTGAATGTGGGGGATAAGCACCTGTCAGAGCTGCCGCCGGCATGGCCCGTTTCTAGCTGAAATGTAACGCCATGAGATAGTCGTGATTGGCAACAGTCGGGATTCACCGGGCTGATACGTGTAGGGAGGAGGCTAACGGCTTGTGGCTTGTGTCCTGCCATCTTGGATATTTTGATACATCGACAGGAGAGGAAAGAGATAGGAACCATTTTTCTGGACGAAGACAATCCTCCCCATCCCTGAGTGGAAGCGAGACAGGCCTCTGATATTTCCGGAAGCAGCTTTTTCCAGAAGAAAGCAGTGATTCACGATTCACTGTCTGATGCTACATTGTCCTTTCTGCGTCGGAGGAAACATCTTTTTAGGAAGCCGTACCAGCGTTAGCTCTTCGGGGGTGACATTTCGAAACTGCTACCGTGCTCGGTTGTTGAAGGGGCTATGAAGCAAGGGCTCGCTTGAAAACAATTTGCATGAGGCTTACGCCGATTCTGATTCTGTGGTTAATTCTCAATTGTGACCCAGACAGCTGACATGGTTATGGTGACAATCGTATATGGTCAACACAAAGGCATGGGTTAATCGAAACCTCATTGGTGGGCTGGTTCTGCCTATAGTTCTCTGCACATTTGGAAGCATAATCGCGATGGTTGGTACCGAGAAGAAGGCATATAACCGCCAGATATGAAAGTGTGAAAGCTGACAAGATAGCACGGCGGCTCGTTTAATGTGCAAGATCTACTCCCGCTGTATCAGGTTCACAGCACAGGCCGCCTCGTATCAGGCCAGCCTTCGATGCCAGATAGTTATACTTTAATAGCCAAAATTTATTCTAAAGCTTGTTTTGTTCCCCAGATAGTTAAAATCATTAGCCCGTTCACTACCATGTTTTGATTATCGATCGAAGGATTCCTCATGGTATCATTTCGACGATCTATGGCAAGATACAACGCATAACTAACAGACAGGATGAGATGAGGAGGATTTGCTTTGCCATTTTAGATCGCTCTTCCGAGGAACTTCCTGGAAATCCCTGAACGACTCACTCCGAAGGATAACTCGTTTAGTGGCTGTAACTCTAGATATGTGTTGAGATAGGCTCGTAAACCCCTTTAAAAGATGCTTACCGTACTTAAAGCATAAATTCCGGCTCGCTATACGAGGCTCTTATTGGTCGTAGTCTGAGGCATGGATTGTTTAGGTGTTGCTGCTGTGTGCGTACTCTGGAGTCTCTCAAAGGCTTGTTCAGAGTACTTATGTCTTGCAACAGCTAAAAGAGCGGCGCTTCCAAACCCTAAGAGCTTGATTGAATGCATTCTGTTCTAAGCATTCTCTGCACGGCGAGAATTTGTAAGTCTGGCTAGAGATCGGTCAACTTGAAACCTAGCTTTGTGACATCTTAGGCATCATGTGGTAATCAATAAGTCTGGCCTCTCGAGTGCTGCCAAAGCTGCCAGTAGCTGCAGCTGATTTGACCCGCTCAGAGTGATAAGCATCCGCAGAAAGTAAGAATGTGGGGCAAGATGAATCGTGCAAGCCATAGTAAGAGGCAGGGGTTGCCTATCCCTTAACCTGCTGACGTCCACTGAGTATATGGTCCGTGCAGATACCAGTACGCGTATAGCCTAAGTAGATTTAATCAATACTATCAGATTTGCCTTCCAATCGTACAATGGTATAGACCTTGTTCAGCCGACTCAATATAACGTTCAACCAAATCTGGTCGCTAAAAGCCCACTACCAGAGCCGTGGCCGCTGCCCGATTTTACAACGGTTTCATATTTCTAATCACGACGATTTGATTGCATTGATCTTATTGGTTGGCTCTTATCAATACCGAGTGGACAAATTTCGGCGGGTTATGGGATACTTTCAGGCGAATTGTGCAGCCAGCAGGCCCGCAATAGACCAAATTTTTTAGGTTGAGCTGCTGAAACCACCCTGAGGACTTAAATCTTTGGAGCGTTTGTAGTGCGCAAATGTCAACGGATGCGGGAGTAGAATATGAGTGTAAAGAAAAGTCACTCTCAAAGACCCCCTAGAGCTACTTTTTCAGCATCACATTAGAGATAATAAGCAAATTGAATCAAGTGGTTTAAAGTCCTTCATGAGGTGAACTACAGCTTCGTTAGCGCACGCATAGTATCTCGAATCAGCCTCGTATTCATTTGATGTTGTTTCATAATCTTACAGCCTGCTTTCTTAATTCCCAGAAAATTCAACCTCATCCTAGCATACTTGCAACCTCACGAGCGAGTTGTTGCTGACGCCACTCAAGAAACTCCGGCGTTAAAATTTGACCATGTCCTTCATCCACTTTGAAGACTTCAACAGCACGTGACCTCTCTCGCCGGCTAATCCTCCAAACTCCCTCCTTCGTGATTGTGGTCTTCAAGACTTTTCGTTGCATAATTAGTACACTGGTGAACTCTGATATCGCCTAAGGAAGAGAACTTACAATCGAGAAAGGAGGCAGTAAAGTTGATACAAAGATTTCCGTCCCAACTACCTTTTCCGAGTCGTTTGACGTTACCAGGAATCTTCTGCGTTTCCAGTTCCTCAAGCCTTCGGAGGACGCCATCCCTAGTACGGAAGCCGACGATTATTTTCGGGACACCCAGGAGGAATGATTGGGCCCAGAATTTAAGAAGCTTGCGCTCGAATTTGAGTAGATCTCCATCGGATTGGATATCCTCTGCTGTTTTGAGCTCGACCCAATTAATAGGCTGTTCCTTATCTTCTGGCTTACGGTCCCAGACTATGAATGTTGTCAATATACAATCGAACGCAGGTTTGATAGTTAACATACCTGCATCTACTTCGCCTCCTATCACTAGACTGGCTTTTCCGAACCCTGTTCTGACCACAGAACAGTACTGAGCATGATTACTCACAGTCTCATGTTCCCGATTCTCAATATAATCCCGGGAAACAGCACTCCATTGATCCGGAATCAAGCAAAGAGTCTCAAATTTGTAGCCTTAGATGATATAAATTTAGCAAGAACCAGGCTTTTCAAGCCCGAGAACTCACCCCAATAACTCATCATATCCTGTGAAGCTGCGCCTGGTCGAGGACGTTGCCGTCGCTGTTGCTCTTGGTCCGCCACCTTTGCATTGTGGTTCTCTTCGATGAATCTGGTCCCAATTAGTCTGGTGGCCCAGCCTGTGTCCCTCAATCGCCGGCGGATAATGTCGTGGTATATCTGAATTCACCGATATTAAAGTAATGTGATACCTACATCGTACCCTTAATGCAGGCAGTTCTGTCAGCCTGGCCCATTATGAATCGTCTACATAGGATGGCCTACTTGAAAATACGTTGCATTCATCTCAAATCTGGTATGGTCTTAGCACTCTTGTCCACCCCTAAGACAAACCCCGTCTTACTTGTTAAAGTTATCGAACGGGGCAGTCATTATCTATTCAACTTCAGTCGTCTAATGCTCCAATATCGGAGTATAATGGTAGGTCCATTTACCTTCGTCATCATCCCTCGCCATGTAATGAAATCAGCCTCGCAGCGTTTGCCATCGCGTTTCTCCATTTCCATTATGGTTCTGAGAAGACTGTCAAGGTGGTCGTCAGCCGAATCGTCGAGTTTCTTGAAGGTGTCAAAGCCAGCGCTGAGACTGACGCCCAGGCGCGGGGGATAGTAGTAACGCAAGGAAGAATCATCGAGGCGGAATTTGTGGTCATCATCATACGAGAAGTATGTGATCTCCTGGAAACTGTCAGTGAGCGTTGGCTCACTAGACCACCTATTGAAGCCCTGTAAATTCGCGCCTACCTTTGGTCTCTGAATCGCAGCGCTCTTGCCGACGAAACGATTTATGGGTTGAATGTTAAAAGAAGACATCGTATGCAAGACATACCGAGCACAAGTCTCGACCCTAATTCGATTCCGGGGTGGACGACCATTCGTGTAGTGGGGAGGAAAGTTGGTGGAGCTCAAGCTCAGAGCAAATGACGGAGATCGGCGCAAGGATGCAGACCACGACAAGTCCCACCGCCTTTCATGCAACCACACCCAGCAAGCTCTCTTCCTGAGAACCTCGAAATGACTTCGCGCCAGCCAGCTCCACGTACAACAACCGCCTCTGGCGTTCGCCGCAACCTCTTCAGTCACAGTCTCAGCCGCCGGCCAACAACAAGTTCCACTTCAGGCACTTCGGCCACAACGCTTCAAGTAGCTTCTGAAGAAGCCAATGCAGATATTGTGGCTCGTGACGAGCATGGCAACTACCTATTGGAACAACCTACAATGACTCCAATGCCAAGGAACGAGCTCCAGGAAGAACGGGGTGGGTTTATTTATACGTTGAATTTGCAATGGTTACTCACCAATTGTGGCTAGAAGTTGAGAATCGATTAATCGAGACCTATAGAAAGCACCAGCAGCACATTGAACCACACGGTAAACATTTCAACCGCTGAATCGTTTTGTTAGGGAACTAACGCTTCACACAGAACTAAAAGCAACGCTTCAAGCAAGCCTACAAGCGAAAGTCGCGTCTCTGGAAGAGGATAAGTGGATGTTTGAGGCGGAAGATCCAACCTCTTCGTAATACTTAAATCTTCTACTGGTGCTGCGGTGTTTACGGTTGTCCATAGGTCAAGATACCCAAATCAACATGTATATGTACTTCGGAGGTGGAACGAGTCCCATACAGGCGCAATTGGTTAATGGGTTGGTGGAGTTCATGAAATTCTTCATTATTATCTATAGCTTTGCATAGTTCTGTGTACCAGGGTCCCGTCAATCAATCGAGGCCTGGTGCCGCAGGAGCCTCAACCCTTCGTGACTTTGGCTTTTGTGAACCTCCTCCCATGCCACCCATCAACATACCCCCCATCATATCAAAAAGCGGATTTCCTTGTTTGGGTATCTTAATCCCGAAGTACATCTCGCCAATCTGATCCAGTGCCTCATTCCACGCCGGAACGTCTTTCAAGTGTATCGCATAATGGCTCTTGAGCTGCCTGAATAGATCCGGAGCACCTCTTTGTACTGCCAACAACAGGAGACCCAAGAAGTTCAGTAATGGTAAGCTGGGGTAGACACGCAAGTCCGAGCTCGCACTGCTCACTTCTTGGACGCCAAGGTTCGGCTTCGACTGGCCCAATCGGCTTGTGAATAGGAGGAAGGATTTGTTTGCGGCGCGAATGTTGCCAGTGAGAAGGTATGGAAGAACTGCTCGTGCGACGTATAGCGGCGCTGTATGAGACTCATCTTCGGTATACCAGTCGTACTCCAGGCGCGAAAGTTGCTCGGGCGAGTCTTTAGTGCCTAGCACAAGGTGTCGCTCCGCATCGTAGGGTTCGCAGTCTGTACCCTGTTAGTGAATGGTTTTCAGTAATGCAAATAGCTGCGCCATACTCTCCGCGTAAAGCGTGCCCGCCACGTGGTGTAGCTCTGGATCACCTGCAGGAAATTCTCCGAATTTAGACGACCATCTACCAATTTTTAGCAAACATATCATAAGCCTAGCATTTTTTCATCCTACCCGATCATTTCCGACACGAATCTCTTCTTCGTTGGCTCTTCTGGTGGGAAGCTCCGCAGCAGGGAGAGGAGCTTTCCCTTCGTCGCAACGTCTGGCTTGATCTCCGCCTTGGTGAGCACATCCACCAGGAACAAGCACAGGTCTCCTCCGCTGCCGCCTTGGCCCGCTTTCAGCAATAGCTGTGCACCTGAGGAGAGTACGTCTGTTGCCGCATCGTTGTTCCCTTGCTTGACGTAGCGCGAGGCGATGACGCGCAGTTGCTGATGGGCTTCGTAGAATTGGCCTTCCTCGATCCTATTATCTCTGTAAGCAAAACTTTTACTTTCTACTTCAAGCAGAGAGATCCTCACTTTTGTTGCTGCCTCTGTATTGTCTTCTCAATTTTCGACATCTTGGTGGTCCAAAATAAGTATGGAGGTGCAATCGTGGGTGGTTGAAGGAGCTCCTGGTGACGCGCTCGGGGCAGTTCCGCCCCGCCTTCCCACCCTCACCGTCCCCAAAAAAGGAACAGTTCCCACGACTCTCCACGAATCATCCTAGAGGCTTGATACAAAAAGATGCACCGAGCGGGACTCGAACCCGCGCCTGAAGCAGACATTGAGAATGGTGGGAAGCTTCAATTCTACCCCTAAACTATCGGTGCATTGAATCTATGCATATAAAGAAAAAGAAAATATTGACTATTATATATTTCCGTAACTGTTAAACGGGTCAACCAAAATGGCAGTAGCTTGATAGAGAGTCGCCAAAACTCTACTATTCGTCTAACTTCTATCCTCTTGTTCTTTGTCTTAGTTATAGTACTAAATTACTGCTGTATGTTGCCGGTTCATATAGGACTATCAGTGCTACCTTGGCTTCTAACCCTAGAATAGCGCTTTTTCCATATAACATCATACTGCATAGGTCGACCAGGCGAGCGGAGCTTTGGTCTAAATCTCAACTCCGTTTTAACATGGGAAGGCCTGTAGACAATCCTAGAATTATAAACCATTTAGCCTTCACCATCAGCAAGACAGGTACTCAGTGGTGCTACATCATGCACAGCACTAGAAACACATCAACCAAGTCAATTCCCATCTCAAAATTAATACCTCATGATACCATACGGCACTCTCGAAGTCTCTGCTTAAGGCCCCACCGATTCATCCAATGCACCGTCCCAGCGTTGTCCCGTTTGGTTGTCTTTACTGATTGCTCCAAATATTAAGAAATCTTCATACTCGTTTACCCATCCAATTCTAAAGTACTTCAGATGTTCATCTAAGATCCACACGTTGTAGCAAGGGCTAAATCAATCGCTCTGCGCATGTACATCTTTGTCAACAATGTATTGTATACTCCCTGCTACTTTTTTTACTAGTGGCTTCAAGTATGCCGTGCCAAATTTCACGGATTTTACCTGATGCCGCGCGAGTGAGAACATGGTAGTTATCTTACCTTGCTCCTCCAACTTCTCGCCAATAATTCTTACTTATCGCATGTATCGGAGCCCTGAGTTAACTTATAATTACGTTTTCACGGTACTGATTCCTTCATCTTTCAGCGTCGAATGAAGTAGTTAAGCCTAATTCTTATAGAGGGAAACAGCAGTACCCTAACCATCAAATACTCCCGGTGAGGGTAATGTTATCAGGGATATATCGTTGAAGCTCCCTTACAAATTCTCTCATATCGCAGCACAACCACCTGCCCGGATCAGCCATATCATTTCACGTCACGAGCAATTCAACACAATCCAAAACTTCTAAAAGCCATTCATTAATCACGGGCACCTTAACGCTCCGGTCCAAAAACCCTAAACTACACCACCTCCCCATCATCACTCTCCCACCTTCTCTCCACCACCTCCCCTTCATCCTCCCCCGCCTTCAACCCCCCAAAAGCCCCCAGCGCATCCCTAGCCGAGAACTGATCCAGCACGGCGCGCATATCCGCCGACGCAATCTCCTCATACACATCCGTAACCCCCAGCAGCTTCGCCGCGCGCGCCGCAGCCGCCATGAGAACCAAGCCCACGGGCGCGAACTGGCCCGCGGCCACCAGCTGCGTGAACGTCCTAGTCAAACAACATCAGCATCTGGAGCACTTCAACGGCCGGTCCAAACAACAGATTCGCTCTGGAGGAGGCGCTAACTCACATGTACCACGCGTGCATCTTCTCCTCGCCTAGCACGCGCAGGCGGGCCTCGAGGCGGCGCGTGAGGGCGGGCTTGCTGTTGCTGGTGCTGGTGCTGGTGCTGGTGGTAGCCTGCAGGGCGGCGAGCTCGCCGAGCACGAGCCCTAGCTCGCGCTTGAAGCCCTTCAGCGCCTTCCACCAGTGCGAGCGCCGGTGCTGGTTCTTGTTGCGCACGAAGATGCGCTGCAGCATCTCGCCGAGGCCTTTTAGCTCGTCCACGGACGCGGCGCTGAGCTGGAGCGGGATGGTGGGGGTTGGGATGGACGACATGGTTGCTGTACAGGTGGTATGATGCTTGGGGATGCTTTGGATGCTTGTGTCGGTCTTTAAGAAAGTAGAGTTGTGACACGGTAGTTCGCCAGCAGGAGCTCAGTTCAACGGCCCTAGGATGAAACGGGTGTAATGAGGCTGTAATTGTGTCTCAGGTATGCTATGAGATGCTAGTCGAAAGAAGAAGTCTGATAGTTGAGCCGGCAGCAGGTCTATGATCGTTACGCCTCAAAGACGCGGATGCAAATGAGAGAAGATGGAGGTCGAAAGTAGACGGAAAGTGTATCGAAGACAGGATAATGTTGTAGCTTAAAGGCGGGAGCTGACCAGAGACCGAGGTTGAAAGAGAGTTGTGGTCTCACGGTAGACCTGTTACGGTCACGCTGCAAACGCAAGCCAACAAGTGAATTGATAGAGTGGACAGGCAGAGCGTGCTTTGGCAGAGAATTGAAAGTGCAGTCTGCGCTTTGATAGACTGTACCTAACTAAGAAGTGCTCGACAAGCCGTAATTAATGTAGTGGCCAAGCTGCAAGAGGTTGTGGAGATCAATGCAGATTTCCGAATCATGGCAAATACCATGGTTATAGTGGTTGATAGAATGGAAGGACGATTTGACGCTCTCGGCTGGTTTCCTCGACTCTTTTAGTCGTGTGATCAGAGGGTGTGATTTCGGGTCCGTCGGTATTACAGCGCAGCCTCTTATTCGAAGTGAATAGGGACGGTTTACTAAAAGCATTCAAGGATGCAAGGTAAAGGTTGCAGTGCAAAAGTAGAGCTCTATAAGATGCAGTCCATTAAAAAGCTTGTGCGATTGGCTTAGCTGGGGACCGCCTGGTGGATGCAAGGCCGTAAGCTCAGAGATGACAGGAGATAAAAGCTCGAAGGGTTAACGATGCAAACTTTCTCCGCAGCACCGAATAGCCGCTTGAACGCTTCTGAAGCCCCCTAAGTAGGCTGGTAGGGCGAGCATTCACCCTCTCCGACGTGGCGTTGAGTAGGACATTGCCTTATGACTGCCTGGACACACAGGCTTACCGTGGTAATAAATGCTTTCTCGTCACAATGTGAACCAACCGTGGATGGGAGGGGTTTTTTTTCCCTAGCGGCGCATCCTCGGCGGCTTGTGGCGCCCATGGTCCAAGCCCCCCTCATCGGCTTGCCTCGATGCTGCATCAATCCCAAAGTTGTACTTTTGGCTAACATTTTGCTAATCTTCTTTCTGTTGCCCTGCCTATCTGATGAGACGATGAGAACGAAAGAAGACAGGGGTGCTTACCACTTCGTTTCCGTCCCAAATCTCCCCCTTCGCCAATTGCACTGCCAGCAGCCTGCAAACACCAAGTGCGAATAAGCCGCTATTACAATTCGGCAGCTGCAGGAACTTAAACCTGTTTGTATATTAAAATACTGAACGAATTGAAAGTGGAATTTTACTTATTTCCCTAATAATTTTCTGCGCTTTGTGTGGCCACAAAGCTCGAGTCCTCCCTTTACGTCTCACCACGTCGGAAATACAACATCGATGTACAACCGCACCGACCGCACGGATAACTTAATGATTCTCTACGAGAATTTATATCACCAAGCCGGGCTTCGACCTTCATAGATCGTGCCATTGTGTTCAACCTCTAACTACTTTCAGCCAGGCAGGTATCAAGACAAATGACATAAGCTAGCTAATAGGTAGAGACACAGAATTGTACAAGTGATCTGTTTTATTCAAGGTGGCTCTAAGAGCCCTAATATACATAAGGAATTGACCCCCTACAGGGGTCCCTAGAGAGTAATAATATAGGTTAAAACTAAACTGACACCGTCTAATACGTACGTTAAACAGCACCCATCGCACCTCTGTAGTAAAGCTACCTCCGTGGCTAACACACCCCCTTAGATCTGACGTAGCGCGTTAGAGCTAGATTACCAGATTAGGCAGTTAGGAGAGATAATCTAGTAGTAAGCTTTACTAAGTGTTAATTAAGTAGATATCTAATATCGCGGAGCCCTAAAACTTTAACAAATTTTTAATAATTTTACTTTATAAGAGCTTTAGTTAGTCTATCTGCAGCTATCTCGCCTATAGGTACCCATTGTACAATAAAGCTTCCATTTTGGACCTCTTAGCGAAGCCAGAATTAATGGATATCTACATATTAGAGTTTTATAGATACTATAGGGGTCTCTTTTATTATAATCTATACTAACTGCTAATTATTATAATTAATAATAACGTCCTGTTCTAAATTAAATCTAATGGCTTTAAAGATCTAAACTATATACTTAACCTCTCTACTAACACGTAAGAGAGCTAGGAGTTCTGCCTCTATAGTAGACTTAGTAACTGCCTTTTGTCTAGTTACCTACTATACTATAGGCCTATTAAATAGGCTTATTAAAAAACCCTATAAGCTCCATTATATTAGAGCATTATTAGCAAAGCTAGTATTAGAAGCAGCTTTTAGAACCTAGTTTATTTTATATAGTATAATAGTAGAGAACTTAAGAGTGAGGTATCTGGTATTATAGAGATAGGTAAGCAATCTATTAATCTCTATAAAATAAGCTGGTAATAGATTTTATAAGAACTTAGCTAGCTTGCTAACAGAAAAGGCAATATTAGGTTATATAGTAGATGCTAGATATATTACAGAACCTATATAGCGTTAATATCCTTTTATCTAATTTGGCGTAGCTTCTCTTTTATATAGTGTTAATTCCTAGCCCAATAGTGGTATAGCTAATGGCTTTAGATATTCTAGATAGTATATTAAAACTAGCTTCTTAAAATATTAATCTAAACAGAGCTATAGCTTTCCCTTTTATTAATCTTATATAATATAAGTATTTAGGAATAATATAAATTAAGGTATTTAGCGTATCTTAAATTAATCTTATAGCTGCTTTAGGATATCCTCTATCTACTAGCGGCAGCTCGGGTGTCCTATAATTAGGATATTGTTAACGTAGAAGAATATAAAGATAGGTTTAATAGGGTGTATATAGAGACACAGCTTGTCTGGTATAGCTTTTAAACCTATGCTTTGCAGAGCAGCAGACATTTTTAAAAACCACAATTTTGGAGATTTACGTAGTCCGTATATTGCCTTTTTTAGATAGAGAGAGAATCTAGGTAGTAGGTCTATACCCTTAGGGGGAATAAGGTAGACCTTATTATTAACCAAGGTATTAATAAAGGCGTTAATGGCGTTAATTTATATAACGTCTAGGTTAAAGCCAGCGATAAGAGCGCAAAGTAGGCGGAAAGTTTAATAGGCTACTATTATAGCTTTAACCTCCTCTTATAAGACTACTTAAAGGTCTCCGCAGATAACTAGACAAGCTTTAAATCTTATAATAAAGCCGTCCGTATCTTCCTTATACGTAAAGACCTATATAGTAGGAAGTTAATAAACCTTCTTAATTAGCTATACCTTGTCCTAGGTCTACTTTCTAGTTAAGGCCTTTATCTTAGTATAAGCAGCTGCTTTAAACTCTATAGCGTACTTATAATTAAGCATCTCTTTCCATAACTTTAGTGGTAGTGGAAAATCGTCTCGATGTCTATACATCTTTATAGCAGTAGTATAAAAGGCATAGGCCAATGGCGTTATATCTAGATTAATAAGATTATTATTACTATTATTAATTTAAACCGCAAAGGCTTGTTGTTATAGATTCTAATTTAGCATATCTTTCTTCTTTACTATAGGCCACTTTTTACGGCTAGAACGTCTCTTGCCCCTTAATAATAAGCCTACTATCATCTAAGGTTCGGAACGAGGTATAGGGTCTATAAATAGTGTTTTAGTAACTTTAGAAAATAACTAAGTAGTAGATAATATCTATAGCGTAAATGCCACAGTAGATAGTAATTGCTGAGGCGCTAAAGGCGCTAATAGTATAGATAGTTCTGGAGTTAGCTCTAGGGTAAGTAGCTAATAGAGTTCTTCTATTAAGATCTAAATACTTTTTAATATAGGAGTAATATTAATTGTTGGTAACCTATTAGGGGTAGGGGTAGCACGTACATACATATTTCTTACGTGCGCATTCCTCGCGTGTTATAAGTACGCAAGGCCTCGCACATAGAATAGAGAAATAGACATCCACAAACCTATAAGTATACCCGTAACAAAATGATTACAGGTCTGCAATAGGTTAAAGCATACCAACACTAATCAGTAGACGTACAGATCAGGAGATACGCAATAGCTTACGGCTCGTACGGGTTACTTACAACTCCGTACAAACTCGCACCGCCGCCTACCTTAGTCGAAGAAGGGAACCGTACCCCGCCCAATACTGCCGCAAGGAAGAGTTGTTAATTTAACCACCTTGCGCTATATCGTACGAGGACTACAGTTTCGCTAACATCATTATAAGGAAGAGTTGTTAATTTAACCACCTTGTATATTGCGTTGAAAGGACCAAAAAATCACATTACTACTTAAAAAATACCTTTACCTTATACACGCTACCTCGCACGAGAATATAATGGCGAGTACCTTAACCGCAGAAGACTAGAGCATGAAGATAAAGAAGTAGGAGAATAGGATTAAGCTAGAGGGAGCTTCCTAAGAAAAGATATAGGACTACGCCAGAACAAAGTTATACGACTATAAGATATCCAAAGCGATAGATACGGACCTATAGGAGCTCTTTTAAGAAGAATTTTGGGACTTTATAATCTAAGAGTTTAATAGCCTTGGAACTAAGATTACCTAGGACTTACGCAGAACCCTTTAGGGCAGAGGAGTGTATATAGCTAAAAACATAAAGAGTCTAATAATCCCAAGGACTCTACTCGACATGGCTACGGAGGAAGAACAGTATAAATAGTTAGATAACAAGATCCGCGAGATCTATAAGCACATTACAAACATAAAGACGTTATAGCTATAGAAGAGAGTCCCTTATAACCAACTTAACCAGGTCTTCTGTTTATATAAACCCTTCTAAATACCCACACAACTATCTAGAACACCCTTATAACTGTTTAGAACACCTTTATAACAAACACCTTAATTACTACCAGCTCTATCTACTATAAACTATATTCCACCTGCTATAAGCTATATTCCACCTATTACAATTTAGATCCTACCTATAGAGATCCCAAACTACAAACGGCAGATTATAACCGTAGCTAAGCTATACTCCGAAGACCAGAAGTATAGCGGAGCTAAAAGCTTTAACTATAAACTGATAATATTTTACAATATTTGCATAAGATCTGGACTGCCACCTACCGTATATAAGATTGCCTTTCCTATAATGCTAAAGGGATTAGCCCAGGACCAGTACTACAACTATTGGCTATCCGAAAGATCCTTTAAAGAAATTTGTAACCACTTATAGACCTTTTTTAAGGGTCCTGGATACCACCGCAGAAACCTAGATAAATAGAACACTATAACGCTACTCTCTATTATCTAGGAGAACACAGATAAGACGACTCTGTAGTGCCTTTAGATACTGCTTATAAAGCTCCATAACTTATAATACAGACTTACGCCCACCTTACAGATTATAGACTTTCTGTATAATAAGCTAGTTATAGCTTGCCAGGGCGTACTAGTGTATAAAATTGCAATCTTAGACCCTCCCTTGGATTTTAGCCACCTTATTAATAAGCTATAGTCATCTATTATTGCCTACTAGAAGGAGCAAGAGCAGACTTATATATACGCTATAGACCATCAGAAAGAACCGCGTGCGTACTTTATAGACCGTTAATATAACTACTAGGACCGTAACGGCTCTAACTATAAGGATCTGCGTAAAAATTGATCTTCACAACCAAACCAAAAGAAGTGCTGCTTTATGTGCGGCAAAAGCGGCTGTTGGTTGTAGAAGTATATAGACAAAGAACAGGACAAGTCTAAAGCTAGGTTTATAGGGCGATATAATAGATAATTAGGTAAGCGCTTCCAAGAACACTTTAAACAATATCTTATTAAGTGCGAGGGAGAAGGCCTAGAGCTAGAAGAGTTAGAGGACCTAGATAAAGTCTTTATAGCTCTAGTTATTAATTACAAAGCCAAAACTAAGTAGGATAACGCGAATAGCTCTTCTTACTTTACGTCTTTTAGCACTCTCTTATATAATAAAGTAGTAATTACGGCCCAAGAACTAGCTAATAGAGCCTTCTGCTATAACCTTATAGGCCAAGACACAACCGTAACTGTAAACCTTAACTTGCCTATTGCGAACCTTGACCTACCTGAGGATATAAACGCCTATGCGTATAGTAGTTAGCCTACGCGCTACATAACGGACGAGTTTATAGGCATTATAATTAATATAGGTGCCTCGTAATAATTTATAGCTAGTTATAGATAGTTTCTAGTATTATAAAAGCAAGATATAATTTTATAGCTTAATGTGTCAATAAAAGGCATAGTAAGCGTATAATTTAGAATTGGGACTATGTCGTTAATTAGGTCCGTATAAGTCTTAACTCTAGTAGGTAAGGTTAACTTTTATATTATTAATACAAACACGCTATTCCTGCTCTGCCTAGTAGACATAGACAACTTATAGGTGTATTATAATAACCTTATAAACGTACTTGTGACTCCTATGGGTAATATACCTATCGTATAACAATTTGGCCATCCATTCCTCTTATAGGACCTCTCTTTACAAACCTACCTTCTTAACTCTTTTAACTAGAACCCCTGTTATCTAACTAATATAAAATTACGTTGTTTATACCAACGTTTTGGCCACCCGTTAGTTAAAAGACTATAGAAAGTACTTAACCGTTCTAGATATAACGTTAACACGAAATTACTTAAGTACCTTACCTATTACTGCCACTTTTACCAGAAACACGGCAAGTTGCCTAGCTGGTTTAAGTTTACGCTCCACAACAACGTTAATTTTAACTACTGCATTATTGTCAACATTATGTATATTAATAGGAGCCCAGTCCTATATATAATTAATAAATATACACGCTTCTAGGCCGGTAAATAGCTATAGAATATTAGTGCTAAATACACATGGGACGTTGTATGGATGTGTTAGATTAACACGTACTTAGGACCACTAGATGTTATTACTTATAATATAGGCAAGAACTTTGTTAGTAAGGAATTTAAAGAGTACGCTACTATAATAGGTATTATAACTAAGGGCGTGCTAGTCAAGGCTTATAACTCAATTAGAATAGTTAAACATTACCATGGTTTATTACGGAGAGTATACCAGATTATTACGGTCGAAATACCAAATATTAATAAGGACGCAGCTCTCTAGATAGCCTTTAAGGCTATTAATAACTCTATAGGACCTAACAGACTGGTACCCACTCTGCTAGTATTTGGCGCCTACCCCTACATAACTAATTTGGACGCGCCTTCGCTAATAGTTACGCAACGCGCTGCCGCAGTTAAGAAAGCTATAGAAGAGATCCATAAGCTATATGCCGAACAACAAGTTACGGACGCTTTAAGCATGCGAAATGGCCCAAGAATAGATACTATTTATAACTTACTACCTAACTCGCAAGTACTTGTCTGGAGAGAAGGAAATATAGGCTAACTAGGATATTAGTTGGGACCGTATAACCTACTTACAGTTAAAAATAAGATATGTACTATATAACTGCCCTATAGTCCTACACCCTTCCGCATAACAGTTATAAAGCCTTACTTTTTAGATCTAGAACTTAATAATAACCTACAACCTAACCAATAGGACGATCCCTAAAAGCAGTAGGTATATGTACCCGAAAACAACCTAGGACCTATTATACGACCTATCTAGTAACCTATTAAGCAACCCATTAGACAACCTGCTATATAACCACAAAAGCGTAGTAGAGGACGCCTATGTAAGTACCCCCTCCTTATAAACCAAGCCGACATTTTAGTCTTCCTCTAAGATAATAATACCATAAGTACCTAGTTTTAAGCTTTATGCTAGAAAGAACTCACAGGCCTACTTAAGCTAGGAGTATTTAAGGTAGTTAAGCTTATAGATATACCCGCAATGGCCTATCTATTTAACTTACGGTTTATTAATAAGGTTAAGAACGCCAGCACAGACGCAGCTTTTAAGAAATTATGACTAGTAGTACAGGCGTATAATAATATAGAAAAGAGCGTAGTACTTACCTAGTCGCCTACTATCCAACAGGCGAGTTAACGCCTAATCCTATACATTAAAGCTATGCTGCAAGACTAAGATATATAGATCTACCTGCGCGATATTATACAAGCCTATGTGTAATTAGCTATAAAGCTAAACCGCGATTTCTACATACAACCTTTATAAGAAGTATAGACTAAACTAGGAATTAACAAAGGGTCCATACTACAGGTGCTTAAGCCCCTTTATAGAGTGCCAGAAGCCAGAAACTACTGGTTTAAGATATATTACACATACCACCTATAGTAGTTAGGTATGGACTAGTTAACATATAACCCATACCTACTCTACAGCAATAATTCCACGTATTTTGGAGTAGTCAGACTATAGACGGATAATACGCTACTACTTACTAACGGAGCATTTGCGGACCGCGAAGAGAGCGAACTATATAAGGCCTAACTTATAGCTAAGAAGCGCGAGTAACTAACAGCTAAAAAGCCTTTTAAGTTTAACGGCGGTATTATATAACTTATAACTAACAGACTAACGTTAATACAAGAGCGTTAATGCAGGAACCTTAGTATAGTTAACGTTTCTAGACCCGCCATATCTATAAGCTCGCGAGGTATTGTCTATACGGTACTTACGCTAAAGGACTAGTACGTCGCTTAACGCGCTAAAGGAGTGTATATTGCGTCTATCTGCTAGCCGGAAGCTACTTTTAACCTATCTATTACTGCCTAGGTGATTAACCTAAATAAAGATAATGTAAAAGCACTTAACCAACGCCTAGCCTGGCAAATTGAGAACCCCGCTAGAGGACTTATATACGTTAAGTTAGATGTCACTACCTTGCAATTGCTAGCCTTTACAGATGCATCTTTTACAAATAACAAGGACTTATTATCGCAAATTGGGTATATACTAGTTCTCGCGGATATAATAAATAAGGCAAATATTATCTACTGGTTGTTAACAAAGTGCAAGAGAGTTACGAGAAGTGTACTTGCATTAGAGCTATACAGAATAGCTTACAGGTTTAATATTGGAGCTGTAATTAAGTTAATAGTTAATAAGATCTTAAACATTAACCTACTACTCGTGATGTGTATAGACTTAAAGTTACTTTATAACTGTCTCATATGGCTTGGCACTACGCAAGAAAAACGCCTTATAATTAACGTTATGTGTTTACGGCAGGCGTACAAGTGAAGAGAAATTACGGAAGTTAAATAAATTAATAGCAACACGAACCTAGCGGATATAATAACAAAAGGCAAGCCCTATCTAGCCTTAACTTAACTTATTAACACAAATACGGTCCAGCTAAAGGCTGTTAGATGGGTTAAACGGACTAATACTAATCCGTAAGGACGAACTTGGGGCAGATTTGGGGCGGGTTCGGACTATATAGATAAGAGACTATTGCGTTAGATAAGAATGGCATAAGCCATTGCGTATATGCTATAAATAGACTGTACTAGATAGGAGACATATTTTAGGCCTCTTTAGAGGTTGCCCAGTGTTGGTAACCTATTAGGGGTAGGGGTAGCACGTACATACGCGTTCCTTACGTGCGCATTCCTCGCGTGTTATAAGTACGCGAGGCCTCGCATATAGAATAGAGAAATAGACATCCACAAACCTAAGAGCATACCCGTAACAAAATGATTATAGGTCTGCAATAGGTTAAAGTATACCGACATTAATATTTGCTAAATGCAGCAGTTTTATATCTAGTTCTTTATTAAAGTTCTCTATCCAGTCCTTGCTGCTATCTTAAAGATTATCTAGTAGGTCCTAAACTTGCTAAAAACAGTCCTTTTAAGCCTATAAGATAATAAGGTGTTCTAGTATTTTAAGAGATTAATATCTCTTTAACTTATTAATTTGTATATCACAAGATCGGATAATACGGTTAGTGGTTAGTATCTATATCCTATAAATATTTAACGCTTCTATACCGATAAGATAACCTATTTGGGCTTATAGCTTAAACTTTGCCTTCCTAGGAATACTGTGTTTAATAAGCATATAGGTTAAAGATCCAGCTATATAAAGTCCTACTAGCTATAGCTTTTATTTATAAAGTATCTTAAACAGAGTCTTCTAGTTAATGGACTTAATAGGAGTTTAATTAAGTAGGAATACTACTAGAAGCATAAACTTAGGCCATAAATCTACAGATAACTTTGCTTTAATAACAGCAGTCCTTACTTATTTAGAAATAGCTCTTCCTAACCTCTTTATAGGTCCATTTTAAGCTAGGGTATATAGCGTTAATTGCTTAATAATACCTCTATTAAGTTAAATAAGGTTCTTTACCCTAGTGCCTATACCTTGCTCCTTATTTATATACCAAATACGGATACCTTAAGCATCAAATTTCTTTGTAAATGCTATTATTAATTTAAAGAGTGGGAGTAGTGTCTCTTGCTCGTGGTTCTTAATAGAAAAAGCACAATAGTACTTTATATAGTTACACTAAAAGTAAGCTATATATATGTTTCCATTAAACCCATCTTCTTCTATAATAATATTAAAGTGAATACGTTTAAAAGGGTAGGTTCCCTTTATAGATATTCTATAAAATATCTGCTATATCATCTTTACTAAAATATATGGTTTATAAAGCGGTATACTATACAGAGTCCTTTCTCTATCTATTTTAACCACTTTAACCCCGTCTGCCGCAGTTAGTAGATAATCCACTAACTCTATATTACAGTGTAGTAAGCGTTAATACTATACTTTATTATATGCTAAGGTCTTAAAGAATCTAGTGGAGGTAGCGTAGGCGGTAAAAGTAGGTAGTAAGTAGGCGATGGTATTAATAAGGTAGAGGCCTCCGTATTCTATAAAGTTGGCAAATAGGCTTCCATTATCTTTATAGCGCAGATAGTTTGTAGATTAGTTAATAATTATTCCAACCCTACAGAGCTTTGCTGCAGATATTAGATTAGTATAAAAATATAAAGCATACGCTATGTCCCTTAATGTTAGATACCGAGTTAGGCGTTATTTACCCACCTTAATTTCCAAGTTAATATTACCGTATCTATAGATTTCTGCCCTAGAATCTCCAGCTGTTGCTATAGATATGCATAGCTTAAGGTCACAGAAGTATCTAATATTATTATAAAAGTGGGTGTCTGCCATAGTATTATACCCCTAGGCATTAATTAACAACAGATCTAGATATTCCTTTAATAATAATAATAAGTAGGATGTTATTACAGCAGCTACTGTAGCTTAGGGCCTATCCAGATCCTTAATCTTTTTAGAAGCTAATAAAGACGTCTTTAACCTAGGGCCTTCCCTCTTAATCTATTTAACCCTTTTGTTATAATACTGCTTATTTATTAGGACCTTGAGCCATTCCTAACACCTCCTTAGATACTTGTTATTTGGTATAAAGTTTAAACCTTAAAGAGACTAAAATAGTTGCTTGCAATTCTTTAACTTATAGGGTAGACTATAAGCAAAGCACTTTATCTTAGGCGATTAAGAAGGTACTAGGGTGGTAGACGTTATAGAATCTATAGATAGCTGCCCTAAGAGTGTAGCATAAGCGTTACGTCCCATATTCAGATGCTTATAGAGGAGGTTAAATTTCTTAATTATTATTACCATTTTAAGCTTCTCTAACCTCTTGGCTACCTTTTAAATAAAGGCATAATACAGAGCTGGACAGATCTCCTTATAGTCCTAGATAAAAGCTTATATAATACTATTTTCTATTACCTCTATTAACCCTTCCTCTAGCTCTTCGCCGTTTTATATAATAGTAATATAAAGCTAAAGCCAGGATTCCAGAGTCTAGCGTTTAGGCCCTTATTTCCATTTATTAAAATCGTCTAATACCATCTGCTGTAGCGTAGCTTAAGATAGCTTTGCTATCTTTTTTAGCTGCCTTAAAATTAAATATAGTGTAGTAAGGTTTTTAAGACATCCTAAGAAGTTGGTGCCTATGGTAGCATACAACAGTGCTGTAAAGGTATGGATTTTCTCTTCCCGCTTTATATAGTCTTGTCTTTAGAGCTTATATAGCTTAAAGAGCATTCTCTATATCTATAGAGAGTGCTGAGTTTGTTATCCTTATTAACTTAATAACCTAGGTATAGCTATTCTAGTAGACAAAGTTGCTGCTAGAGCTGCAGAAGCTATAGGAGCTGCTGCTAGTGCTATAGAAGCTGCTGCTAGTACTACAGGAGCTACTACTAGTGCTATAGGAGCCACTGCCAGTACTACAGGAGCTGCTGCTATTAAGGGTATATCTAGCTTAGTGTTTTCCTTAATTTCATCTTCTGTCTTATCTAGGTTAATATAGTCCCAGATCTTTACAAAACTTGCTTCTTAGCAAATAAATTAAAACTATAAAGGCCAGTCCTTTTAGGTCAGTAAAAGAGGGTTTTTAGAGTCCGTGGTTACTATAGTGGCTTTTATTTTAAGGTTCAAAAGAGGTTGCATAAAGAGACGCGCTTACGCGTAAATAACACGATATTTCGTAACAAACTATGCTTAAAGAGGCTTAGTGGTATTTGTCTAGCCACTAAAATCTTCCTAGTGCTTAGAAGGTTACTGGGCTTATAACTTTTAGCTAGGCAGGTATTAAGACAAATGATATAAGCTAGCTAATAGGTAGAGACATAGAATTATATAAGTAATCTGTTTTATTTAAGGTAGCTCTAAGAGCCCTAATATACATAAGGAATTGACCCCCTACAGGGGTCCCTAGAGAGTGATAATACAGGTTAAAACTAGACTGACACCGTCTAATACGCACGTCGAACAGCACCCGTCGCACCTCTGCAGTAAAGCTACCTCCGTGGCCAACAACTACAACATAAACTCTAACGACGCGGAGCTGTGAACAACCTGTACAGATAAGAAAACGCATAGCGTCTCTTGAACTCTGGACTAGCTCGAAAACCCTAACAGCTCCTCGGAGATATGTGGCTACTTCCGAAAAGTCCTCATTGTGATCCATTCTAGGCTTGCAACCAATGAGATTATCGGCGACGACATCATGAATCGAATAGGGCGAAATGAAACGAAAGCACCGTACATACACCATTCATGACGCTTTATTCCTGGAGACTCCCTAGGGTGAATGTAAAATGCTTCCTGGGGCATTGCCAAACACCATAATAGGCCACCGCAGTGAGCACTCGTCGGAACAACAGCATCAACTGTTTGAGGACAAGTCGACTGCACCAAGGCTTGCCACAGCCGAGGGAATAGCGTTATGCTTTGAATGTGGGTAAAGACTTCCATAATACTTTATCACTATCCCTTAACCCGTCGTCTTTGGTCCTACGTTATCGATAAGGATATGGCCAATCAGAACCTCTTGTTTGAGCCTCAATGATGAGAACTGCAGCGACGTGAGACCGTTCAAATATGTATATATCTATCTGTAGAGCTAGTCCTTAGTGTTGAGCTTGGCCAGATGTTCACTCCAACATGGCCCATTTGTACAGAACGAAATCCTGCATACAGAACAGCACGGTGTTCGTGCACGGTGCAGCTTGGCGTTGCACATCGACGGGTTAAGGGATATGGCACCCTGGCTGGCGACCACCTGGTGGCGGAGGTCTCAAGCGAGGAAGTGCAACGCCAACTAGACATGTATACTGACAAGGACGCAGGCAATCGAAACATCCTTCGGGGCACTGCCAGTGCTTCTATCGCCAGAAACCCATACTCCTTTGTGATGCGCAACCAGAGCCTGCCCATGTCGGCATCAGGCGATCCATGGCCAGGAACCAGGAGATAAGCCACTCCGGCCGGGTTACAACAATACTGCTATTGATCCAAGCTTCATAGACTTTGGAGACATCTTGCTTACGTTTGGCTGTAACTTGCGATTTCGTATTCAGCCGCCAGGGGTATAGCTTCGGCTCTAGCTTTGGCTTTGATATGGACTTTGCCAAGCTAACAATAGGTCGAACGGCTACTACACACAATGACGGGGCATTGAGTGTTGTGTAATGCAAAGAATCGACACCGTAATCAGTATCAATCCTATGTACCGGGCCCTTAGCCAGGCGACCGATGCCTCAGAAGACTCTAGCAACAATTTTCCAGCCTGTGCGTTCCGGCGAAACATTTCCACAAAGATTCGGTTAAGCGCAAAGTCTATAAACAGCATACATTTAACTGGCATATAAACCCTTCCTCTTTGCGAAAACCTAGCGACAACAGACGAGCCGACACCTGCCGGGCCGATGCTTAACCTGGGACATAACACTAGATCCGGATGAGTCTTGCAAAGGAAGACCATTTAGTGTTGACTAAATGGCAGAGCCCTATGTCTGCAGACTTCGGATCATTGTGTATTCCCCGGAATCCATCTGGATAACAGGACTGAGGAGAGGGCCCGAAGACATACAGACCACGATATAATTTGTAAAGCCTTCATCAGTCACTCATAGACATTAAACGACATTAAACGAGAAGTAGATGAGAGATACTAAGAAGCCAAGCCAAAGTGACAAGAAAGGGAGAGGTAAAATAGAATTATCATGGATGCATCAATAGCAACAATGAACTATGCCATGACGGCCTGCGCAAGAGAAAGGACTGTGCAAGGGGGACCAGATCCACTTACTATACCACATACATTCATTCCCAAACCATCCCACTAGCCTTCAGCATGACGGCCTCCATGGCAAGCGCTACAGCGACGGCGACGGCGACGGCGAGGACAAGGTTGACGAGAAAGAAGACAACGAGGAGAGTGATGGAGGATGTGGTGACACCGCGAATCCGAATGTCACCTCATGTTGTGTTTAGGCCAAAGGAAGCGCGACATCGGTCAGGTCCTAACACCAAAACCTATCACCACGTCACGTGACCGACTCTAAATCTACCTTAACCATCACCTTTCCGCCACCGCCAACCCCATCGATCAAACCTTTTCAAACTCACATGCCTTGATAAAGTGGTTACATAGCATCGATCTGCGACCGGGAGGATGTCCCAACTTCCCTTCTCCTACCACATCGCCATCATGTCCTGACAGGTCTAGCGACCGCGACGACGAGGATCCAACAGTTCAAATCATCCAAAAAGGCAGCACCAGATGGCCAATATATATGTAAATGAGATTATAGCGGAGAAAACATACCTAAACTTACGGTGGACTCCATACATAACTTTCCCCGAAGCCTCAAGTTCTACCAAGTCACGTGAATAACTGCGAGGCAACGGGGATATATGTGGAATGAGCGGCTGGCCGCAGGAGCAGGACATCGGAGGCCGCGCGTGGTCTTAGGAACATTACAAGTTAGCCTGGAGGAGATACAAGACATATCTGCCAGACTGGAGCTAGGCTCACTTACCACATTTCCAAAATTCTCCGCAGCTTCAATGCCGAAATTACCCAGGAAGCTAATTCAATGTGGCTCAAAGGTTACCACTAGCAATTCAAACATCACAGTAACAAACGCAAGGCACAACGAGTTAGTGGCAAAGCCTTTCTATCAGTGTTACAGAACACAGAACCAAAGCGGAGCACTCTAACATACATAGGGAAGAAGTAGAAGGGAAGGAAATCCGCACTACATGTCCCTTGTAAGTTAATTGAAGAAAAAGAAAAGCATCCATATCCTCTACAGGACCGCTACCAGTAGCACGTCCTAGTGAAAAGGAGAGACAACTGCATACAGCCTTTGCTTCAGTTTTAAGTAGGAAAGTATATTCGCGCAAGATGTGTGTAAGGTTGGAAAAGAAGATAGAAAAAAAGCGCAGCTCTGTAAGTCTGGAACAAAGCAAATCCACCCACATCAGTTATCATCCCATTCGTTAGATGCGTTAAACCTCCAAAATCAGCAAAAAGAAAAGCCCGTTATGTTATGTAAAAGGAAATAGAGAAAGATGCAAGGCAGGAGAACGTAGCAAGCATCGTGCGATGTACAGCAAACATCAACAACGCAGTGCGAAGAAAGAACAGGAGGACGGCTGGATCAAACAAGATCACTGAGTTGTACTGGTATAACAGTAACCCAGCCCTCTACTGCGAAGCCGTCAACCATAGAAACAAGTATCCTCCGAACATTTGCGTCGTACACCGGGTTCATACATCTCCAGGCTTTCATTACCAAGTTTTCGACATTAACGACCAAGGTCGTATGCAATCATTGATGGCTTTTCAAACACCTGAAAGACTGCCTCATCCCCAAACGTCCCCTGCAGTCAAAACGGGTATAGGAAAGGGGCCAAAGTGTAATGGTGCAGGATGTCAAAGACAGGAGTGAGTGCAATAGCTGGAACAAATCCATACAAGAAGCCAGAAACGAGTAAGAAAGAAAGAAAGAAGGAAAGAAAGATTCTTGCCAGGAGTGATTACTTAAGACAATAGAATCCCTGCGCGAGGCTCAATAGAATGGGCTGCGTTGTCGGGGGAGTTAATATCCCTGAAGGTAGCCGAAGTGATAGTTAGTGGCTGGAGAGGCAGCGCTTTGGCCAGAGCGGTCACTAGACCTGCGTCCATAGCCGCTGGAAGGACTCGGAAAGAGCGTTGCACACCAATGTTCTGACCTACATAGCCGTGGGGAGAGCCGCTGAAGTTTTGCGGAGCACCAACGAAGCCATAGCTTTGATGACCAGTCGCGGCCAAAGGACCAGCAAATCCATGCATACCTTGAACTGCACCTGGGAAGTTCGGGGCGTGCCAACCACTATTGCCTTGATGGTTCATCTGGTTGAGCTGGTGTTGATAGAAGTTGGTCATGTTCAAGTCGCGTGGGGTACCACGATCATACATAGAGTGCCGGTCGCGATGGTCTGGAGAACCATGAGGTCTACTTCTGGGCGGGAATAGGCCTGAATGTTGTCAGCAGAGAGTTCAACAAGACTCAGCAGGGTGCTAAACTTACCAACGTTCCTAGCATTCTCAATCGAACGCTGCAACTTTGCAAAGTTGTCAGGTGCAGGAAATTCTCGCTCAGTTCCCGTCTTGAGGATGTTGCCTTCAGCAAGAGCCTCATCAAAGGTGTAGAACAGCTGCCTTGGTCAGCGATGGCCTACAAGCAATCGATCTGCTACTTACTTTAGGACGGCAATGAGGCCACTCTAGAATGACTGAAGAGTTGCGGAATTTCTGGACCAAAGCTTCCTTGCCCTGGATCGTCGCGTAGGAGATCTCGGCAAACTTGCCCGATTTATACCCCTTCCATGGCATGCCTTCAATGAAGTCGACGACATTGATCATTCCTTCTGGCTTGGAGAAGTTAATGAATGCATATCCCACATTAGATCCGGTTGAGAAGTCAATGCGCAAGTACATGAAGTCGTAGGTGCCTCTGCACCAAATATCCACCAGATCTTTCAGTGACATCTAAGCATCATTAGCATTGCCCACCGCAAGGCGTCGGGAATTTACTTACAGCATCCATCTTGTTCGGAATGTTTCGAAGCATGATTGTAGTACGGACATCCAAGCCTGTTTCGATACGTAACTTTGATACAGTATTGTTCGCATTCCAGTTGTTCTTTCGCATAGTCGCATCTGTGTCGTTACGTGGTTGATGGACTAAGCCATTAGGTCTCTCACCAAAGAAACGGCGAGGTCCGTCAACAGGAATCACTGCCGAAGACCAGTTGCGACGACGGTGACGTGGAGAAGTCTGGCTTGCATCCGACAAAGAGTCGTTGCGCTGGATCCTAGCCGTGTAGCGTTCCACCCCAATGGCAAGGATAGATCCCTAAGATAAATTAGCATTGCTCGAAAGCTTGTTCGGCTATTGAGATTACATATTCCATATCGACTGGGCTATTGAGACGATTCCAAAAGCTCACACAGATTTTCGCCGCCTCGACCGAGTCAAACTCAACGCGAAACGAGACGATATTATCGTACTCCTCGCGTGCAACGCAAAGCATAGCATAAACATGCGCAAATTGTTGTGCAAACCCATGCACTGCTTGCTCAATCATGTCGAAAACCTTATTAGTAACCTGAACGTCACGAACTTGGAAGTTCATCATGACCTGACCTTCATATGGATCGGCGGAATCATAGTCATTGAGCTTGGTTGCCGCATACTCCTGCGGCGAGCAGAACTTGACAGTGCAGGGCCACTCATTCTTACTTGCAATGGAAGCTGCCGTGAAGGCGAGATGAAAGTCATCAAATCGGATGCGCATGCTTCTACCAGACTTGAACATGTTCACGCTCTTCTGGAAAATATCGAACTGCAAAGAGAGTCAGTGAGGTGAAGCAAGGAATGCGATGAGAGGTTGCGCTTGATAGTATAGCAATCTCCAAAGCGATAAAGATACATAACAGGATAGGAACACATTGAAAATTAACTAAAGCTCTGTGTGAAGTGTTGAAGGAGCCATAAAGTAGCTCCAGAACATGACAAGCCAAGGGACAGGGATGAAAGTCTAGACTGAGGAAAAAACAGAAGATGATTGCGACTCATAGAATGCAATGGGGTGGAATAGATGAGATGAACCTACTTTCTTGAGCTTAGCCTCAACGACAGCAATTGCAGCTTGGCTATCAGCTTCAACTAAGATGTAGCGCGACAGATAATCCGGCGACGAGGGATCAATGTCGGTCGAGAACACTCCCGCTGCGAGCGACAGTCCATTGCTTTGGGTTTGCACATGCTGAGGTCTAGACGCCTGCCCTTGAGTCGCGAATGTAAGCTGGCCAAAAGGATCGTATTTGGCAAAGGTGCCTGTAAAGGCGTTGGCGCCGTCGTTATTGAAGGGCGTGTATGGTGTCTTATAGCGAGTGTCAGCATGTTGCATGATATAGGCACCCATGTAGGCGTTCGAGCCGTGGTGTTTCTGGTTGTTGCGCGTCTCCAAGGGGGAGTACAAAGTTGGATTTGTCGACTCGGAGCTGTGATGAGAGCTTCGGCCTCCGTGAGAGGAGTGCGGGGAGAAATTGTTTGACTGCATCGTGGCTATTTGCACTCGCATTATCGATACAGAATATGTCAGAAATGTGAAGATACCCAGAGAAAGGATTAGTGAAAGAATGCGAGCTGGAGGGCACGCAACACACGGTACCAATAGTGAGACTTCAAAGACTCCAAGTCAGCAACGATAATGAGGAAGAGGATTGAGTGAACAGGTGAGGAAGGAAGGAGAGAGCTGCGAGGTGAGCTTTTGTGCAGGCAGAAGGACGCTAGCCAAACCTTCTGCGATTTACTCACAGGCACGCCGACGTTTTTGACAGGCATCCAAGCTCCCGGAGGCCAGTCTAGGCGCTGGTTCACTCCGAAAACGGAACTTGTTGGGCCGTGGTAAGGGGTCCAGCTTCACTGTTCTGCTTGAGGGGGTTGCTCGCGTTGTGGCAGTGCAGAAGAAAGTCTACTCTGTCAAAGCTTACAGCGCGATCAGCCATAGAGCTTTTTTACGTTCTGACTTGGAGTTTAATCTGCTCGCTGTCTGCTACATGCTTGGCGGATCAAAACCCAATTCATGGTATGGATTGTTTGTGGTAGAGCTTCATCTGTATTTGCTCATTCTCAGCATTGCGTTGCTCTCCTCCCTGCTCCGCGATGCGCGAACTGGTGGTACGTTAGTGGAGGAAACTCCCAGTTCCTACATCACTAGTCGTGTAGGTCTTCGCTGGTAGCCAGAGAAGACCACTGCCTATGCGTGACGGACAGCAGCAAGAGAGCTCCGCTGTGCCTAAAGAGGCATACCCTACTCTTTAGTTATATAATTAGTAAGGCTATCCTAAGTTAGCTAAGGATTAAACCTATAGCCTTAGGAGGTGTATTAGATACTATATAAGGTGTAAGTTATATACTATTTAGTTAATCTAATATACTTATTAAATATGCCATGTAAAGTAATATATAAAGCTAATATAGATTACTAATAAGTTATAGGCTCTAGTTATAGATCTAGTACCTAATAGGCACTCTAACTCTATATAGGTAATAAGATATAGCTAAAACTAGAGAAATAGATCTCTATTAGATAATTAATTAAGCCGACTTTTACTTTTTTAACCAGTAGATATGGCTTATATAGCCCTTTTTGCCACAGTTATAATAAACGCGTGGCTTTTAGTTTTACTTATTTAGATTAGGTTTCTACCTATTATTATTTTATAATTAACTAGCGTTGCTCTAGGGCTGTAAAGCCTACTTATATTGTCCTTTTATAAAGTAGTTGGGTTAGAATCTGCCCCTATTATTAAAGCTAGGTCTAGTTCTGCGCTCTTTATTATTTGCGTTTTATTCTTTTTACTTACCTAAATAGTCTCTTTTAGTATTTTTAATCTAAGCAGCTTTAGAGATAAGCTTTTCTTAAAAGGTAGAAATTTCGCCCTTTTCCTATATCCCTTGCACTAATAACTAGCAATAATAAGTGGCCCATATAAGAAATTCTAGGTACTCTATATTACGCCCACGCACGTTTAATACTTCCCTAATATTTCCCTTTAAGTAGGCCTTTTAATTGGTGTGTATGGGCCACAATTTATTAGACGTAGTTATTAGTGCAAGGGATAAGCCTGTTAAATCTTAGGTTATAACTTAGTAAGTAGCTAGTGAAGTTATATAGTGTTATCTTATAGGTCTAAGTAGGGTATATTATCTTTTAATTCTTTTAAGTAGTTTATAAACCAAACTATACTCTAGCCTTCTTACTATTTAGCGTTATAATATTACTAGTTATAATATATCCTTTAATTAATAGGGTCTTAGACCTAATTAACTAACTAAAACCTAAATTTACTAAATTTAAGGGGTATAGTAAGTTTCTTTTTATAGTGTGTCTATAAACTCTTAATAGTGCTATATAGGAAAGTAGAAGTAATTAGTGTCTAATTATACTTATTAAAGTAACGTTTTAAATCTAGCTAAAATAGAATTTTATATTAATAGATAAAACGATTATAGTTCTGGAGACGATTGTCCTTATACTTATTAGGGTTCTTTATACGGAATTTAGGTTTTTTTAACGCTATAGCGTAGTATAATATTGCTCCTTTAAGTCCGCTTTATATCTAGGGTATATATACTTCTTCTATTTATCCTTATAATTATTCTTAGTAGTCTTAATATACTTATCTTAATTGTATCTCTAACTCCTTTATTTTTTTTATAGGGTTTTGCATAGTAACCGCTCTAATAACTCCCTAGCGGTAATTGTTTCTAATATTACAGCATTAATGCGTATAACCTAGATAGGGCCTAGTTAGGGGGTTTGCTTACGTCTTGGCTCCGTATATATAGACATATCCTTTCTATAACCTTCTTCTACTCCTTATCTTAATATCCAAGTCTATAGATATTCTAATTGTATAGGCTTGCGCTTGTTGTATTATAGTGCTAAAGTCTTAATTAATTAAGTTGCTGTAATATCTAAGGGTTTTATAAGGTTAGATAGGCTAGCTATGGCTTCCTAGTCTGCTCTTTTATAAGTAGAGGGGATACGTTCCTTTAGGGAGACTTTGTTAGCCTTTTATAATAAGGGCGTTCTTTTAAGGGGTAAGGTAGCATAGCCCGTTATTATTAATTAATAGCTATATATTTTTTCCGTAATAGATTATAAGCAATTATAATTATAAGAGGCTAATTTAACTAAAACGTATAATTATCTAATTAATAGTGTTATATATAAGTTAACGGTAAGTTAAAGATAAGTCAAAGGTAGAATAATCTTTATATATTAAAGGATAAATACCTTTTAACCTTTTTTATTTAGAGATTAATTGCTAGTTCTTCTCTAGAGGAGAATTAGCTCCCTTTATAATCCTTTTAAGATACTAGTAAAACCCTTTACCATTTATCTATCTAACTATATCTTCCCTAGAATATTAGTGGGATATTAGTAAAACCTTTATCTATTTTATCTAATATATATCTTTTAAAAGAGCCTATTATATAGAGGAAGGTAATTAAAATATCAACTAAAGATATATATAGGTTAAATTATACCTAAATAATACTATAGTATTAAAGAATAACGTTATAGATATTCTTAATAATTATATAATAGCTATAGGTGCTATTATAAAGTATCTATTAGGTAATAAAGTCGCCTTATATATATATATTATTCCGTATAGCTATGCCTAGCATCTTGCTAGTCACTTACTTACCTTTTAGGGTTTATGCTATAGCTAGGTAGTATAGAGCCTATTACCTTATAGTGTCCCTTTATTACAGCGACTTAGTTAATTAAGACTTTAGTACTATAATATAATAAGCGCAAGCCTGTATAATTAGTAGTCTATAAACTTAGATATTAAGATAAAGAGCAGAAGAAGGTCGTAGAAAGGATATATCTATATATATAGAGCTAAGACGTAAGCCAACCCTCTAACTAGGCCCTATCCAGGTTATATATATTAGTGCTATAATACTCTTCTATTTACTAAGTAGTAGAGCTATACTAAATATATAGTACAGTACTACTATATTTGGAAGTATATATATTATTATTCATTACTTAACGTCCGATTCAGATCCCTATTGGGCCCACGCGGACTACTCCTTATATACATATAGGGAGAAAACTCTATTTAAGAAAACCCTGTAATCCGTCTCCCTGCCTTTTAGGGCTCGCTTATAAGTCGCCTATGAGTTACTAGTGGTGCTCTACTACCTTACTTTTTGACCTCCTTGGGAACCACTACTGCCGTAACAAACCTACGGACGCGCTAGTATTACACACTATACTCTACTCCTGTAGAGTTATTAGGGGGCGCCTATTACTCGCCCCTTTGCCTTCTATTGCTATTTCCTTTACAACCTAGAACTAGTCTAGTATATTTTAGCCAATAAGCCACCGGGTAGCCGCCTTAAGGCCTTTCTGTATTAAAAGCAGTATATTATAGTTTTCTATGCCAGCTGCTGAGAGCATTGCTTCTTGGCTAGTATGTAAGGGGCATAATAGTATTACGTATTTTGGTGTCTATCTTAGCTAGCTATATTTACACCTTAGGCTACCTACTAGGACACCCACCTAGTAAAGCTAATCTTTTAGTCCTATTATTCCTATCCTTAAGAGTATTGCTATTATATTTTCTGCCTTTATTAGGCCCTCTTAGAGCCCTTAGGTATTTACCCCCTATAGCGTTACCTATACTACGGCTTAGGTTCCCCTTACCTAAGTCTACCTTTATACCTTTAACTCCTATTTATCTCTCCAGTGTTGGTCCAACCAGTATTATATTACAGTAGATAGTTTTTTAGTACTCTTTTATACTCTACTTTAGCTCCTTTCTCTCCCTTACTATTATCTTTATTAGCCTCTTACGCGTCTCCCTTTCTCCTCTATATAGGCCTAGGCCCTAGTGCTGTACTATTCTTCTTCTATTTTCTCTACCTGTTTTCCTAATATATCTTCCCTACTTTGGGGTTATTAGTTCCTTCTCCTATAGGGCACCCTAGGGTCCCTCCATAGTTTATTTAGGCGTATTTTAATATACTTTATAATATTAGAGTTGCGTTCCTTTTGTATCCTTTATATTACATTGGCTTCAATATATAGTTATAGGGGGGGAATATTAGCTTCCTTCTTAAGCAGTGCTATAGCCGTTTGCTTATACCCGCCTGTTATACTCCTAAAGCAGGCTGTTTAGACCTTTTAGAGTAGTTTAAGAAGTAATTTAGGGGGGCCTTTTTTAGTTTCTCCAGTGGCCTAAATACTAGATCTATACGTTATAGTTAGCCGGATAACTGCTGTATATAGTAGGCGTAACCTCTGAAAGTATAGACCCTATATAAAATTAACGATCCTGGACATGGCAATATACTATACTTAGCCCTTATAGGCCGCTTATGCCGCATATACGCTCTACTAGAGCTTACTATCTACCTATACTCCTAATACCCTTAGGCCTTAAACCGGTTAACCCCTAAAGCCTTAAATATAGATTATATGCTAAAGATCTGCAGATTGGTTACATTTTCTTATAAAATAGATTAGCTAGTATTTCTCTAGTAAGAATTAGACTCTATATTATCTTGCCCATTCTATATAGATATTATAGGCTTTCTCTAGTATTCTATAGTTCTCTGCGGCTGTTAGCCCATATATAATTAGGTTTATATTATTAACAAAGCCTATCCCCTAGGTCGCCCCTTTCTTAAAGGTATTAAGTAGGTTGCTTATAAAGAAGAGGAAGAGTATAGGTAATAGAGGTAATCCTTATGGTATTCCTATTACAACTATAATAGGGGGGCTTTAGTATCCGCTAAAGACCAGTAATATTTCTTTCTGGCCTATAAATTCTTAAATAAATTAAATAATCTATTTTAGGAAGCCCTTTACCCTAAGGATATATAGGAGACGCTTATAGGGTATATTATTATAGGCGCCGCTGATATCTAGGCTAAGCATTAATACTATAAAGTCCTTTCGCATAGCCTATATAGTTTTAATGGTAGTAGCGAGTAGTATAAGTGCTAATAGCGTTAAGCGATTCTTTCTTGCCCCCATTTAGCTTTATAGTAGTAGGGCGTGTTCCTCTACCGTATCTACTATATAGTCCGCTATAACCTTTTCTAAGATCTTGCTTAGGGTGTTTTCTAAGGCAATAGGGCAGTAGCTTCCTAGAATTAAGTAGTCTACTTTACCTTCTTTTTATAAGACGACTGTTGTTATGGATCTTCTAAGTCGCGGGTAGTAGCCTATTGTAAAGTATACTTTGGCTACGTCTGTAAGCTAAGGTGCTATAAGTGGTCTATAGGTCTTTAGGGCTTCGTTTAGGATTCCATTTAATCCTAGTACTATATTATTTAAAAGGCGGCTAATAGTTCTAGCCATTTCTTTAGTTATTATATTGCTGTTAACCCTTAGGTAAGTCACTGGTGTTTTACCAGTAATATTACTAAGGTCTGCTAGAGCTAGTTAAGGGAAAAATCTTTCTATAAGGATCTTTACCTTCTTATTATTGTTGCTTGTGGCCTATAATTTGCCTGCTCTTTATAGGGGTAGTAGGTATAGATCTTCTACTAGGCGTCCTGCCTTTTTCTTTACCCATTTCGCTATAGTCTAAAGGCCCTTATTATAGGGGAGACTTAGGTTAGTAATATATTTGTTTATAAACCATCTCTAGTTATTCCTTACTTTTTTTCTTAGGGTATTCTTTAGCTAGTTTCTTGTGTCTTTATATTATCTCTTGTCCTTAGAATTGTGGCTACTTATATATTTCCTCCTTGCTCGTTATTGGCCGGCTATAAGGGCCATGCACTATACGGACCATACGTATTGCGTGTAGGGGCCCGGTTTTGAAACTAGGTAGTACTCTTTTAGCCTACTTTTAATTACTACCTAGATCCTTTTTAGTCTTTAATTAATTTCCTTAGGGGTAGCCAATAAGCCTCGCTTATTTAGTATTAGGTGGATTTCTTCTAGGTCTTAGAGTTGTTATTTAATTATATTAAGGAAGCTATCTATATTAAGCTTCCTTATTGCGTATCTTTTACTATTTAGTTGCGCCTTAATGTCCAGATCTAGTTGTATCTAAATAGGGATATAGTCTAAGGTAAGTGCCCATTCTTCTTTAGGGGAGCACCTTTTGAGTCTCTAGTATAGGTTTTCGTCCATAATTGTAAGGTTAATTATACTTTTAACGGTGCCCTATTACCATATAATTGCACCTAGGGGGGTAGCTAGCTTAAGGCCCCCATTATCTATAGCTCTTAGTAGGTACTCTACCTATTAATTAGCAGCAATATAGATGCCCCCCCACTATAGGTGGTAGAGGTTTATATCTCCTAGTAGAATAAACTCCGCGTATTCAGTTTCTAGCAAGCTTATTATAGATATAATATTCTCTGTCTATGCTACCCCTTCGACCCTAGGGTTATAAATATTAATAATTTGTACTGGTCCCCTATATATCTAGATGGTTATAACTGCAATATCTAGGTTAACTGCCTGCTATAACTATAAGGTAAGGCTGATATTTTTGCTAATTATAAAGCATACGCGTATAGCTGCTTTTGGTTTATATAGGAGCTAGAATCCTTAGGGGCAGTATATTAGTTATATATAGGTATTGTAATACAGCTCTTATATAGCAAGAATATAGTGTTTCTCTAGGTCTAGACTGTCTAGTAAGGGCCTTACTAGACAGTGGTTCGTATTGCCGTAGTTATACTATATAATGGTCAAGTAGCGAACCCCCAGCGGGGGTCCTTTGCCTCTCCTTTATTCCTCACTTCTTCTGTTTCCACTTTCTCTAAAATATTTAGAACTTCTATCTCCTATATTTGCTCCCTAGCCACTACTTATTTTATATAGAGCTTTCTATTCCTATGTCTTGTATTTCTACTAGCCTTTCTAAATCTAAGTTTGTTATTGCCTTTAGTTCTTCCCCCGTTCTTACCAGTTAGCTATATGCCCCTTATAAGCCAGCTGTGTATATTATATTTACCGCGTTAAATCTAATTCTTAATTATCCCGGCCTTAAACTTACTATAGCCGTCCATAGGGGTCTTTCTACTGGGCGTTCTCTCCCTTGTGTCCTATATATCCCTTATATCCCTATTTAGTCTAGTAATATTACGCGGCGTCGCTTTTAGCCCATTAAGGCTTGGGATAGCTGGCTTAGCCCCCTAGTATTAAAGGTAGGAAACGCTAAAAAGACACCTGCGTCCCCCTAGCTTATTACCTGTTGTTCCCATTTATATAACCTAGCGTGCAGTTATTCCCGTAGCTATTAAGCCCTTTCCTTCCATCTCCTATATTTAATACAGTCTTCTCTCTCCCACGCCTTATATGTGCTTTAGTAACAGTTCGCGCATTTTATTTAGTCTTAATTTATACATTATCTTATATTATAGGGGCCTATATAGTGGCCGCAGCACACCTGTGCTGCGTATGTGGATTGGGTGTGTCCCTATTATATATAGCGATAATATCGTTCTAGGTATAGTCTGTAGTTATAGAGCCTTATATTACATATAAGGCCATTTATAATTATTCCTTTTTATATAAGGAGTTTTTATATTCCTAGTATATGTATACTAACAATAAGGGAGCTATATATTTGTCTATTATCTCCCTAGTAAGTCTCTGGCGCCCCTTATATTCTCTTATTATTCTTATTATATGCTTAGTTTATATTTTCCTATTAAAGCCATTAGATTTAGGTAATTATATATATTATTTATTACTTAACGTCCGATTCGGATCCCTGTTAGGCCCACGCGGACTACTCCTTATATATATATAGGGAGAAAACTCTATTTAAGAAAACCCTGTAATCCGTCTCCCCGCCTTTTAGGGCTCGCTTATAAGTCGCCTATAAGTCACCAGTAGTGCTCTACTACCTTACTTTTTAACCTCCTTGGGAACTACTGCTGCCATAACAAACCTATGGACGCGCTAGTATTATACACTGTACTCTACTCCTATAGAGTTATTAGGGGGCGCCTATTACTCACCCCTTTGCTTTCTATTGCTATTTCCTTTGCAACCCAGAATTGGTCTAGCATATTTTGGCCAATAAGCCACCGGGTAGCCGCCTTAAGGCCTTTCTATATTAAAAGTAGTGTATTATAGTTTTCTGTACCAGCTACTAAGAGCATTACTTCTTAGCCAGTGCGTAAGGGGCATAATAGTATTACGTATTTTGGTGTCTGTCTTAGCCAGCTATATTCGCACCTTAGGCTACCTACTAGGACACCTACTTAGTGAAGCTAATCTTTTAGTCCTATTATTCCTGTCCTTAAGAGTGTTGCTATTGTATTTTCTGCCTTTATTAGGCCCTCTTAGAGCCCTTAGGTATTTACCCCCTATAGCATTACCCATGCTATGGCTTAGGTTCCCCTTGCCTAAGTCTGCCTCTATACCTTTAACTCCTATTTATCTCTCTAGCGTCGGTCCAACCAGTATTATATTGCGGTAGATGGTTTTCCAGTACTCTTTTATGCTCTACTTTGGCTCCTTTCTCTCCCTTACTATTGTCTTTGCTGGTCTCTTACGCGTCTCCCTTCCTCCTCTATATAGGCCTGGGCCCTAGCGCCGTACTATTCTTCTTCTGCTTTCTCTACCTGTTTTCCTAATATATCTTCCCTACTTTAGGGTTGTTGGTTCCTTCTCCTATAGAGCACCCTAGGGTCCCTCTATAGTTTATTTAGGCGTGTCTTAATATACTTTATAACGTTAGAGTTGCGTTCCTTTTACACCCTTTGCATTGCATCGGCTTTAATATATAGTTATAGGGGGGGAATATTGGCTTTCTTCTTAAGCAGTGCTGTGGCCGTTCGCTTATACCCGCCTGTTATACTCCTAAGGCAGGCTGTTTGGACCTTTTAGAGTGGTTTAAGGAGTAATTTAGGGGGGCCTTTTTTGGTTTCTCTAGTGGCCCAAATACTAAATCTATACGTTATGGTTGGCCGGACAACTGCTATATATAGTAGGCGTGACCTCTGGAAGCATGGACCCTATATAGAATTAACAATCCTGAACATGGCGATATACTATACTTAGCCCTTATAGGCCGCTTGCGCCGTATATGCGCTCTACCAGAGCTTACTGTCTACCTATACTCCTAATACCCTTAGGCCTTGAACCGGTTAACCCCCAAAGCCTTAGATATAGATTGTATGCTAAAAATCTGTAGATTAGTTATATTTTCTTATAAAATAGATTAGCTGGTATTTCTCTGGTAAGAATTGGACTCTATATCGTCTTGCCTATTCTATATAGGTGTTATGGGCTTTCTCTAGTGTCCTGCAGTTCTCTGCGGCTGTTGGCCTATATATAATTAGGTTTGTGTTATTAACAAAGCCTATCCCCTAGGTCGCCCCTTTCTTAAAGGTGTTAAGCAGGTTACTTATAAAGAAGAGGAAGAGTATAGGCGACAGAGGTGATCCTTATAGTATTCCTATTATAACTATAATAGGGGGGCTCTAGTATCCGCTAAAGACTAGTAATGTTTCTTTCTGGCCTATAAATCCTTAAATAAATTAAATAATCTATTTTGGGAAGCCCTTTGCCCTAAGGATATATAGGAGACGCTTATAGGGTATATTATTATAGGCGCCGCTAATATCTAGGCTAAGTATTAATACTACAAAGTCCTTTCGCATAGCCCATGCAGTTTTAATGGTAGTAGCGAGTAGTGTAAGTGCTAATAGCGTTAAGCGATTCTTTCTTGCCCCTATTTAGCTTTGTGGTAGTAGGGCGTGTTCCTCTGCTATGTCTGCTATATAGTCCGCTATAACCTTTTCTAAGATCTTGCTTAGGGTGTTTTCTAAGGCAATAGGGCGGTAGCTTCCTAGGATTAAGTAGTCTGCTTTGCCTTCTTTTTATAAGATAACCGTCGTTATGGATCTTCCAAGTCGCGGGTAGTAGCCTATTGTAAAGCATGCTCTAGCTACGTCTGCAAGCCAAGGTACTATAAGTAGTCTATAGGTCTTTAGGGCTTCATTTAGGATCCCATCTAGTCCTGGTACTGTGTTGTTTAAGAGGCGGCTAATAGTTCTGGCCATTTCTTTAGTTACCATATCGCTGTTGACCCTTAGGCGAGTTACCAGTATTTCACCAGTAATATCGCTAAGGTCTACTGGAGCCGGTTAAGAGAAAAATCTTTTTATAAGGATCTTTGCCTTCTTGTTATTATTACTTGTGGCCTATGGTTCGCCTGCTCTTCGTAGGGGTAGTAAGTATAGATCTTCTACTAGGCGTCCTGCCTTTTTCTTTACCTATTTTGCTATGGTCTAAAGGCCCTTGTTATAGGGGAGACTTAGGTTAGTAGTATATTTATTTATAAACCGTCTCTAATTATTCCTTGCTTCTTTTCTTAGGGTATTCTTTAGCTGGTTTCTTGTGTCTTTATATTGTCTCTCGTCCTTAGAATTGTGGCTGCTTGTATATTTCCTCCTTGCTCGTTATTGGCTGGCTACAAGGGCCGCGTACTGTGTGGACCATGTATATCGTATATAGGGGCCTGGTTTTAAAACTAGGCAGTGCTCTTTTAGCCCGCTTTTAATTGCTGCCTGGATCCTTTCTAGTCTTTAATTAATTTCTTTAGGGGTAGCTAATAAGCCTTGCTTATTTAGTATTAGGTGGATTTCTTCTAAGTCTTAGAGTTGTTATTTAATTGTATTAAGGAAGCTATCTATATTAAGCTTCCTTATTGCATATTTTTTACCGTTTGGTTGCGCCTTGATGTCTAGATCTAGTTGTATCTGGATAGGGATATAGTCTAAGGTAAGTGCCTATTCTTCTTTAGAGGAGCACCTTTTAAGTCTCTGGTATAGGTTTTTGTTTATAATTATAAGGTTAATTATACTTTTAGCAGTGCCCTGTTGCCATATAATTACACCTAGGGGGGTAGCTAGCTTAAGGCCCCCATTATCTATAGCTCTTAGTAGGCACTCTGCCTGTTAATTAGCAGTAACATAGATGCCCCCCTACTATAGGTAGTGGAGGTTTATGTCTCCTAGTAGGATAGACTCCATGTGTTTAGTTTCTAGCAAGCTTATTATAGATATAATATTCTCTGTCTATGCTACCCCTTTAACCCTAGGGTTATAGATATTAATGATTTATACTAGTCCCCTATATGTCTGGATAGTTATAACTGCAATATCTGGGTTAACTGCCTGCTATAACCATAAGGCAAGGCTGATATTTTTACTAATTATAAAGCATACGCGTATAGCTGCTTTTGGTTTATATAGGAGCTAAAATCCTCAGGGGCAGTATGTTAATTATATATAGGTATTGTAATACGGCTCTTATATAGCAAGAATATAGTGTTTCTCTAGGTCTAGACTGTCTAGTAAGGGCCTTACTAGACGGTGGTTCATATTGCCGCAGTTATACTATATAATAGTCAAGTGGCGGACCTCTAGTGGGGGTCCTTTACCTCTCCTTCGCTCCTCACTTCTTCCGTTTCCACTTTCTCTAAAATGTTCAGAACTTCTATCTCCTATATTTGCTCCCTGGCCACTACTTATTTTATATAGAGCTTTCTATTCCTGTGTCTTATGTTCCTACTAGCCTTTCTAAATCTGAGTTTGTTATTGCCTCTGGTTCTTTCCCCGTTTTTGCTGGTTGGCTATATGCTCCTTATAAGCTAGCTATGTGTATTATATTTACCGCGTTAAATCTAATTCTTAATTGTCCCGGCCTTAAACTTGCTATAGCCGTCCATAGGGGTCTTCCTACTGGGCGTCCTCTCCCTTGTGTTCTATGTGTCCCTTATGTCCCTGTTCAGTCTGGTGATATTGCGCGGCGTCGCTTTTAGCCCGTTAAGGCTTAGGATGGCTGGCTTAGCCCCCTAGTATTAAAGGTAGGAAACGCTAGGAAGATACCTATATCCCCCTAGCTTATCGCCTATTGTTTCCATTTGTATAACCTAGCGTGTAGTTATTCCCGTAGCTGTTAAGCCCTTTTCTTCCATCTCCTATATTTAATGCAGTCTTCTCTCTCCCACGCCTTATGTGTGCTTTAGTAACAGTTCGCGCATTTTATTTAGTCTTAATTTGTATATTATCTTATATCGTGGGGGCCTGCACAGTGGCCATAGCACACCTGTGCTGTGTATGTAGATTGGGTGTGTCCCTATTATACGCAGCGATAATATTATTCTAGGTATAGTCTGTGGTTATAGAGCCTTATGTTATATATAAGGCCATTTATAATTATTCCTTTTTAGATAAGGAGTTTTTGCATTCCTAGTATATATACGCTGACAATAAGGGAGCTATATGTTTATCTATTATCTCCCTAGTAAGTCTCTGGCGCCCCTTATATCCTCTTATTGTTCTTATTATATACTTGGTTTGTATTTTCCTGTTAAAGCTATTAGATCTGGGTAATTATAAGTCCTGGTATAAGGCGTTCCGTTTATTTTACTATCTCCTATATAGTTACTGTATTGTCCGCCTGGCGTCCCCTTTCTACCCTAAGGCTTATAGGAACCGATAGGACTTTAACTGGGTAATCTTTACAAAGCACTTTTATGCTAATACGCTCTCCTAGCCTGTCCCTTACCCTTACGGCCCGTTCCTTTGCCTGTTAGTCCTTTAGGGTAACTCTAATATCTCCACTCCTAAGGTATTAGACTACGATGGCGTTGTGGACCTCCTTGTAAATCTCTATAAGAACTTCTATTTCTAATTGTCCCCTAAGTTCCTCTACCTTTTCTGTATTTAGTTATATTGTGATTATATACCCGGTTATTATCTTTAGGGGGGTAGGTTCCCTGTACTATAGGAGCGCAGCTACGGCGGCCCAGATGCGGTTCGCCTATAAGGGGGGGTTTTATTTATCTTCGATTTTATTTAGCCATTAGAGGATTTAATTAAGGGTTTGCTAGAGGGGCGCCTAAGGTTTACTGGACTGGAGCCATTCTGCTAGCTATATTAGTTTGTAATAGCTAATAGATACTCCCCTATAGTTCTAAATACTAGACGCGTCTAATAGGCTTTATATTTTATCAGATGCCTTCTTAATTAGGGTATTTCCGCTTTCTAGTGTAGTATTCGCCCGTCCTTATTATTGTTGTGGGGGGCCATTGTTAGGTATAGGTCTGGCGGTCACACACGACTACATACCACCGTCGTTCCACCTGTGCCTCCCCTGTAATGCATGCATCTCAGGGGATTATCAGGGTGTTTTTCAGGGTTCTTTTAGTTGGTTTGGTCTTTTTAGGCCAGGTGCAGCAAGAGCTCCAAAAAAGTCCTTTTTTAGGAGATTTAGGTAATTACAAGTCCTAGTATAAGGTGTTCCGTTTATTTTACTATCTCCTATATAGTTGCTGTATTATCCGCCTAGCGTCCCCTTTCTACCCTAAGGCTTATAGGAACCGATAGGACTTTAACTAGGTAATCTTTATAAAGCACTTTTATGCTAATATGCTTTCCTAGCCTATCCACTACCCTTATAGCCTGTTCCTTTGCCTATTGGTCCTTTAGGGTGACTCTAATGTCTCCACTTCTAAGGTATTGGACTGCGATGGCGTTGTAGACCTCCTTATAAATCTCCGTAAGAACTTCTGTTTCTAATTATCCCCTAAGTTCCTCTACCTTTTCTATATTTGGTCGTATTATAATTATATACCCAGTTGTTATCTTTAGGGGGGTAGGTTCCCTATACTATAAAAGTACAGCTACGGCGGCCCAGGTGCAGTTCGCCTATAGGGGGGGTTTTTATTTATCTTTAATTTTATTTAGCCGTTAGAGGATTTAATTAAGGGTTTGCTAAAGGGGCGCCTAAGGTTCGCTAAACTGGAGCTATTCTGCTAGCTATATTAGTTTATAATAGCTAATAGATGCTCCCCTACAGTTCCAGATACTAGACGCGTCCAATAGGCTTTATATTTTATCAGATACCTTCTTAATTAGGGTATTTCCGCTTTCTAGTGTGGTATTCGCCCGTCCTTGTTGTTGTTATAGGGGGCTATTGTTAGGTATAGGTCTGGCGGTCGCGCGCGACTGCGTACCACCGTCGTTCCACCTATGCCTCCCCTGTGATGCATGCATCTCAGGGGATTATTAGGGTGTTTTTCAGGGTTCTTTTGGTTGGTTTGGTCTTTTTGGGCCGGGTGCAGCAAGAGCTCCAAAAGTCGTCTACCTTTGGAAGTATATATACTAAATCTTAAGAGATAAGTCTCTTTAATTAATTAATTAATTATCTAACTATATATAATAGCCTAATGGCAAATATGAAAGTAAGGCATTAGTAATACAAGGGATTATAAAAAAGGATTATAAAAAAGGATTATAGATTATATCTTAGTAGTTAAAGATAATAACAGTAAGCTAAGGCCCTATACATTAAATCCTATACTAAAAGGTTCTATAGAACTATACTAAAAGTACTAAATTATTTATAATACTTATAGTTAATTATAAACTAGTATAAAGGCTTAGATATAAAGTTATATAAAAATCCTTAGGTTAGCTTAAGTAGTTACTAGTATACTTTTAATAGGCTTTTAATAGGTCTTCTAATAATTATAATATCTTTTCTCTAGTTATATATTTCTATTAAGGTTTTTTAGGAGTTTAAAGTAGGGGCTAAATAGCTAGATTATAGATAGTGTGACAGTGCTAGGGCACGTTACCTACCAAATTCTGCCATATTCTGCCACCTATTATATTATTGCATACTATCTAATACTGTCTAGTACTATCTCTTACTGTTAGCTCGCCTACTATTAGCTCGTCTACTACTAGCGCCTTGGCAACCCCATATATTTTATTAGTTACCAACAGTCTTCTTCTCCTTCTTCTCCTTAGCTTAGTATTCTTATATAGTAGCAATTTACAAGCTTTGGTTTAGAAGCAATTGTATAAGCCCATTATATTATACTAAGCTCTCCCTATATTGCCTGGGAAGGCCTTAATAATATCCCACCTTAAAAGAAAACCTTTGTCTGCAATAATACGTTAACGCGTTATACTTAGATAGCAAAAAACTTACACTACTACGCCTAAGAAGGCCCTAATAATATCCTACTTTATAGGCCAGACTATACTTAACCTGCACTCCTAAAAAGAACCCCGGAATTAAAACCAAATTATATAATTCCAATAAACCTTAGGAAGCTGACAATAGCACCTAAAGTAAGCTTATTTAAAAGACCTGCCTCTACCTAAAAGGAATATAAGATCTAGTTAGGATTAGAAATTAAAGACAATAATAACGTTACAGATATATATAGGCAGATTTATGCCCTTACAGCCAATTAAAAGGTCGATTATTTTTGTTAGTAACACAGGGTAACTCCCTTACTAGTACTACTCAAGTAGATACAGTAATGTTGTTGATAAATGCTTGTTGTTATTCTTCTTGATAAGGAAGGGTAAGGAACTTAAGGTTCCTTACCATACTAGTGCCGCAACAACACGTGACGGCAACTTGCCTCACGTGATGGCAACTTGCCTCCCGTAAAGGCAACTTGCCTTATATAACAAATGCTTGCCTTATTCCCAACACTGGCAACTCTTCTTTTATAGTTGCCACCTATATACACTTATAGATTACTGCTGTACATAAATACTAAGCTAAGGAGAAGAAGGGTGTTAGGGGTTAACGCGAAGACAAGGGGGCTGCCAAGGCGCTAGTAGTAAGCGAGCCAATAGCGATTTTCCATACCAGGCATGGAAAATCCTAATTAGTTGCTCTCGAATTACTATATCTCCTACTCCCTTTTAACCCAACCTTCAACTTATACACATAGAGTATTTGTGTTAACGAACGTCTCTAGTGCCTTATTTAGGTTTGCCTTTGTCATCACATCTACTAGGTTATCTTGGCCATTAATCCATCAAATCTTAAAGAGTTCTCATCGCTTATAGAACTGCTGAAGTGCCATAATATCGATTATAAGGCGCTTCTCCTTCATGGTACTAAGCTTGACTAAATACTTGTAGAGGGAATATAAGTCGGTGCATATAATTATAGGGATAACAGGAAGTACAAGTCAATCTATAATTATCTTTAGGGTAGTTCCAATTGCAATTGCTATGTTAACTCCGCTAACCATTCCATATATTTCTGACGCTAGAACACTTTAAGTAACGCGCTTGCTCTTAGTTAAGCTCTAATAGATAAAATTGCCGTGGATTGTAAAGTTATTCTCTCTAGCAAATTTGTTTATAATAATAATTTTATATCCTAGCTAGGAGCTAAAATCTTTATTATTTATAAATAATCTATTAATAAATATAAAGAGCTTAGCGGTAGGAAGGTTAATAGGTATATTATAACGGTGCTAGAGCGCGTTACCTACCAAATTCTACCATACTGCTGCCATATTCTGCCAACCTACGATTGGCTCGCTTACCGCTAGCGCCTTAGCGGCTGACCCTTTATATATGTTTACTATGGTCCTTGCAACCCCCTTCTTTTCTTCTCCTTAGCTTAGTATCTTTATTAGATAGCAATCCACAAGCTTTAGTTTAGGGGCATTTGTGCAAGCCGTTACATTATACTAAGCTCTCCATACACTGCCTGGGAAGGCCTCAATAATATCCCCACATCTTAAAAGAAACTTTGTCTGCAATAATGCGTTAACGCGCTATACTTAGACACTAGAACAACTTTATACTGCCTAGGAAGGCCTTAATAATATCCTACTTTACAAGCCAGGCAGGACTGGACCTATACCCCCGGAATTAAAACTGAAGTGTATAAGACCGATAAACCCTAGGAGGCTAATAATGGCACCTAAAGTGAGCTTATCTAAAAGACCTGCCTTCACCTGAGAGGAACACAAGATCCAATTAGGATTAGAAATTAAAGATAATAACAACGTTACAGATATACGCGAATAGATTCGCGCCCTTGCGGCCAATTAGAAAGTCAATTGTCTTTAAGCCTAAAGCATATAAGAGACTCTAAAGGAGATCCTAGAAAGCCTTGCTGCCTTATAAAGTAGCCTAGCCTCCCCTTTATAAAGCCTTAGTTAACCCATTTGCTTAACTAAATACAATACACCAGGAAGTACGGATATAATAATAAAGTAATTAAAATCTGTTAAGCTTCCTAACCCTTAACTACTATCCAATAGGATAGACCCTACCTTTAAGAACTAGAGGATCTAAGTATAAAGAAAACTCTAAATTAACCACAACCATTTCCCCTCTAAAGAGGCCAAAATACTTTACCTTTTTGGCCAAACTATGGGGGACGCCCAACGTCACCTTTAAGCCAAGTTTGAAGATAACTCTTCTGTCCAATTTGTATCTATTAATAAGATGCTACAGCACCTAGCAGCTATCTATATCAACCCAAACAAAGTATAAGACGCTTAGTATAACTATAACCGCCTAATAATAAAGCCAAACCAACCCTTTGCTGAATTCCAGACTTAATTCTTATACCTTATAGGAGAAGGCTAGGTCCCTTTTAAAAACTACTAATTAGACCTTTATAACAAACTAACAATTAGGCTATAAGAAAAGATTACTATAACTTTAAACAACCTGCTAACCTATAAAAGACTTATAACTTATTGCCTATTATTAGACTTAGAGCTAAAGCGGATTAATGCCCGCCTAGATTGGTAGAAGCAACCCTATAGCAATTAAAGCTTACCCACCACCCCTATGGGAGCTGGAGTAGGAAGACCAGCTACGACCACTACTATACTAAAAGCGGTTATAACTACGCACTGGCGAGCCTCGCCTAACCAGTTACGTACTATAACCTTAACTAGTACTTATCGCAATACCCTAATTAACCCTGCTACAGCCACTTACTATAACTGCGATAAGGAGGGTTACTTTGCCTCGTTTTATCTAGAACTAAAGGATATCAAGGAGATAGAGGAAGGAGAAATATCTAATAAGTTAGGAAAAGAAGAACCCTAGGGAAAGACTCCCCCCTAGGGTATCCTATTAATCTTAAAGAGATTAATCTAAGTTAGTTAATAGGTGGAAAACACTTTATGGTTCCATATACAGTATCCTAAAATAGATATAGAGTTAACTTAACTGCCCTTATTAACACTAAAGCAAATGGCTTTACCTTTATAAATACTGCCTATATAATTAACGTTGCCAAGTTTCTAAATATAAAAGCCACCCTACTAGAGAAGCCTATTTAGGTAAAAGGCTATAACGGCCAAGCTGGTAAGCCAGTTACCTACATCCTGAAGTTACATATTTCCCTTAATAGACAACGTTAATACAGCATCCCTTTCTGCATTTTAGACCTAGGGTCCCACAATATAATCCTTAGCCAAAAATAGATGTTCTACTTTAATATTTGGCTAAATATATGACAAAGACAGTTTGTCTAGCTGGAGGATAGGCCGAAATTACCCTCCTTTGTTAGAGAAATCCGAACTAACTGTAAGACACTAGCCGCGAAGTCTAACCCTACATACCAGCAGGATGTCCGGGCCTATAACCTAGCCTTTGCCTAAGAAGACGCCTACCGCAAAGCTGGAAAGAACTCTGTACTAACAAAGATACTCTCCCAAAGCGCTATATTTAAGGAGGACTCTACCTACAGAAGCGGGATAGATAGTGGCATAGACAATGTCCAAATTGCGCAGATCTGACTGGTGTGGAAAAGAATATACCAATAAGATATAAGGGATGACCTTTAAAAAATATGATAGGAGTTAAAAGGAGTAATAACAACGCCAATACCCTAGAGGGCCTTAAGGTCACGCACGCCCCCAGTATTATATAACCCCCCTATAGTAGACATTACCACAATTAGTGCTATAGCATTCCACTTTAATATATACCAGAAGGACAATGAGGTCTTTATAACAAGCCTATATAAGATTAACCGGATTATTAACAAGAGGGAAGAAAAGCTAATTAAGGAAACTAACAAGGAACTAGTTAAACGTCTCTTTTTTATTATCTATGCTAAGTACAAGGACGCATTCTTAAGGGTGGCTTTAGACAAGTTACCCCCTTACCGGATATATAATTATAAGATTTAATTAGAAGCCAATAACTCGCTAAGCTATAGCCCCCTCTACTAACAATTAATGGATAAGCTAAAAGTAATAAAGCAGTACTTAATTAATAACCTTAATAAAGGGTTTATCGAGCCAAGTTAAGCCCCTTTTACTTCCCCTATTCTATTTATAAAAAAGCCTAGTAAAGGCCTTTGTTTTTATATCAACTATTAAAAGCTAAATGCTATTACTTAAAAGGATTAGTATCCTATTCCTTTAATTAACAAAACCCTCACACGTCTAAGCTGGGTAAAGATCTTTACTAAACTTAATATCCGCCAAGCTTTCTACCAAATTAGGATAGACCCTGCATCTAAAGATTTAACAACGTTCCGTACCCATTACAGGTTCTACAAATACAAAGTTCTTCCTTTTGGACTAATAAACGGACCGGCTACGTACCAAAGGTATATAAATGACGTTCTTTTTAATTACCTTAACAAATTCTATACAGTGTGACGGTTTGTCTACATAGCTATCATTAAGGCGTCGTCGGTCACGGATCAACGTTGCCCCAACGTTGCCCTAACGTTGCCCCGACGACCGAACATATACATAGTCGTCTACCGCGCCCCTTTCTTTGAGCCCTTACCTTAGTCTATTTATAATATAGCCCCTTATTATTGCTTGATCTATCAGATTGCTCCCACGGAAAGCTAGCCGTAATATTAGACTAAGGTCCACCTCAACTAGCCTATAGAGGCGATACAATACTAGGTCCAACGGTTAAACGCATAGCTAGATAGAGAGCTGTTCTACCACCACAACTATGGACTAATTAACCCTCTAAGCCCTACTTAAGGCAGGCAATTGTGACAGCGGATTAAGCAGCTAAAAGAAGAGACTGTAGTAATTAGATTAAAAGGATCACCCTAATTACAATCTTAGTAGTAAGAGTTGCCTAAGAAAGTAAAAGAGACACTATGGCAAAAAGGAGCGCGTTAAGGCCTAGCGCGCTAGAGATAGCTACCGACCCAACGCTAGTAGCACGTGAGGAACCCGTAGACGCGTTACTTGAGCCGCCGGAGCTCCAACCGTACTACGGCGAGACGGAGCTCGCGGACGATATGAAAAGCAAATAGGACCGTCTTATAGCGCAATCGGAAGACAACGAGAACCCCATATACTTCAAAATGGAGATAAAGAGAGAGTACACAGCCGTAACCACCTAAAGCCTAGCCGCGATCCCTATAACTAAACTTGTAGAAGAGCTGAAGCTCTAGGGAATATGAAGAAAGGTAATAGAACAGCAGATTGCTATACTATAGCGTCTTACAAATAACCACGTGCATAAGGCCCTTAATGGGAAAGAAGAGGCCAAGGCAAAGATAGCGGAGCTTAAGGAGCACTTGGATAACAGAACAGACGAGCTCCACAAGGCCAATTAGAAGATATTAAGGATAGGCCGCAAGGTCACTATATAAGCCCTAGATTAGGAAGATAGTAAGCGAGGAAGTACACCGTTATGGACAATATAAGAAGGGACACCACTCTCTTAAATAAGTAGTGTTACGGGCTTAGGATGCATAGTAAAGTTTCCAGACCTACCTACGCTAATAGATGGGAAAGAGCCTACCTATTATACCTAGAGCGGCTATATATAAAACAAGCTTTAATCTAATATAGACTGGTTCTATTAAGACAACCTAGATTAGGAAGAGGATATAAAAGTGGCGTATATTAAAACGCATATAGGAAGCAAAGCTTATAACTACCTCTTACTCTACCTAGAGGCAGAGCGCGATGCGGAACGCAACCCTACTAGTAAAGAAGTACTTAAGTTCCTAGAGAATGTCTTTAAAGACCTAGATTGCTGTATTAAGGCCCAGCAGAAGCTTAAAAGCCTTAAAATGCTATACCTAGGAGACTTTAATAATTTTTAATCTAACTTTATATAGCTAGCAAATATCTTAAGGATGCTATAAGATTAGTAAAAAGAGGAGCTTTATAATAAGCTTTATAACAGCCTACGCGTCCAAATAGAAGTCAAGGTGGTAGATAAAGACTGTGGCTTTTAGGCCTATTATAAGACTGTCTAATAGTACGCCTAAGGTCTAAAGCAGATAGGTAAGGAATGAAGTGACCACAGAGCAGCCTAGGCTAGTAAGAGAGCTTTTACTAGGGGCGCTGAAGAGACTAAAGGTCCCCCCTCTTCCTAGTAGCCTCTAACTCTAGCACTAGCCGCAAAAGCGCCAGTTACCTGCTTTAACTGTGGTAAGTAAGGATACTACTCTAATAACTATATAGCGCCGAAGAAGACGGAAGCTAAAGTAATTAACCGAAGCGAAGAGTATAAGATAGTCACTAACTTAGCGGAGTTGGAAAATAAGTAGCTCTAGGAGAAGTCTCCTACCTAGAGCAGATCGGAGTAATTAATACAGCGCCTATATAGCTAAAGGAGATCTTAGGAGGCGCAGCCCTTATAATACTATACAGGATCGCGCTAGGCGGCGTGGCTCTTAATATAGTAAGCCTGCTCAACTCTGGTGCAGGCGGAGAGGCCTTTATATACTATAAGCTACTGCTAATTATTAAGCAACGACTGTGACTAAAGCTCTATAAGATTAAAGGATAAGGAGTTACTGTATCTAGCTATAATAATTAGTAGATAGATATAATTAGATAGCTCTTTAAGGCGAACCTAGTTATAGACAGTTAATAAGTCCCTATATAGTTCCTATTCTGCAATATAGGCCGCCACGATCTTCTTATTAGCCATAGGTGGTTTAAGAAGACTAGGGCTCTTATTAATTATAAATACTAGGTCTTGGTATAGCAAACTAAGAAGAACTACTATAGTAGGCAGGATGTAATTATACTAAAAAAGGAGCTTCTACCTCTGCCAATTAACGAGGATTACTAGAGAGATACAGATTAAAGAGATACACTGCTAGATTAAGAGTCTAAGTCTACCCCCCAACGTATCCTTAAACGTATAGTCGCAATTAGTAAACTTTAAGAGAAGAAGTCCTCTACTAAAATTAAGCTGGAGGGATAGGCTAAGCCAAAGCAAGCCAAGCGGACCCTATACAACTATAGGCATACTTAGAAGATCAATACCTAAGATATAATTAGGAAAATGGAAGACTAGCTCTACCCTAGGCCAGCTTTACTATTAAAGCCGAGAGCAAGGAGGCCTTTATTTACTAGGGAGTTTAGAGTAGCAGATATCGCGCTACTTAAGGCGAGGAACTTCCTATAAGGAGCGAAGCGTAGGGACGTAGTAATTAGATGTACTAGCCTTTACAAGATAGACCAACTAATAAAGAATAAGAAGGCATAAGACGCTCTACCTAACGATAAGGAAGAACTTCGCCGGCTTGTCTGCAAAAAGCTGCTATAGCCCTACTAAGAATACGCTAACTGTTTCTTAAAAGCTATATCTAATACGCTACCACTGTATTGCGAGGGGGTAGACCACGATATTATTCTTAAAGGCAATAGCCGCAATCTAGCTCCTAGCCCGCTATATAATATATTGCTAGAGCAGCTAGAGCTTGTTAAGGTCTACTTATAGGAGCACCTATAGAAGGGGTTTATTGTACTAAGTGACGCACCCTTTATAGCTCTGGTTCTATTTGCTAAGAAACTAGGAGGGGGGTAGTAATTCTACGTTGACTTTTAAAAGCTTAATATAATTACCAAGAAGGACCGCTACCCGCTGCTATTAATTAAGGAGACGTTAACTAGGCTATTAAGAGCTAAAATCTTCACCAAGCTAGATATTTAATAGGCTTTCTACTATATACAGCTAAAGGAAGAGGTAGAGGAGTTAACTACCTTCTATATAAGGTACGGATTGTATAAGTACCGCGTTATACCCTTTGGACTGTATAACGGCCCTGCGTCCTTTTAGAGATTTATTAATAACGTCCTTTTTAACTACCTGGACGATTTCTGTATAGCCTATATAGACAACATTCTTATCTACTTAGACGACCTGCTAGAGTATAAAGTCTACGTTAAAAAGATCCTGTAAAGGCTTTAAGAGGCAGGCCTATAGGCGGATATTAAGAAGAGCGAGTTTAATATTACAGAGATAAAGTTCCTAGGTTTTATTATTAGTATTAACGGGATTGCTATAGACACCAATAAGCTAGCTATAATTAAGGATTAGGAGCCCCCTACTTTTATAAAAGGGGTACAATCCTTTTTAGGATTCTGTAACTTCTACTAGGCCTTCTTAAAGGATTACAGCCGAGTTATACGACCGCTTAGTAAGCTTATAAAGAAGGGAGTGTGGCACCTATTAGGGGAGGAGGAGCTCAAAGCCTTTAAGCGAGTTAAGGCCCTTATGCTATTGGGCGGTATAATAAAGTACTACTTACCGTTCCGAGATACCTGTGTGGAGACTAACGCAAGTGACGGAGTAGTAGCTGGGGTACTAAACTAGCTGCAAGACGATGGGACCTAGAAGCCAGTAGCCTTCTTCTTAAAGACAATATCCCCTAAAGAGATGCTAGCAGTAATAAGAGGCCTATGGGAATGGTAAGGTCACCTTATTAGCCTCTAGCGTATACCCTTTACAGTAATTACAGACTATTGAGCCCTTAAGTACTTTATAACTAAGAGGCTGCTAAATCTACGGTAGGCCTGCTGAGCAGACCTACTAGCTGATTTCCATGTGCGGATTACCTATAGGCCAGGCACGGCGAATATAGTAGCTAATACCCTATTATGAAAGCAAGAGGACCTAAAGATGTAGAAAGAGAAGGACGTAGCCGTACGCACTATATACTTGATCAACCCCGCCCTTATAATTGCTATACTAGAGGAAACCTCTAGGGACCCCCTAGTGGTAGTAAATCGTAAATAGGAACTATACGAGCTGGTTAATTAGGTCCTCTAGGCCAATTAAACTAGCAAGTTGCTAGTAGGGCTATGTTAGCTAGCTAAGCAAGACCAGAAGGACTGGAAACTCTAAGGAGGGCTACTAACCCACTTTGGCAAGCTAATAGTCCCTAATACTAACTGCCTCTATACCTACCTTATTGTAGAGGTACACTCTTACCAGGTAACCGCTTACCTAGGTAAGATAAAGACTAGGAAACTCATAGCAGACTAATACTATTGGCTAGGACTACCCTCAGACTGTAATACCTATGTAAGAAACTGTAGGGCCTATAGGAGGACCTATATACCTTAGGATAAAACCCTAAGCCTGCTGCACCCCCTACTAATTAGTAAACGCTGCTAGCAGCACGTCTCTTTTGATTTTAAGTCCTTCCCAATAGATAAAAAGGGCTTTAATAACGTCTTTATAGTCGTTAATTAACTAGGCAAGAGAGCCTTCTTACTACCCTACTATAAAACTGCTACTATAGCTGATGTAGTAAACCTATACTACCAACACGTCTAGTGTGTGTACGGCCTCCTAGAGATGGCTATATTAGATTAAGGACCCCAATTTATCTTAGCCTTTATAGACGAGCTATATAAACTAACTAGCGTTAAGTAAAAGCTCTCTATATCCAGTTACCCACAAACTAATGGTAATATAGAGGTACTAAACTAGTATATTAACCAACGCTTAAGGCCCTTTATTAACCACTACTAGGACAATTGGTCAGAGCTCCTCCCTTATATAGACTTTATATAGGTAATCTTACCGCATAAATCCACTAGCTTCGCACCATATAAGCTAGAGCTAGGATTTAAGCTAAGGCTTTACTTTAACTGGGAGGAATGTATATAAGCAACCTTAACACCTTGTAAGAAGCTAACACAACAAGAAGCTTAGGCTTTTATATATAGGACCTAGGACGCAGTTAAATGGGCAAGAGACAACCTAGTAAAGGCCTAAAAGCGGCAGATAAGGCAAGCTAATAGGCACTGTCACAAACCAGACTTCAGAGTAGGTGATTAAGTATACATTACTAAGAAGGGCTGGGCTACCAACTAACCAAGTATTAAACTAGATAGACAGCTTGTAGGGTCCTATAAGATTCTAGGCATAAAAGGACACTTATACATCATTAACCTACCCCTAAACATGAAGATGTTAAACGTCTTCCATGCCAATTAACTACGAAAGGACCTAGATAACCCCCTGCCGGGCTAAAACAAGGAGCCAGTTCTAATTAATGGCGAGCCGGAGTACGAGATTAATAAGATCCTTGCTAGTAGAACCTACCATGGAAGGCTACAGTATAAGGTTAACTGGGTAGGCCATAACCTAGACGACACCTGGTATAACGCAGACGGCTTTATCAGCGCCCCCTATAAGATTAAGACATTCCACAATAAGAGACCCCATGATGCCGGACCACCCATATGGCTGCTATAATGGCTAGAGGCGTATCACAAGGACGTAGATCTAGAGCCCTTAGAGGAAGACAATAAAGCAGAGAAGGACGGAAGGGCAAGACGGACAAGGAGAGCCTGACTATAAGGATTGAGGGCAATCCTCCTAGCTTAAAGGGGGGTGATGTGACGGTTTGTCTATATAGCTATTATCAAGGCGTCGTCGGTCACGGATTAACGTTGCCCCAATATTGCCCTAACGTTGCCCCGACGACCAAACATGTACATAGTCGTCTACCGCGCCCCTTTCTTTGAGCCCTTACCTTAGTCTATTTATAATATAGCCCCTTATTGTTGCTTAATCTATCAGATCGCTCCTATGGAAAGCTAGCTGTGATATACGGCATACCTAAACAACATCCTTATATACTTAGATGACAAACTCGAGCACTAAGTTTATGTTAAGAAGGTCCTAGAGAGATTATAAAACATAGGCTTGTAAGTTAATATCAAGAAATATAAATTTGGGGTAAAACGCACAAAGTACCTTGGGTTTATAGTAAGTATAAATAGGATTAAAGTTGACCCTAAGAAGGTTAACGCAATCCGCAACTAGCAGCCCCCTTATACTGTAAAGGGTATCCAGTCCTTCCTAGGTTTTTATAATTTCTACCACTAATTTATCCGTAACTACAGAGTAGTAGCAACGCCTCTTATACGACTTACCCGGAAAGACACGCCTTTTATCTTTAATAATGACTATATAGAAGCCTTTAGAGAGTTAAAAGATCGGCTTATCTCTTCTTTAATCCTTTGTTACTATAACCCAGACCTTAAATTAATATTAGAGATAGACGCTTCTAACAGAGTTATAGCAGGAATCCTATTACAGTTACATCTAGACAGTAAATGGTACCCTATTGCCTTCTTCTTGAAAATAATAAACCCAGCTAAGTATAACTATAAGGTACATAATAAAGAAATACTAACTATTATCCAATCGTTGTCCCAATAGCGCGCAGAGCTTAAAGGCACGAACTCCCGGATTAAGATATATACGGATTATAAAGCCCTAGAGTACTTTATAACTATAAAGCAGCTTACCAGACAACAAGCCTACTAGGCTAAAATACTCTCCGAATTCTTTTTTATAATTATATATTATTCTAGCAAGCAAAACACTAAAGCTAATACACTAACCCAAAGGGAACAAGATATAGGACCCCAGGATAAGCTAAAGACCCAATACTAGACATGTGCCCTCCTCTATCCCAAACAGCTTAACTCGCAAATTCTTAAAGAACTAGACTCCAAACAGAATAAGCTAGCACCCTTAGAGGGAGTAGTCTTAGACAAACTAATAGGGCTAGTTAACTGTATCCTAACTGCAAACTGCACGGCTAACTCCTTAAAGGCCCTCCGCGACTAAGCCACAAAGGAGGACCCTAATTTAGAAATGGAAGAAGGACTACTTCTATACTAAGAACGGCTTATAGTTCCAGATATCAACAACCTATAAACAAAGTTAATCCGCGAAGCCCACTGTTAAGTCTCTATGGTATACCCTAGTCGCAATAAAACCCACTAACTACTAGCGCCCCATTACTACTGGCAAGGACTTCTATCTAATGTAGATCAATTTATTAGAAACTGCCACGCCTATAGACGCGTAAATGCCCCTAGGGATTAAACTCCTGGGTAGCTATAACCGCTACCAGTTCCAGAACGCCCTTGGCAACATATTACCATAGACTTTAAGTCATTTCCAAAGGACGCCTACGGCCACAATGCAGCCTTTATAGTGGTCGACCAACTATATAAGCAATCCGTCTCCCTCCCTTGTTTTAAGACCACAACTATAAAGGATATAGCCCGCCTCTACGTCAACAACATCTATTAATTCTACAGCGCCCCTAAATCAATTATCTCTAACCATGGCCCCTAGTTTATATCAGATTTCTAAAATAAACTCTGCTATATCCTTAGGATTAAGATTAAGCTCTCTACTACATTCTACCCTCAGACTAACAGCCAAACCAAGATTAGAAACCAGTACCTTAACCAGCGACTACGGCCCTTTGTAGACTACTATTAGGACAACTAGTCGGAATTACTGCCTATAATAGACTACGCGCAGCTTACACTCCCCCACAACAGTATAGGGATGTCCCCATTTGAACTGCTCTACGGGTATGCACCACAAACGTCCTTTAATTGGGATAGGCCTACGGAACCCACTACGGCCCGCGAACGCCTCAGCCACAAAGAGGCCCAGGCATTTGCCGAGAGAATGCATAAAGCCTAGGAGACTGCTCAAACAATTATAAGAAAGGCGCAAGAAAAAAAGGAGTCTAATATAAACCGACATTATTGCAAGGAAGACTTCCAAGTAGGAGATAAGGTATAGGTGTTAATAAAGAACTAGAAAACCCAGAGGCCAAGCTATAAGTTAGACCACTAAATAGCTAGCCCATACAAGACTCTTTAAAAGGTAGGACACTCTTTTAAGGTTAAGCTACTAGAGTTAATAAGGATCTACCCTATCTTCTCTCCAGACCGGCTACAAAAGGCTGCGGATAATCCACTACCTAGACAGTATAATAACCCCCTACCACTAATCCAGATTGCTAAGGACGAAGAATAGGAAGTTAAAGAAATCCTAGCAGTAAAAAAGGTCCGTAATATCTTAAAATACCGTGCAAGCTGGGTAGGCTATAACGATAACCTAGAGTAGTACCCCGCATCTAATTTTAAGTACTCCTCCTATAAGCTACGGGACTTCCACCTAGCCTATCCTAACCTCCCTAGACCACCACGTAAATTAGACAACTAGATTAAATGCTAGGAAGAAGGGTTAGATAATTACGACAATTTAGACAATAATAGGGAGCTTGGACAACGCCTAAGGGCAGGCTTTTTCAGGAGGGGGGGGTGATATGACGGTGCTAGAGCGCGTTACCTGCCAAATTCTGCCATGCTGCTGCCATATTCTGCCAACCTATAATTGGCTCGCTTACCGCTAGCGCCTTGGCGACTGCCCCTTTATATATGTTTACTATGGTCCTTGCGACCCCCTTCTTTTCTTCTCCTTAGCTTAGTATCTTCATTAGATAGCAATCCACAAGCTTTGGTTTAGGGGCATTTGTGCGAGCCGTCACATATATAGAGTAGTCCCCAATTAAGATGGTTTATTTGCCAAAAAAGGCGCTTATTTAGGGCAAGGACGTCCTCTTTAGTTAGTTCCTAGTATTAAGCAGCAATAAAGAGATTAAAGGAAGCCTTAGGTTAATAAATAGAAGCAATATAAGCTCCGCAAGCGCGTTACTCTACGTATCCTTGCTTTAGAGAATTAATGTTAATAACGTTAATCTTCTTGCCTTAACCCTTCTGGCGTAAAGCAATAGAATCCTTATTTAGGGAGAGGATGCATCTATTAAAGAGCAATAGTGTTATTAAATTAAGTCTTTCCTTTAGCTTTGCTATAAAATTTACCTTTATTAGCTTATCTTCTTTAAGAGCTAAGAATTGGTTGTCTCCTAAAATAATTATATTATTAGTTTGTATGCTAATAATTCCAAATAGAGTTCCTATAGTTATAACAAGGAAGCAGGGATTAAATATAAAAGTAGTTATTAAAAGCTTCTCCTTATAGTGCTTGCTGTAGGTAGCCTACTAATAAGTTCCTACCTTTATAATTCTATATAATAGCTTAAGTACAACCATAATTATATCTTTGGGATATTAGTGGCGAATTTGCTCTAGAAGGTATGCTAGTATTAAGCGCTAAAGGCGCGTCTCTAATTGGGTATAGGCCTAAGTAATATCTTATAAATAAACCGTTATTCCATTTTTTATTAAGGAGGGAGCTAGCGCAATAATAACTTGCTAACTAGCTCGTTAAATTATAGGGGATTACATAAGGATTACTTCCTTGCCGTTATTATTATAGCCTTAAATAACTAGCCTTAACTTCTTAAATAGGGTATTAGTAGCTTTACCTTTAATCTTATTAACCATTCTTAACTTAAAGATGTGAACTCTATTAAACTTAGTAGGGTTATACTTTTTAAATCTAAAGACTCCTCTTGCAATAAGACTATTAATCTCCTGCTTATTAGATGCTTAGAATAGAGCTCCTAGAGTTATAATACGACCTTCTTTTTAGAGCTGTTTTGCGAGCTTAAAATCAGCCTTCTCTTTAGTTGTTATAAAGGCCATCAACAACTCAATTCTACTCTTAATGGCGGTAATAAATTGTTCTTCGAAATTGACAAGATATTAGCGGTTTTGTAATCCTTTTAGGCGGCCTCTACTACGTCGTAGTTGCGGCATATCTACTATAACTATATTAGAATTATAGTCGCCTTCTAGGGTATATTGATTGTGGTTCTCCTCTAGGGTATCTTCTAGGGTATCCTATAAAGGCTTAAAACTGTTATCTTTATAGTAGGGCTTAATAACAGTTAAACAGAATTAAGTAGGTCCGTAAGGCATCTAAATAGTATAAGTTTAACTATTAATCGTAATAAGTTTATATAGGCCTAACTATCCTCCCTTTTTACGCCATACGCGTACCTTAGATTGGAGTGGCAGATTAAGCATAGTTAAGGTATTTAGGCCATTTCTCATTCCTGGTACATTATTGACCTAGCGCGTAGCGTAGAGATGTTGCACTTCCTTTATTACCTTATAAATAGCCTCGGCTTATTATATAATGGAGGGAGATAGTAGGGAATTGTTAGTTATTTAAGGGTAGGCGCTAAAAACTAGCAACGTAGGTATAAGCCTATCTAGGCTAGTGGAATTATTAATAGCCTTAATAGCTATTTGTAAGATAAGATCTTCGCTAGCGCACTCTAGCTCTAAAGAAATAATCTTATATACGCGGCGTAATAGCGCGTAATATCGTTCTACTTTTCTAATACTATTATGTGCCTTAACAGGGACTTCCTTAACCTTAATTGCCATTGCCTTTACTTATTATCAAAACTCTGCAGATAAGAAGTTCTTTCCTATGTTATAAGTGATTTAATTAGGGGGTCTTAGGTAGATATTAATCTAGCATAATTAAAGAGTATCCTATGCGTTCCTAGCTAATATATCCTTTAAGAAACGTGCAGCTTGGAAGGAGGTTAAGAAGTTAATAACTTAAAGTACTAGTTTGCCACTAAGATATATAACGTTAATAATAATACAGAAGTTGAAGTTATAGTTATCTTTAAGGGTGAACTTAAATCAGCCTAGGGATCTCTGGTTTATTTAGCAGTAATAGCAGTACTTTATAAGATGTTTAATTGCCTTAACCTTAACTTTATGGCCTGCTCGCTAAAGGACCCTAAGCAATTGGTAAATAGATGGGTGGCTAAAATAATAGTGTAGTTAATGTAGCTCTGACTCGGTTAAGTGGCTCTAAGTGATGCTCTTTTCTAGTTAATTAAGGAGCAACTAGGGGTAACCCTACTTGCGCACAATAGGCACCCAATTATCTCCCTAAATAAGCATATTCTTAATATTGTTAAGCTTAACGCCTAATTTATCTATATCTCTAATATAGAATAGAAATGGAGTGTTTATAGGAACAACGTAGAAGGTGATATACCCTAAGGGGGTTTAGACCCTAATTGTGCCAAAAGAGATTGTAGTACCCTTACTAAAACGAATTGTATATTGGCCTGCCGTTAATTAGTTGATCTAAATAGAGCTATCAAGCTGCTAAAGAGCTCGAACTTAAGGTTCTCCTACTGTAGATACTCCTGCGGCTCTAATATCTGGCATAATACTATAGAAGACATTTATTAAGTATCTGTTGTTAAAGGAGAACACGGAACTTTCCTTTAGCTTATTAAAGATATCTGACTTTATAATAGAATGGAACATAGATTGGTCATTAAGGACAGCAATAGTTTGTGTGCCATTTACCTCACCATATTTGGTAAAGTATTGGTTGGGAGAGTAGCCCTCAATTTCTATATCTATAAGGAGCTGTTTAGCCTCGTTAACCTCACCCTTAAGATCTTCTTTACCTTTATATTAAACCAGGAAGCTTTAGAAGTAGGCCGTAGTAATTTTATAATTTCCAACGTTTCTTGCACTCTGGCGAAACTTGTTATATGCCTCCTTTCGCCTATTAAGAGGGTGCCTAGTTGACTAGTAATTTGGCTTCTTATAAATATAGCACTTCTTCTACTGATCATTTCGAGGACCTCTACGATTGCTTTATAGTCAACGCTGGTTATACCTTCTGCTATATCCTATACCCCGGCTATTATATATTTAATTAGTCCAGTTATGGTCGTGTTGGTCAGGTTCAATCAAATTAGGTTAAAGTTGGGCATTAAATTGCTGTACTTCTTAAGAACGTAGAGCGGTGCCAACAGAAGATCTCAATTAAGCATATACTTCTTTGTAAGTATTTGCAGGATTAAAGAGAGCAAGGTTGCATTCTTTAACACCTCAGCATACGCTGATAACTTGATCGCGTAGGCTGAAATCCTCTTAATATAATTCAGATAAACCACGCTAAATTGTCTAAAGTTAATTAAAGAGCTTTTGAAGACAATCAAGCCGAGAGACACCTAGGTTTATAGCAATAATTCTTAGGAAGGTAGTCTCTCTCCACTCCAACATATACTGCTGTTTATTCTCTTCTATTTCAAAGTAGCATCTTGTCTCATATATTATTCAGTTAAAATCATATCCTTTTCCTGCCAAACAATCATAGTAGAAGGTACTGGCTTGACCCTTAAGCATAACAGAATAAGCGTTATAGTATTAATCCGATTCTAGTCCAATCTTCTAGCAACAGTCATAGAAGATACGCAGTTTTGAATTAAGAACGTCATAGAATTCCCCACTAAATTTCTTCTCCTAATCTGAATAGAGCTTCGTAAGCTCTATAAGCAATTTTGAAATACCTCTAATTTGTAATTGAGATAGAGGAGGTGGTGGTTGCATTACAGGCTATAGTGGGGACATAGGTCTAGTCGGTGGGGTCTAAAGGTTATTAAGTTATAAAGCAAGGGGATCTTGTAATTACTGGGGGTTATTAGTTAAAGCTACGGGTTAAATTAGTGGATACTAGGGAACTAAAGATAGAGGTGGAGGCGATGGATGTAGAATATTAGAACCCGTGCCTAGAGTAACAGAATTAGAACACGTCTCTAGTAGTATATTGTTTAGATTCCATCGTAAGTTAAGCTTCTTTATAGTGCGTAGTTAGTGCTTAATCTCTTATAGAGTCCATTCGTGCTCTTCTTTTACGTTAATAATATACTCCTAAATATTGTCTCTAATAACTCCCCCATCTATAGGGACAAATACTCCATACTCCTAAAGGAAGTTATGGAAGTCCTATACAATATCCTTATTTACAGGAACCTATGTTTCCTTTATCCATCTAATAAAGTCCTCCTTTATACAATACCATAGCATAGTATTATTGTATTTGCTGTCTTTGTAGTATACCATATGGTGTAATAGGAATCCGTTTAGGTCTTGTTGCTTGGCATTTGCGAAGTCAACTATGGCTCTATTCTATGTATCCGGGTTAATATCGTTCTCATACTTCTTTGGGTATATTAATGCTATAATGGCTGTTAATTTTGTAGAAGTAGAATTAACGGGGTATTGTACGTCAAAGGTAGATAGGATTTTGGTTTTATAAGATCTTATAGGTTTGCCGTTAAAAGGTAGGCAATTTAAGATATAGTTGACGCGTTTTAGACGTTGACTTAGGACCTTAGGTTCAGTAACACTTCTAACCTAAAGTATTTAACTAAATCTTCGTAAACGTGGTTGTTCTACATAATAGACGTAACTTAGTATCTCCTAGTACTTAGTGACACTTCTATTACTAGTTTTCCGCAAGTCTAAGGTAGCACAGTATTACTGGGATCCATTCCATATAAGCGCATATGGCACCCCTACATGAAACTATCTCTTCTGTTAAGAACCTTGCTGTTCTATAGTTAACTGTGTATTCAACCACTGATCAGTGTTAGTAACACAGGGTAACTCCCTCACCAGTACTACTCGAGTAGATACAGTGATGTTGTTAATAAATGCTTGTTGTTATTCTTCTTAATAAGAAAGGGTAAGGAACTTAAGGTTCCTTACCACGCTAGTGCCGCGGCAACACATAACGGCAACTTGCCTTATATAACGACTGCTTGCCTTATTCCCAACAATTTTTAAGCCTAAAGTATATAAGAGACTCTAAAGGAGATTCTAGAAAGCCTTACTGCCTTATAAAATAGCCTAGCCTCCCCTTTATAAAGCCTTAGTTAACCTATTTACTTAACTAATATAATATACTAGAGAGTACAAATATAATAACAAAATAATTAAAGTCTATTAAGCTCCCTAACCCCCCACTATTATTAGACGGCATAGACCCGACCTTTAAGAACTAAAGAATTTAGGTATAAGAAAAGCTTTATGTTAACCACAACTATTTTCCCTCTAAAGAAGCTAAAATACTCTACCTCTTTAGTTAAATTATTAGGGACGCCTAGTGACACCTTTAGGCTAAATTTAAGGACAAGTTACCTATTTGGTTTATATTTGCTAATAAGATAATATAGCATCTGGCTACTATCTATATTAACCCAAATAAAGTATAGGATGCCTATTATAACTATAATCGCCTAATAATAAAACTAAACTAATTCTTTATTAAGTTCTAGATTTAGTTCTTACACCTAGCTGGCAAAGGCTAGGTTCCCCCTAGGAACTACTGTGTGGACCTATATAATAAGCTAACGGTTTAACTATAAGAGAAGATTATAGTAGCCTTAGATAACCTACTAACTTACCAAAAACTCGCAGCCTAATATTTGTTGCTGGATTTAGAACTAAAATAAATTAATACTCGTTCTAACTAACTAAAGAAGTCCCGTAGTAACTAGAACCTATCCGCCGCACTAATAGGAGCTAGCGTTGGAAGATAAACCACAACCGCCCTTACACTAAAGGCGGCCATAACTACCTACCAAAGAGCCTTGTCTGAATCGCTATATACTATGCCTTTAGCTAATGCTTATTGTAACACCCTAATTAACCCTATTATGGTTACGTGCTTTAATTGCGGAAAGGATAGTTACTTTACTATATCCTACCCAGAGCTAAAGGATATGGGTAATATTAAAGAGATAGAGAAAGAAGAAATGTCTAATAAGTTAGGAAAAGAAGAACCCTAGGGAAAGACTCCCTCCTAGGGTATCCTATTAATTTTAAGGAGATTAATCTAAGTTAGCTAATGGGTGGAAAATACTTTATGGTTTTATATATAGTATCTTAAAATGAATATAGAGTTAATATAACTGCCCTTATTAACACTAGAGTAAATAGCTTTACCTTTATAAATACTACTTATATAAATAATATTACTAGGTTCTTAAATGTAAATACTACCTAACTAGAGAAGCCTATTTAAGTAAAAGGCTATAATAGCTAAGCTAGTAAGCTAGTTATCTATATTTTAAAGCTATATATTGCTATTAATAGACGACGCCAGTTTGGTATCCCCTTTTATATCCTAAACCTAGGGTCCTATAATATAATCCTTAGCCAAAAATAGATATTCTACTTTAATATTTAGCTAAATGTTTAACAAAGACAGTTTGTCTAGCTAGAGAATAGACTAAAGTTACCCTCCTTTATTAGAGAAATCTGTATTAATTATAAGATATTAGCCGCGAAGGCCGACCCTATCTACTAGTAAGATGTTAGGGACCGTAACCTAGCCTTTACTTAAGAAGACGCCCACCGCGAGGCTGGTAAGAACCCTATATTAATAAGGATACTCCTCTAAAGGACTATAGTTAAGGAGGACTCTACTTATAGAAGTAAAACGGACAGTAATATAGATAATTTCTAAATTACGAAGATCCGGCTAATAAGGAAGAGGATATACTAATAGGACGTAGAGGATAACCTTTAGAAGATGCAATAAGAGCTAAGGGGAGTAAAGACAATGCTAATAGGCTAAAGGCCCCCTAGGTTATAAACACCCCTACTATTACATAACCCCCCTATAGTAGATATCGCGGTAATTAGTGCTATAGGTTTCCACTTTAATATATATTGGAAGGATAATAAGGTCTTTATAACTAGCTTATATAAAATTAACCAGATTATTAACAGGAAGGAAGAAGGGCTAGTAAAGGAAACTAATAAGGAACTAGTTAAACGCCTCCTCCCTATATACCTCTTAGACTATAGAGACGCGTTCTTAAAAGCAGTTTTAAATATGCTGCCCCCTTACTAAACCTACGACTATAAGATTTAACTAGAGGCCGATAACTCTTTAGGCTACAGCCCCCTTTACTAGCAAACTATAGAGGAACTAAAAGCAACTAAATAGTACTTAATTAATAACCTCTATAAGGGGTTTATTAAACTAAGTTAGGCCCCTTTTACTTCCCCTATTCTATTTGTAAAGAAACCTAATAAGGGCCTTTATTTCTGTATCGACTATTAGAAACTAAACGCTATTACTTAAAAAGATTACTACCCTCTCCCCCTAATTAACAAGACCCTTATATATTTAAGCCAAGCTAAAATCTTTACTGAGCTTAATACCCGCTAAGCTTTCTACTAAATTAGGATAGACCCTATATTAGAGGACCTAACAACGTTCTATACCCGCTACAATTCTTATAAATATAAAGTTCTTCCTTTTAGACTAATAAATGGGCCGGCCATATACTAATGGTATATAAATAATGTTCTTTTTAACTACCTTAATAAATTCTACACGGTATACCTAGACAATATTCTTATAGACTTGGATAATAAACTTAAGTACCAAGTTTATATTATTATTATTCATTGCTTAACGTCCGATTCGGATCCCTGTTGGGCCCACGCGGACTACTCCTACCAAGTTTATATTAAAAAGGTCCTAGAGAGGCTGCGGAATGCAGGCCTATAAGTTAATATTAAGAAATGCAAATTTGGAGTAAAACAAACTAAGTACCTTAGGTTTATTATTAGCACGGAAGGAATTAAAGTTAACCCTAAAAAGGTTAAGGCAATATATAACTAAAAAACCCCCCACACTATAAAAGGCATTTAGTCCTTTCTTAGCTTCTATAACTTCTACTACTAGTTTATCTATAACTATAGGGTTATGGTTAAGCCTCTTATATAACTAATAAAGAACAATACGCCTTTTATTTTTAATAATAATTATATAGAAGCTTTTAAGGAATTAAAGGACTAACTTACTTCCTCCCTAATTCTCTATCACTATAACATAGACCTTAAATTAATACTAGAAACGGACGCCTCTAATAGAGTAGTAGTGGGAATTCTCTTACAGTTACACCTAGATAGCGAGTGGCACCCTACTATATTTTTTTTTAAAAATAATAGCCTTAGCTAAGTATAACTATAAGGTACACAATAAGGAAATACTGGCTATTGTATAATTATTATCCTAGTAACGCGCAGAGCTTAGAAGTACAGACTTTTAGATTAAAGTCTATACTAATTATAAAGCCCTTAAGTATTTTATAATAATAAAGCAGCTTACCGGTTAATAGGCCAGGTAGGCTAAAATACTCTCCTAGTTCTTCTTTATAATTATATACCGCCCTAGTAGGTAAAATTTTAAAGCTAATGCCCTTATCTAGAGAGAACAGGACGTGGAACTATAGGATAAGCTAAAGGCTTAATACTAGACACGTGCCCTCCTCCGTCCTAAACAGCTTAATCTACATATCCTTAAGGAACTAAGCCCTAAACGGAACAAGCTAGCGCCTATAAAAGGAGAGATCCTAAATAAACTAATAGGACTAATTAACCGTATCCTAATTACAAACCGCATAGCCAAATCCCTAAAAGCCCTCCGTGACTAAGCTATAGAAAGCGACCCTAATTTGGAAATAGAAGACGGACTGCTCTTATGCTGGGGACGGCTTATAGTTCTAGACATTAATAACCTATAAATAGAGCTAATCGGTAAAGCCCACTATTAAGTCTCTATGGCGTACCCTGGCTAAGATAAGACCCACTAACTACTAGCGCCTTACTACTACTGGCGAGGACTCCTATCCAACATAGAACGATTTATTAAGAATTATTATGCTTATAGACGGGTAGATGCCCCTAGGAACTAAACCCCTAGATAGTTATAACCACTATCAGTTCCTAAACGCCCTTAGCAGTATATTATAATAGACTTTAAATCCTCCCTAAAGGACAAATATGGCTATAATATGGCCTTTATAGTAGTTAACCGACTAAATAAGCAAGCTATTTCCCTCCCCTACTTTAAGACTATAACTATAAAGGACATGGCCCGTATATATATTAATAATATTTACTAGATCTATAGCACTCTTAAGTTAATTATCTCTAACTATAGGCCCTAATTTATATTAAACTTCTAGGATAAATTCTACCATATCCTTAGAATTAAGATTAAGCTCTTTACCACATTCCACCCTTAAACCAACGGCTAAACTATAAGGGGACTTTGTAGATAGGGGGCTATAAGGCATAATTATGGAATAGGATAGATTAGTAAGAGAGACGAATCCTTAAGGAGGTAAGGTCTTAGGGATTGTGGAGACTATATACTACGGGCACGTGCCTCCGGCACGTGACTGGCGACCATCTAAGGGTTGTCTAGAGGTTGTCCTAAGGGCAACCTAAGGTGTCTGCAATAATATCCCTTATATTGCCCCCCCCCTTCTTACAGTCGGCCCCTAATTGCCATTACCTTATAGTAGGGAGATTATAAGGGCTCGTCTTAGAAGGGGTTCGGAGAGATATTAGGAAGATATTAGTATGCCGCTATATATTATCTATCTATCTAACCCCTACTTTAAATTCCTAAAAACCTTAATAAGGAAAAAATATAATTGGAGAAAAGATGTAAGGATTACTAGGAGACCTATTAGAAGCCTACTAGAAATATGCCGGTAACTACCTAGGCTAACCCAAGGATTTTATGCAACTCTACTTCTAAGCCTTTATACCGGTCTGTAATTAATTATAAGTGTTATAGGCAATTTAGTGTTCCTAATATAGTTCCATAGAACCTTTTGGTATAGGATTTAACGTATAGAGCCTTAGCTTGCCGTTGTCTTTAACTTTTAAGATATTAATCTATAATCCTTTCTTATTGGTCCTGTACTATATATTTAGCGTAGCTCTACTACCTAGTAAATAGGAGAGATACTTTATAATAGCGCCTCTAGCTATTATACGGTTATTAAGAACATTTATAACATTGTTCTTTAATACCGTAGTATTGTTTAGGTATAATTTAACCTATATACGTCTGTAATTAACGTTTTAATTACCTTCCCCAGCTATATAATTAGTTTTTCTTATAAGGAAGTAATGGCCAAATAGCATATACGCGTGTTTCCTTTCTTCTAAATTACGCTATTATAACGGAGTTATATTAGCAAGGTTGCGGCTATTTACCAGAAGGGTATTAGAAGGTAAAGTATAGAGACATCTTACTTACTAAGCTGCTCCTTTTCCTTAATACCTTACTTTCTATTATTAACCTTTGTCCAAATTTAGACGTATCTTTAATATATTATTAAGATTTTCTTTTTTTTCTATTATTAATTTAATATGCCTCTTTATTCTCCTATTAACTGCTCTTCTAAGCTAATTCCACAGCATATTTTAGCCCTACCGCTGTATATAGAACCTGTAACGGAACCCTCCAGGAGGTACATATTAGATAAAATAGTAGAAGGTTTTATTAATGTCCTATCTACGTCCCATGTATGTCCCAGAGGAGACATAGTTAGATAGATAGGGGCGAAAGGTTTTACTAGTGTCTTAGAAGGGTTATATAGGAAGCTGGTTCTCCTCTAGAGAAGAACCAGCGATTAGTCTCTAAATAGAAGTAGTTAGAAGCATTTGTCCTCCAATATATGCAACTTATTTTACCTTTGACTTACCTTCTACTTACCTATAACACTGCCGATTAGATAATTATACGTTCCGGTTAGGCTGGCCTCTTATAATTCTAATTGCTTATAATCCTTTACGGAAGGAACGTACGGCTATTAATTAATAATGACGGGCCATACCTCCTTACCCCCTAAAACGATGCCCTTACTATAAGAGGCTGACAGAGTCTCCCTAGAGGAGCGCATCCCCTCTACTTATAAAGGAGTAGACCAGGAAGCTATGGCTGGTCCATCTAACCTTCTAAGACCCTTAGGAATAATTACCGCTAGGGAGTTATTAGAGTGGTCGCTACGCAAGACCCTATAAAAGACAAAGGAGTTAGAGATATAATTAAGATAAGCATATTAAGACTACTAAGGACAATTGCAAGGATAATTGGGGGAAGTATAAACACCCCAGACACGAAGCGGACTTAAAGGGGTAACGCCATACTACGCTATAATGTTAGAAAAACCTAAATTCTGTATAAAGGAACCTAATAAGTATAATAGTAATAGTCTCCGGAACTATAATTGTTTTATCTATTAATGCGAAACCAAGTTTTGGCTAGACCTAAAATGTTACTCTAATAAGTATAATTAGACACTAATTACTTCTACCTTCCTGCGTGGCACTGTTAAAAGTTTATAGACACACTATAAGAAGAAACTTACTATACCCCTTAAATTTAGTGAACTTAAGTTATGGTTAGTTAATTAGATCCAAGACCCTACTAATTAAGGGATGGATTATAACTAGTAATACTATAACGCTAAACAGTAAGAAGGCCAGAGTGTAGTCCAGTTTATAAACTACTTAGAAGAACTAGAAGACAATATACCCTACTTAGACCTGTGGGATGACACTATATAACTTTACCAGCTACTTACCAAGTTATAACCTAAGATTTAACAGGCTATATAGGAGAAGGGCGAAATTCCTACCTCCTAAGAAAAGCTTATTTCTAAAGCTACTTGGATTAAGAACGCTAAAAGAGACTATCTAGGGAAGCGAAAGGAATGAAATGCTAACAATAAAGAGCGTAGAACTAGACCTAGCTTTAATAAAAGGGGCAGATTCTAACCTAACTACTCTATAGAAGGACAACGCGAGCAGGCTTTACAACCCTAGAGCAACACTGGTTAACCCTAGAATAATAATAGGTAGAAACTGTGGAACTAAGAGTTACGCAGCTATTATTACTGCGGTAAGAAAGGCTATATATAATGCTTCTACTGGTAGAAGAAGCAAGAGGATACTTAATTAGGAAAAGAGAGAGCCTAGTAGATCTTTACTCCCTTACACTAGGCTAGTAAGAGAAGGAGGGAGTAAGCTACCATATAGTTATTCCCGTCTCTATTTAAGTTAATAACGAATAGGTAACATAAGACTGCCTTATAGACAGCAGCGTAACTATGGGGTTCATTTCTTAATTACTAGTAAAAGAATTGGATTTGGACCTTAGTGGCTCGTAGGTACGTGTTACGGCACTGTTACAGACCCTAGTCAGGGGCTCGCCTAGACCCTTGGCGCCATGTATATAGACGTGTCCTTTCCTCGACCTTCTCTTAGTCCTCGTCTTGGAATTCTCGTTCACTGGCTACCAATAGATTCTGTTCTTTTGACTGAGCCTTCACAGTACGCACCGTTTAAAGTATTAGAGGCCACTGGATTCCGTGCTATAGAGAACAAACTTTTTCTATGGCCAGCTAGGACCGCGATGGTCTATAGGACACACAGGAGATACGCTTCTACGCCGCAGAAATTAAGGGGTATAATCTTATTTTGGGATACCCATGGCTTTAACAAGTTAATCCAGATATTAATTGGCCTTTAGCCTTATATTAACACCGGAAGTCTTAACCGCGCATTATAGTTGAAGATTAAAAGACTTTCTTAAACCATATGCAAGAGGAAGGGTAGGTATATGCTATATATGCCACCCTTAACACTAAGAATAGGGACATAGGGTATTTATTTTTAGATGTCTGGCTATGCGCAGTTAAGGAATTAGAGATTCTATAGGAATATACAGACCTAAAGGATGTTGCTAATAAGGAAGCCGCGCATACCTTGCCCAACCCTATGTTGGTGGAGCATAAGATAGACATAGGAGACAAGAAACCTCCTTTTAAACTACTATACAACCTGTTAGAAAACGAGCTGGCAGTATTATATTAGTATATAGTGGACAATCTTTAGAGAGGATGGATTTGGCCTTCTATAAGTGGGTAGAGGCACTAATTATATTTATACCTAAGAAGGACAAGACCCTTTGTCTCTATATTAACTATTAGGCGCTAAACAAGATTACTATAAAGAATTGCTACCTGCTACCCTTAATAGGGGAGCTTATTAATAGGCTGTTAGGTATAAAGATATTTATATAATTGGATCTAAAAGATGCATACCATTAAATCCAGATTAAAGCCGGCGATAAATGGAAAACGGTGTTCTAAATATAGTATGGCCACTTTAAGTACCTAGTAATGCCATTTAGGCTTACTAACGTACTGGTAATATTCCAGGCCTATATTAATAAGGCATTATTGGGCCTATTAGATACAATATATATGGTCTACCTTAATAATATTGTAGTCTACTTTAATAACTACAAAGCACATACGCACCACATGTAAATGGTACTAGAAAGACTACGGGAATATAAGCTCTATATAAACCTAAAAAAATACTTATTTTATATTACCAGCATTGATTTTCTAGGCTTTATCGTCAGTGTTAATAGAGTGTTAATAGAGAAAAGCTAGGTAGACGCTATTAGGGAATAGCCATACCCCATAATATTTAGGGAAGCATAGGTTTTTGTAGGCACGGCGAACTTCTACTAAAGGTTTATTGTTTATTACTTATAAGTAATGCTCCTAATTACTAATCTACTAAAGGGATTTAAGGATGGCAAGAAGTTAGGACCCTTTGTATTTAGGGAAGCTACTAAGTAGGCTATGGACTGGTTAAAGGATTTGTTTATATTGGCGCCTATCCTAATATACTTCTGCTGGGAGCTATATATATACCTTAAAACGGATGCATCCGGCTTTGCCCTAGGGGCAATTATATCTTAATTAAAAGACGGAGAATGGCATCCTGTGGCGTTTTAGTTAAGGAAAATAACCCCTATAGAGCAGCGTTATATAACGCATAACTAGGAGCTACTTGCGATAGTCACAGCAATGAAGCACTGGCAATATTATTATATGGGAAGTAATTATCCTATTAAAGTCCTTACAGACCACAACAACTTAGAATACTTTATAACTATAAAGGTGTTAAGCGGTTAACAAGCCAGATGGGCGGAGGCACTATTGTAGTATAACTTTAAGATTATATACTGCCTAGGAAAGACAAATCCCGCTAATAGGTTATTAAGACATCTAAATTATAAGACTGGGAGAATCCAGGATAGTATAGGGGAAATGATTCCTATATTGCAAAATTTGTTTAGAAAGAAAGAAGAATCTTTCCCTAGAACTACAGAATTCTATAGTAGGGCAGAGGTCCTAGCAATGTAGCTGCGAAGCACCATAATAATAGAGCCGTAGGATATGGTTATGGACCAGGTTATAGACCAAGCAGACATTATAAAGTTGGCGTACCCCAGAATTAGCAAGAATTCTGCGGGATGTGCTAGGGGTATTACGGCACCTTTAACTTAACGGCGTATTAGCTACAAGTTTCCGGATTTAAAGGGGATAGGTAAGATGTCTATTTATAGCGTGGCACACTGCATAATGGTAGAAGAATCTGCTGGCACTAATAGTTTAAAACGTCTCGTGCCATGCCTAGGGTCCGCAATAGCGGCGGGTGAAACAGAAATAAGTAATCTATATAAAACCTTTCTAGATCTTCTTCTTTAAGCATAACAAAGGAACGCCTTTATTTCTAGGGAGAGGTAGAAAGATATAGTGGAGACTAACTTGGCCGGAGTTACTAAGAAGCTATAGTAGCAAAACTAAAAGGGTCTATTGCGCTTTAAGGGTGCTGTATATATCCTAAAGGACCAAACGGTTTAAAACAAAATTCTAAAGGTCTTCCATAACAACCCTCTTAGGGGTCACTATAGTGCCAACAGGACCCTTAAGGCCGTTTAAAGGAAATACTTTTAAGATAGAATGTCTAAAGAAGTTAGGGACTATATATTAAGATATAATATATACCAAAGGGTATAGATATCTAGGCATCACCTATATAGCGAGTTATTAATGCTTCCTATTCCGCAAGGACCTATATCAGAATTAATAATGGATTTTATAATAGGCTTACCCCCTACCAAAATAAAAATAGGAGAGGTTGCTAATACTATCCTAGTAATTATTAACAGATATATAAAGTTTTTAGGGTATTTTACTGTTATAATAATGATCATAGCAGCGGAACTGGCAGACCTGTTTTTAAAGCGGTGGCTCTTATTTAGCACACTAAGGGAAATTATGTCTAATAGAGGTACCATATTCAACAGCGTATTTTAGGCTTTATTCTATCTTCTATTAAAAATACAGTAAAAGATAAGCACTACCTTTTACCCATAAACAGATAGACAAATAGAGCGTCTAAATGCGTTATTAGAACACTACCTCTACTACTATATTAATTATTAACAGGATAATTAGCTATTATTGTTAGCTTTAGTATAACACGTATATAATATAAGTATCTATAGCAGTACAAAAATGACCCCTTATAAAGCACTATTTAGGGTAAAAGCAAATAACCCTTAGAATATTAAAGATATTATTCCTAAAAGAGAGGCCCTAGCGGCGTTTAAGAGAATTAAGCAAATAAGAATTTGTAGAGAAGAACTTAAAAAGCACTTGCTAGACGCCTAGGCTATATAAAAAAGGTACTATAACAAGGGACATATACCTAAAGAATTTGAAATAGGAGATAAAGTCTTACTATTTATAAAAAACATCCAGACGAAACGTATTAAGAAGAAGCTAGACTATAGGTAGCTTGGACCCCTTAAAATAGTTAGGAAAACTAAAGGAAATCAAGCCTATAAATTGGAATTGCTAAAATTATATCTAATACATCCTATATTTTATATTTCCTTATTAAAGTTATACTGGAGAAGAGACGGTATAGAACTACCCCTACCTAGCAAAATTAATAGGGAATTAGAATGGAATATAGAAGATATTCTAGACTAAAGATGGCGTTAAAAGAAACGCGAATTTTTGGTTTATTAGGAAGGATACTCTTAGGTATATAATAGTTGGGAACCTAAGGAGCACCTTTAGCCAGGATATAAGATAGTAATTAAAACTTTCCTAAAGACTATAAATCAGGATTTAGTAACGGTTCCAGATATACTATAGACGAGATAATAGGAAAGACCCTATAAATTAAAACCATAAGGTCTAGTATAGGCATTAGAAATGGGAATGTTTCGCCATTATAATAGGGATCCTAAAATCCTGTAAGAGAAAGACATAGGGATCTATATAAGAACTACTAGGGATACTGTTTAAAGAGGACGCTGTTTAAGAATAAGTAGTAGTACTAGAAGAAGGGGCCCTAGGGATTTAGAAGGGTTCCTAAGGGATAAAAGAAGAGTATCTAGTCTAACACTAGAGATACGTAATAGAGTTAATAATATAAAGAGGACCAAAAAGACACAGAGCGAAGATTTAGAAATTTTAAGAAATTGTAAAGCACCTATAAGAATACTACCCGTTCATTACATACGGAGATTATAGCAGTATGCTGCTTTTATATAGACTGTTACTAAAAATAAAAATAGAGGCATCTCTAAAGTATAAAGTTAATCCCTAGTACTAGGGCATCCTAGAAGCACCAAAGAGACACTATATAAAGCTATTCTATAAGAAGAAAGAAAGAACAAGATAATAACTTAAACACTAAAAGTAGTAATAGGAGCCTCCTCCTCTATCTTAACGTTATTACTAGTAGTATTATTAGCACTCCCATCCCTGGAAGCATTAGCATTCTTGCTAATATTCTTCTTAGAGCGGTAGGAACTAGATGGACTACTATGGCCAGGGGACTAGCAAGGAGAACGTTTATCTTTATTACTATTCTTAGTGTTATCCCTAGGCTCCAAATCGGCATCTAGGCTAGGATTAAAAAGTTAATAACTAAAGAGTTAGTATAGTTCCTAAATATGTCACTAAAGAGACTTACCTAGCTAGAAAGGCCCGCGTAAAAGTATAAATGTTATTATTTATAAGAATGAGCTGCTTATATATGCGCTTCTAGACACTATATATCCAAGATTACTGCGTCTCTATAGCAGTAGAAACCCTCATTAAATTAAAAAGGCTATAAGTAATGGAAGATACCTTTTGTCCCTATCTTTTACTATTCTAATATAGACGGAAATCCCTAATGGCGTATTAGAGCTGGTGAGCCTTATATATATGGACAGCGGGGATCTAATATAGTTAGTAGAGTCCAGAATAGGATGGAATGGGAAATACTAAAACATAGGTCTTTTTCCGGCTGCGACAGTAGGAACACTTAGATTTGTTCTTGCTAGAACGCGGTATCTTATAGGCGTGGAACAGGTCTAATATAAGCGCGTAAACACAACGACGGCAGCACTTTAGAGAAACCACTGTAGGAGTAATAGAGGTGGTCTGCGGTGCTAGTAGAGTAGGGACAACGCCGCCGCCAGTCTGGGGATGCGCAGCACAATTATAAGCCATTGCAAGAGAATACTATAGGAAGTTAGTATTATTAAAGAGATAAAATAGGGATTCTATTACCTATAGACGCGTTATAAAAAGAGAATAGAGCAATAGTGGAAAGAACAGCTGGAGATATAGAAGCTAAAAGCTGAGATATAATAAAAAACAGTCTGCTAAAAGGCGAAATAAATAGTGTTGTTAATAAAAAGACGTGTAAGAGACGACAGCTTATAAACTAGAAGAAATTAATATTAAGACATTATTATTAGGACCTATTTTAGGTAAATGGGGATAGTAGCTAGTTAATATGTCACACGGGACAACCTCTGGATTAGCTTATAACAAATTCTCATAATAAGGAAGGTAAATCCCATTTAATTTTTATTATTATTATTAAAGTTCTATTATAAAGGCACTGTAAAGAGCTATAGTGAAAGAAGAGTGGAGGAATAAAAGACAAAGTAAGGTTCTACGCTAGTAAAGAACCGGCAATAAGCCGCATTATGGAGTACCTTTCCACTAAAGAACTTCCCTAGTGGTTTTAGTTAGAACTCTATAAGAGTTTATTAAGAGGCGAAGTCTTAGAGGACCAAGACCTTAAAAGGGGAGGCAATTGTAACGGAACCCTCCAGGAGGTACATATTAGATGAGACAGTAGGAGGTTTTATTAATGTCCTGTCTACGTCCCATATATATCCCAGAGGAGACATAGTTAGATAGATAGGGGCAAAAGGTTTTACTAGTGTCTTAGAAGGTTTATATAAGAAGCTGGTTCTCCTCTAGAGAAGAACCAGCAATTAGTCTCTAAATGGAAGTGGCTAGAAGCATTTGTCCTCTAATACGTGCAACTTATTCTACCTTTGACTTACCTTCTACTTACCTATGACACTGCCGATTAGATAATCATATGTTCCGGTTAAGCTGGCCTCTTACAGAACCCTAACCTCCACTAACCCATAACTGGTGCTGGTCCTGCCTAAATGACTTTATATACACGTCCTTAAAAGACCAGAAGTCTAATAAAAAGATTCTAGATGCTTATAATAAGACCTACTATATAAGGTCTAACACCTTTAGTCCTTATAATTAATGTATATATACTAAGAGCAGCAGTTATATTAAGGTAAGCTTTTCCTATTCTTAATAGGTTTCCATTACTAACTTTAGGCTTCAATATAGCCTAGGCCTAAGTAGCAATAATTCTTTAATATCCTTAACTACTACATTACCCAGGCTCTCTCTTATTTTAGCGCTAATGCTAAATATCTAGGTTAAATTTAAGACTATACTACAGCCATCTACACCGCCCATAATTTCTAGTAAGCTAGCTAGTAACACCTAATAAGGGAGTAAGGTTGGTATACTAAGGATAGGGTAAAGGATAGGGGTAATAAAAAGAAGGTTGCTGTCTACTATAAGAAGGAGTTTACGCATGCGCGTTAAGTTTTAAAAGAGCATAATATAATACGGTATTAGGTAACTAACAGTTGCTATAGTAAGGTCTTGGTGGTTCCGGACTATATTAGCTAGCTAACATCTCTATTTATTCTAGGCTTAAGCGTGTCTTTATTAACTATAAGCTAACGCCTTAAGAGCTTTATTGGTATTGGTTTGGACCTAATATTAGTGTTAAGTATTTAAGAATCTCTGCTCTATCTATACCTTATTGTCCTACCCCTATTTTTATGCCTACTTATATACCTAAAAAGGGATCTTATTCCCATTAGCCATCCCTTAGAGGGCTAATAGATACTAATCCTGCTCTTAAGGATAAGGCATAGTGGCTTTTAATTTAGGCATTTGGGATTTATTCTTATATATAGTAGCAATTAAGGATTTTAACTGGTGCTTAGGAAGGCCTTAGAAGGCTTTTAGGAAGGTATAGGAATGCAATTCTAGTAAAATACCCTATTAATTCTATACTATATATATAAAAAGGCTAAGGACCTGTCCTGCCTTAGGCCGTAGCCCTAATTAATCCTTATAGTTTCTGGAGCCTGTCCATTCTATATCTAATTTAACCTATTTCTTACTCTTTACACAAGTCTTCTTTATAGGCTGTGATAATACCGTAGTATTAGAGCGCTTTCTATAATTTATAAATTGCGGACCTTGGTCCTAATATTCTTTTAGAATATCTTTGTAATAATTAAGGTAATCCTCTGGTTCCTATATAGAGTCCTTAGTAAGCCAGCCTAGCCATTTAACTTTATATTAAAGCTTATTCTTAATGGACTTATAGCGTAGTATAGCTTTAACCTTATACCACTTGCCCACTACTTTAGGGTGTTTAATTAGGCCTAGACGAAAGTTCTTTTCTAATAGCAGTCTATACCATGGCTTTAGTAGATTTATATAAAATACTAGATGCACATGGGCTATAGATAGGAGTAGCTGGAGATAGTAGGCTAGCTTGCTAATTTATTCCTTAACTTAGAAGGGACCTAGGTATCTTATATTAAGCTTCTTTAATAGTTAACGGGTCTTAATATTTGTTAAATATAATAGAACCTTATTGCCTACTCTAAAATGCTTATCTTAGTATTTGCGGTTATACCAGAGTCTCTACTGCTCTTAGGCATCTTAAAGGCTCTACTTTATATACTTCCATTACTCCTTCTATTCCTAGAGGTATCCTTATACTCTCTAGTAGATGTCCTTAGACTTCCTAGTAGGATCCTATAATTAATTATACGGCCTTAGCTAGTAATTGCTAGGTACACTATTAAATCCAAATAGTTAGACGCTGTAGGCAATCTGAATTGGTATATACTTATATAATGCATATTACTTTAAATTATAAGCGTACTCTGTATATAGAAGTAGTTTACACTAATTATCTTGCTGGTAGTTTAAATACATTTATAAGTAAGACTCTAATTCCTAGTTCTAGCGTTCCATTTACCTATTTATTTATAGATGGAAAGCTGTACTATAACGGTGGTCTATCTTTAAATAAAAGCACAGATCTAACCAGTACTGGCTTATAAAGACGCTGCCCCTATTAGTAATAATAGAGTATGGCTAATCTACTTTAAGAAAGCATTTCTCCTTAATTAGGCTAGTAAGCGCTTATATATTAATTGTCTTGTTAATAGGAAGGTATTAGATATATTTTAAAAACCTATTAATAAGCACTAGGACTAAATTGTATGTTTATCTTTACCCATCTTTTAAGGGTAGGAGATCTGTAATAAAGTCTATAGCATAATATTACTATAGCTTACTAGTAGGGGGAATTAATTTAAGTAAACCCTATAGCTTATGCCTTTAGATTTTGTATACTTAACACTTCTTATAGTAGCTAATATACTCCTTTGCTTCCTGCTTAAGCTTTAGCTAGTAGAATTTATATTAAAGTAATTTTACTATTTTAGCTTAACTATAGTGGCCGCCTAAAGGATTATTATAATTCCTTATAAGGATCTTCTATTGTAGATTTGCTTCCTATAGTACCTAAACCTTACTATATCTACATAGTAGGCCCATTAGGCCTAGCTTCTAATAGTAACGCCTAGCAGCTTCCTTTCCATTACATTTCCAGTCTACTTCTGCATTAAAGATGGTATAGGAGGCATCCCTCTATTATACCTTATAAATAAGATCTGTTAACCTTTTAGATAATTCCTAGGTAAAAGCTGTTTCGTCTTATACTGCTCTAAGTACGTAACTAGATAGTACTATAGATCTTATAACTCTCCGGTGCGCATATATTAGGAAGGCCGCTACAAGATCAAAGTCCTTTAGTTATTACAGGGCTCTAAGTTCCAATTGCTCTTTAGCTTCGCTATTAGTTTAAAGGGATAGCTTAGTAATTAGTGGTATATTACTAGGTTCCAAACTTGTATTAGGGACGTCCTATCCAGGTATATTTAGACCCTTATTAGCTGCGGACTGGGTACTAGCTGGAACGGTCGTAGAAGCTAATGGGGTTTATACCGCCTAAGACTTAGTGCATAGAGCTATAGGTGCTTAAGTATCCTATATCTAGAGCTTGTTCTATAATATAAGGAGTAAGATATCTATTATCTATTTTCCTTCTCCCGTTTTAAAGCCTTTAGTATAGTCTAGCTATTATAATAGTCCGTTAGCAGGGTTATTTCCCCCTAGCTTATATTTAATCTTAAAGTTAAATTATATAAGCTCCTCTACCCATCTAGCTTGTTAAGGTATAAGCTCCTTTATAGTTATAAAGTAGCGTAGATTATAATAATCTAAGAGTATATAAGTGGTATAGCTTGCGTGCTTAAGGTAGTACCGCCACTGTTTAAAGTAGTTAACTATGGCCAGTAGTTCCTTATTATAAGTATAATACCTAACTTTAGGCCCTTAGAATTTTCTACTATAGAATACTACCGGTCTCTAGTGGAGCTGGGTAGCATCTAGATGCCTATTAGGTTATAATAGAATACCAGCAAGGGCAAAATTTAATATATTAGTAACCATTATTAGTAGCTAATCTAGGTTAAAATACTATAATAGTAGAGCTTCTATAAACTTTATATATAGTTTCTAAAAGGCTTCCTATACCTTTCTAGGCTATATCCATAGTTTATACTATTTAGTTAGTCCCTTCTTAGTTTTCTTCCTTCCCACCTTTAAGCTTTTTACTCCTTAGGCCAGGTCTTAGAAAGCTTTAGCAATATAGTTAAATAGGTGTTAGGTAACATCTAAGTAGTTATAGATAAAGCATTTATAGAAATTAGTAAAGCCTAGGAATACTTAAACATCCTAGTAGCTCTCTAGCTCTGGCCACTCTTAGATTATCTACACCCATACTAGGTCCATAACTACACCTATAGGCGTTATAATATACCCCAGGAACTTAACCTACTTAGTGTTAAAGATATACTTTAATACCTTAGCATAGAGGCCCTAATTATCTAAACGTTCTAGCACTTTATGGACATATTGCTTATGCTAATCCTTATCTTCTAAGTAGATCAGAATATTATCTAAATAGATAATATATATGCGGTTAACTAGTCCCCCTAAGGCTTTATAAATATATAATTAGAATGTTATAGGCATATTAGCTAGCCCAAAGGGCATTACCAGATACTTAAAGTGGCTGTATTAGGTTTTAAAAGCGGTCTTTTACTTATTCCCTTCTTTAATATAGAGCCTATAATAGGCGTCTTATAGATCCAGCTTTATAAAGATCTTTACCCTAGATAGTTAATCTAGCATTTTACTAACTAGTAGTAGTAGGTAATAGTTCTTAATTATAATTTTATTAAGACCGTGATAGTCTATATATAGCCTTATGGTTCCATCTAGTTTTAGGATAAAGAGGATCGGCATGCCTAGCAGCAACTTATTAGGCCGTATCCATCCCTTTTCTAGTAAGCTATTAAGGTACTCCTATAGGATCTTAAGTTCTTTATAAGAGAGGTTATAGATAGGAAAGTTTGGCGGTTATTTACCTTCTTCTAGATTAATTATATAATTATATTCTAAGTTCTACTAAAGGACTTTTGCTTACCTGCCTAAAAATACCCTTAGTAAGTCCCTTAGGCCTACTAGGATATTTAACAAATTAGGGTCGCGTTTATCCTCCGTGTTATTATTAGGTAGATCCCAGAGGTCCCTTAAAATACTTACGGGCAGCGTCACGCGCTATAGTGGTTATTTATATATAGTTGCCACTGCCCGCGAAGCCCTACTGCCCGCGTCCACGTCGCCGCGGGTGGAAACATCATCAGGAAATCGTTCCTCATGATGGCCAAGTGCAGAGGCGATGGTAGGGAGCCGTCGCAGCGCGTGCAGCGCGCTGTCGTTGCGGCTCTGTGGTGTTGAGCCCGCGACGCGTACGATGCATCGCCCTCAACAACACTAGGAGCCCTACTGCCCCCGCTGAGGCTCCTGTCCTACCATCTAGGGGGGCAATCAATCAAGGGAAACTGGGATACGAAAACCACCCAACGTACGACTACCTAGCTCGTAGCTAGGGCCGAAACTGGCCTTATTAAGCCAGCGGATGCGGACGCGTCCTAGGCGTACAACAGGACACCCTTGGGCTTGCACTAGCTCTGAGACCGAGAGGATATGGCGAGGGCGTAGGGAACCTCTTTTTATAAGAACTTGTTAAGGTTAACGCGTCGCAGATACTTTATACGAAACTTGTTAAGGCCCTGCCTAGAGAACTCGTTAAGGCCCCTCTAAGGGCCTATCTGGTATCTGGTACACCCAGGTGACTCAGAAGAGGGTCTTAATAGGCGTGGTGCACGCGACCTGGTCGACAGCGACGCGACAGCGACGCGACGGCGACGCGACGGCGACCAGACGGCTCAACGAGGCGGAAACACGGGCAAAGCTCTAGGCAGCGGAAACACAGGCCAGCTTCAACAGCCCCATGGCGTCAAAAGGTGACTCATAGGAGGGTCTTAATAGGCGTGGTGCACGCAACCTGATGCATATGTATAAGGCGACTCATAGGAGGGTCTTAATAGGCGTAGTGCACGCAACCTAATGTATATATATGGGGGAGGCTGCAGGGGAAACACAGGCCAGTTAGACGAGGACTCGACAGTTAGAGACACAGGCCAGCTTATAAGAAGGGGGGACACAAGCTTAGTTAGTAGGAGAGGGGGGAGCAGGTTGCCTGGCACGGGACCTGGCGTCTCTACGGCCCCCTCCTGCAAGACACGGTCGGCCTGTCATAAGGAGACTCCTACAGGCAACGCGAAACGGGAACTAGCAGTAGTATAGGGTGTTGCGCCCCTATACTACTACTAGTCTCCTGCGGGGCGTAGTACGTAGCAGCCACTGCTGGCTCTAAGGTCCTCACCCCTTAGCTAGGCTCTGACCCTTGGTGCACCTGGTAGGCAGGCAGGATTACGTCCTGGCCGGAGAGACTGCTACGTGGCTCGAGAGAACGGATGCGCGTGTCGGTATATCAACAGACGGGACCGTTCGCCTCTAGGGCGGTACGCCGGTGAGATATGCTTAAGGAGCAAACAGGAGTTACTCAGGCGGGAGAGGTTTTGGCCCGGCCTTGACCGTAGAAGGTGGTGACGCCTAAGGGTAGGAATAAGCCACTGGAAAACTAGGGTAGAGGCCTGGATAAGCAGGCATGTCGAACTCTACTGTATTATAGCTAATATATAACTACCTGCCTGGACAGCGACCTCACGGTTTTTTGTCTCCTCCCTACGACTGGCCATCCTAGGGAGAGCCTGGTTGGGGCTCAGGCACAAAGACACCTAGTACACAGTACACAATGTCCCGCTAGCTTTTCGGTATTATAGCTATGGATGAATCCCCCTTACGCCTTCGATAGCTTTAGGGGGGGGAGGCATGGCGTATAGGGCAATGGTCAACAAGAGATAGCATACAGGGGGTGGTTAAGGCATGGGAAACAATAAAGCAAAGCACAGCAATCAATTGGCAAGGCCTAGCTAGGACGTAGTGAACCCTAGCTTGGATAAGCTAGAGAAGGAAGCAGTGGTTCCCAAGGAGTTTGAACATCCAAGGAGGACAGGACGTAGCTGTAGGCCCGCAGGGCCGCTGCTACGGACGGACATGGCAAAGCAAGGGTTTTTCATCCTACTGAGGTGGCTCATAGGGTTTTTCCGCCCCCTACATCAATAAGGGTTTTCTTCCTGTCAATTTATAAGTTTCCCTTGTGTACGGAGTAGTCTGCGTGGGCCTAAATAGGATCCGTATCAGACGTTAATCAAAGAGTTACTACTACTATATAGTTGCCACTATACATTAAATAGTTTTATGCGGTAGCCAGTGGAGGGTAGGAAACTCTTTAACATAGCGTTTAAGGTGTTATAGTATACTCTCTGCGTATTATTTAAGCCAGAGTAACCTATAGCGGTAGAAGTATCTTATAAGATCTTTAAGATTGCCGCCTCCCTATAGTATCTCTGCAACCTATCTAACAGTTCCCTATAAGGTATCCATTATAGAAGGGTTATCGCCTATACTAGGCTTTATACCCATCTTACTATAGAATAGGGGTTGGATCTAATACTCCTTTAGGTATAAAGCATATACTATTTCTCCTAGAGCTATATCTTCTAGGATATCTTTTAAGCTTATTAGTAAAATACGCCCTTCTAATTCTTTATTATTTTACTATTTAAAGGCTCCTGTCTTAAAGCGTATTTTAGGATCTACTTCTATAAGCTAAGGGTATCTAAGAATAAGGTTATAGCCTATAAAGTTAGCCGCCTAGAAGGGTTGCGGGCCAACCACCTTAGTATAGTTGTGTATATTGGCCACTAACACTATAAGCTTATAGGCACTGTATAGTTTAATCTAATGCTCATCTAGGAACCCTATAGTTAGTTTCCACTACCTTAGCAATAGGATAAGCTTATACTCTTTTACTAAATTATATTATATAAGATTGATTTTAGCGCCGCTATTATATAGTGCTTGGAACTAATGTACCTTGCCTATAGGGAGTACCATTTTCAGCTTAACAGCAATATAGAGAGTCTCTCCTTCTATATCTTGCCCTAGTTATAGCTAGGAAAAGTCTCTAACTAAGGCTTTTCTTTTTTTAGATTATTAGTACGGTTATTACCCTACTTATTTTTCTAATTTAGTTTTCCTCTAGAGAAGTTTTCTCTTAACTTTTTAAAGTATTCCTATAAGGGTGCTAGATGGGTATTAGGTTAACCCTAGGAGTCTTTCCCGTTACTTAAGGTCCCTAACTTTAACTATTCCGGATTTCTCTTTAAGAATAGCTTCTTTGGAGCTTAGGTCTACCCCATATTACTACTAAAGTGCCTGCGCTTCTAGTTACCCCCCAGCTTCTTACTAAAAGAGGTCTAGTTTCTTACCGCATCCTTAGCATTTAGAACCGCTTATTTAAAATCCGTATATATAGTGATCTATAATAGGGCTCCCACGCGCTTTATTTTGGTATAAATTGCTAGCTTAATTCTAGCCTAGATAAATCCAATCTTCTCCTTTTTATAAATGCTATCGTTCTTGTTTTTAAAGGGCTTTAGATTTATTAATTAAGCATAAGTTTCTATAAAGTTTATAAACTAGCGGAAATTATGGCGGTTAAGCTGTATCCCATTCCAGAATAGCTCTGTATTATTATATTATATAATATACGGATCTTAAGTCCATTTCTTTAGGAAGGTTTACAGCTATGGCTATATAGTAATTTACTCTTTATTAAGCTGATTAAGTGCAATTTAGTTTAGGGATTGGTCTTTAATCTTACTAATAATCCATTAAGTACGCTCTTTAGTATTATCTTATATTATCAGCATCTTAAAGAAGTTATCTATTTTATAAACCTAATTGTCTAACTATTAGGCGTTAGGTCTATGGCGGAGTTCTAGACTACTAGAGGCCTTAGCCAGTTAGTTTATATTCTTTTTCTATTTACTGCGTAGATACCTCTCTAAGTCTTCCATACCTCTTTAGATAGGTACTGGGTAGCCCCTAAGAGGCCCTTAGCCTTAACTAGGTTATAAAAGATTTTATTTAGCCTAGATTAAGCTCTACTAGATCTAGACCTGCCCCTAAAGGTTTCTAATATGTTTATTAGTGGCTTCTTCCTGTATGGCTTCTAAGAGCCTTACAGCAGCTTCCTAATATCCTTCTTAGAGAAAATTAGTGTGGGGCTCTTAATTTTTTAACCTTAGACCTGGGGAAGCTCTAGCTATAGAGGTAGTATTAGTACTAGTAGCTAATACGGGTTTCCCTATAAGGCTTAAGTCTTAAGTTAGTAGTTAGGTTGGATTACCTAAAGGGGTAGGCCCGCTTAGCTTATAAGCAGTCTATATATTACTACTATACTAATTATAGGCCGGTAGTTTTCTAGGAGGGTTCTAGTTAGGTCCCTAATTAGGCATATTAGTATATTCCTCTAGTATTTCTAATTTAGGGAAAGATCTTAGTGTTGCCTCTAGCGCTTAATCTTCTAATTAGCCTAAGTGGGGCTAGAGGGGGTCTAGTTGCTTTTTAGCAGTATTATAACCGTTATAGAGGGTGTTTGTATTTTCCTTAGCGTTGCCAGTAACTATAGGTATATGAGAGTCTTCGAGCTCTTGGTGCATCTAGGTATTAGGGCTCATTTAGCCGTCTTGCCCAGAGGTTTATATTATCGCAATCTCTTACTATTAGAGGGACCTTCCTACCTTAGCGCAACGGCTTTCTATAAGGTGTTTATAGAGTTTCTATTTAGGTCGTTGTAAGATTTTAAGGGAGGATGGTAGATGTAAATAAAAGATATAAATAAACAATCTAGTCCTTAGAGCTAGCTACCCTTCTAAATAGAGTAGGAAGGATTTAAATGTAAGGGGACTTTATAGATAGGGGGCTATAAGGCACGATTGTGGAATAGAATAAATTAGTAAGAGAGACAAATCCTTAAGGAGGTAAGGCCTTAGGGATTGTGGAGACTATATACTACGGGTATATGCCTCCGGCACGTAACCGGTAACTATTTAAGGGTCGTCCGGAGGTTGTCCTAAGGGTAACCCAAGGTATCCGCAATAATATCCCTTATATAAACCAAGATTATAAACTAATACCTTAACTAGCAACTTCGCCCCTTTATTAACTACTACTAGGACAACTAGTTGGAACTACTACCTATAATAGACTACGCATAGCTTACGCTCTCTTATAGTAGTATAGGAATGTCGCTATTTAAGTTACTCTATAGATACAAGCTATAAACATCCTTTAATTAGAATAGACCTATAGGACCTATAACAGCCCGCAAACGCCTTAGCTATAAAGAGGCCCAGATATTTGCTAAGAGAATATATAGAGCCTAGGAGACTGCCTAAGCAATTATAAAAAAGGTATAAGAGAAGAAAGAGGCCGATATAAACTAATATTATTACAAAGTAGACTTCTATATAAAAGATAAGGTATAGGTGTTAATAAAGAACTAGAAGACCTAGAGGCTAAGCCACAAGCTAGACCACTAAATGGCTGGCCCCTATAAGATCCCTAAGAAGGTAGGGCACTCTTTTAAGGTTAAGCTACTAAAGTTAATAAAGATCCACCTTGTCTTCTCTTTAGACCAACTGCGGAAGGCCGCGGACGACCTATTACCTAGATAGTATAACAACCCCCCACCACCAATTTAGATTATAGAGGACAAGAAATAGGAAGTTAAAGAGATCTTAGTAGTTAAAAAGGACCATAGTACATTAAAATACCGTGCGAGCTAGGTAGGCCATAATAAAGATCTAGAGTAGTACCCTGCATCCAATTTTAAGTACTCTCCCTATAAGCTATAAGATTTCCACCTAGCCTACCTATTACGGACAGCTTAAGTACGATATTATGACTACTTGGAGAAGAGTTAGAGGAAGCTAGTTGGTTAATACAGGCACGGTCTAGGATGGATCCAGTGGAACTATGTGACGAGGAATGGTAGCTAAGGTTATATAATGTGATCTATATAATCTGTGTGATCTGTGTAATCTATACAGAGTATACAGAGCATACGTACCTTACGAAGCGAAGGGATTTCTTAGGCGTATAGTTGTGTATTTAAAGGACCACAGTCCCTACCCAGATAGTTCTCTCTTCGTAGTGAATCTCAGAATATAATTGGAGTTAATCTATTAGGCAACCACTCCACTAGTTATTATTACGTTGTTAATTTGTTCTTACCTATATACCTAGCCTAATAATAGGACCTACCGTAGTTCCTACTATAAGGTTCCGTTACATATTTACTACTAAGGTTACGGTACTGAATAAGATTGAATAATATGCCACCCAAAGCACCAGTTACGACGACGTCGACGGTAGCCACAACCTTAGGGTTAGGAGACACTAGCATAGCAGATATAGATTCTTAAGTGGTTACGCGAGGTTAGTTATAGGAAACGGTTAATTACTTATAGGATAATAGTAGGCTACTTAAAGAACGTATTAATAGAATTAGAGTAGTAAAGGTTAAGTTACCTTCAATTAAATGATTTTTAGGAGAGAAGTTAAAGCTTAAAGGGTTTCTTACGTAGATGCATTTTAAGGTTATATAGGAAGGAGCGAAGTTAGCAACACCTACGGATTAGGTAGCGTACGCAGGACTATTCTTAATAGGAAGAGCTTTAGAGTGGTTTAAGCCTTACCTTACAGAGATATAAGTAAACGGTATAACAACTACTAACCCAGATGTACAGTATGTGTTTATAGGTTAGAATGGATTTGTAGGACGGTTAATATAAATATTTAGAGACCCTAAAGCAACCACAATAGCGGAACGAAAACTTTAGAACTTAGTATAACGCACTTTAGTAATTAAGTATACAACGCAGTTTTAAACACTAGCTACGTAGGTTGAGTGGAATAATAGGGCGCTTATGGTATAGTATAAGCAAGGACTTAAGGCTAAAGTCCAGAACGTAATTATCCTAATAGAAGATGCGGATACTCTAAGGGAGTTAATAGACTAGTTAATAAAGATTAATAACAGGATCTATTAAAGGGAATAAGCTAAGAAAGGGCAAGACAGAGTTCTATAGTTGTATAAGGCATAGGGTACGCAACGACAGATATAGAATTAAAAACTATGGAATGGCGCAGAGCCAATAGACCTAAGTAGTACTAAAGAAACCTAAAGGTGGGAAAAGAAACTATAAAAACCTAGAGGTTAAGGATCTAGTAATTAAAGGACCCAGGAGCAGAGGCTAAACCAGGGATCTTAGTAGTAGAAGATGTTTAGGCGGACTCCATAATAAGAAAAATGGTTTAAAGATAGGGCTTGCATAAATTATAGAAAATAAGGTCATTTCGCCAGAGACTATAGAGGTGGTTAGAGTAATTACGCAGTAAAGGGAACCAGGCTAGCAGGCGGCACGTATATATAGAGGGACGACGGTGCACTATGAGGAATAAAAGAGTGTTTAATTAACAGTTTCGCGTTTTATTATAACAACGTATGCTAAATTTATAAGGACGCTAAGTATAGCGCAAGCTATTAGCTATAGGAGCCAGTATTATTTAAGTTTAGAGGAACTAACGAACTAGCTTATAGATCGGATATTAAAGATAATAAGTTTAATATAGGCGAAGTATTTACTGATAATAAGGCAATAAAGGCAGCTTACTAGGAGCATGCAGACCTTAGAGAAGTTAAAATAGAAGTAGAAACTAAAACTATCACCAAATAAGGTTTAGTAACGGATATTATAACACCATTAGATATGATTTCCATCGCTTTATAAGATAAAAGGAGCAACGTTTAGAAGAAACTAAGTAAGTAGACAACTGCTAGTACTAGCTTATCACTTAATAAAGGTAAAAGGCCACAGGCTTAAGATTTTTAAGAAGAGATATAAGAAGCTTAAGATTCTTAAGACAAGATAAGACACACCTAAGAATCTATAACGGATAAAAACTGATGGGAAAGAGCAGCTACTTAGTTTATAGATAAACAAATAAGTATAGGACGCAAGTTTAAGAACTATAAGTTTAGGGAATAAATAAGAATATTAGCAATCCTAGGTAAACGTAGTATTTAGCCTAAAGATTAAAAAGTTAATACTAAGATTAAAAAGCAAGATAACTATAAAGATTTAGCTGCAAGATGCAGAAAATAAGAAACTATAAATAAGTTTAGGACAAGAATTATTGTATAGCAAGAGTAAAAGCTAGATAAGAGGTTAGCTATGCCAAGTTATATAAGGGACAGAGCACCCGTATAAAGAATTACTAATAGGCTAAGTGTAGGGACACCTAGGGTAAAATAGTTAGATAAACTAGAATAAGAAGAGGATCTAGATATCCTAACTAGGTTTAAGAAAAGATATACTAAAGGATATTATAATGCAGTAATAATAAGGTACTTTCTTATAGATAGACTATATACACTAAACCAGTTGTACAGAAAGTGGTATAGGCAACAACACAACGACAAATAGGAAGATTTTTATATATAGCTAGATAAAAAAGTTGTCCAAGACTAACCTATTATGGAAAAACGCATAAGTTACATTAAAGGGGTATTAATTATAATGTTAAGGAATCTAGAAGAAGGATCTAGGGACTGGAGAAGTAAATAATAAATCTTAGTACCTATAACAGAGATACCAGTGGTTAGGTTAACTAGGTATAGGTTTAAACTTAAAAGCAAAGATAAGCTAAGAGTTAACCCAAAATATATAGCGTATTATACACTATCGTGGATAGCTTATATGGATGATACATACAATATATATAGAGTACCAAAAGACAAGAACTGGAAGTACTTAGTAAGGATATATTAGGCACCTAAGGAAAGGCGGTTTAGAAACGCTAAATATATATATAAATGGCACCTAGTAAAAGTATAAGATTAAGGGGACTTAATACTTTAACTAGGAAGATTCCTTATAGAAGAATACCTAAATGGATAATAGTGGTAGGAGTGCCCAGAGAATACTTATCTATAGTATATAGAGGAAAAGAAACGAACTAAGTATTAGCCTAAGTTAGACTAAGTATAAACAGGATCTAGCAGCCAACAGTTAGGAAAAGGGGAGGCGTATAGGACTAGAGGGAACTAGTATTAGAGCCTTAGACCCTTAAAGGAATTTAAGGACAATACCTAAATTTATAAGTTAAATAGCAAGATTAGCAGTTTAAAGTATTGGTAGATAGTGGAGTAATTAGGAACCACATATTACTAAGGGTAGTAGAAAGAATAGGGTTACTATATAGACAGAAGGAACACCTATATCCACTTATAATAATTTTAGGAGATTAGATAGCCTATAGAGGAGGTATTATTAATCTTAAAATAGGACCTATTTAGTTAACTATTAAAGGGAGACAGGTTAGAATGTCTTTTAATATCCTACCATTAGGACAGGATAAGGCGATACTAGGAATGCCTTAGTTACAGGAGTACAATCCAAAGATTGATTGGGTTATAGGTTAGGTCGATATTAGGGATACTTAATGGCGCAAAGTGCGATAGTAAACCAAGTTGGTATAGTACTAAGTTGGAGCGATATACAAAGAGACTAAGTGAGGCTTAAGTTATATACCAAAGAGATACTATAAGTATGGTAAGAAGTTATGGTTACTAGAAAGTAAAAAGCTGTTAGAACATATAGCATGGGACCATAAAATAGAATTAGAAGAGGGAATAAGTCTAAAGTTCTTTCCAATCTATAAGCTTACTGAAACAGAGTTAGTAGCGCTTAAGGAGTTTGTCTAGGAGAACTTACACAAGGGATACATTAGACTATTATAGTTATTAGCAGGATATCTAGTACTGTTTATCCTAAAGAAAAACGGAAAACTCAGGATGTGTATAGACTACAGATAGTTAAACAGCATTATTAAGAAGGATAGGTATCCTTTACCCTTAATTAGCGAGATTTAAGACAGAATAGGTAACGTAAAGATCTTTATAAAGATAGATCTAAGGTAGGCGTACTACCAGATTAGGATTAAGGAAGGCAATAAATAGAAGGCAGCCTTTAGGTTAAAGGAAGGACTATATAAGCTATTAGTTATGCAATTTGGGCTTATAAACGCACTAGTAACGTTCTAGAAGCGAATTAATAGTGTGTTAGGAGAACACCTAGATGAGTTTATTATAGCATATCTTAATAACATTATTATTTACTTAGAAAATAAGGAAGAACATAGAGAACACATTAAATGGGTCTTAAAGAGACTATAGGAAGAATAGATGCTAGTAGTAATTAAGAAATACAAGTTCTTTATAAGAAAAACCAATTTTGTAGAATTTATTGTTAAACTAGAAAAAATTAGTATGGACCCAAAGAAAGTTAAAGCTATAGTAAGTTGGTAAGAACTAGAGAATGTTACACAGTTAAGGTCGTTTCTAGGGTTTTGTAACTACTATAGGAGGTTTATAGTATAATGGTTAAAAAGTATTAAGCCATTTACAAGGTTAACAAAGAAGGAGAAACCATAGGTTTAGGGAAGTAAGTAGAAGAAGCTATTTTAGAAACTTAAAAAGTTATTTACCTAAGAGCTAGTCCTTAAGATCTATTAACCAAAGTTAAAAACGGTTATTAAGACAGACGTATTAGACTTTGCACTAGGAGTATACTTACTATAGAAGCACTAGAACGCATAGCATCCAGTAGCATACTATAGTTGGAAAATAATACTACTAGAGTTAAACTACGACATCTATAACAAGGAGTTGTTAGGTATAGTTATAGTACTTAAGGAATAGAGAGCATTCTTACAAGGCACAGAGCAACTATTTATGGTTAAGACAGACTATAAGAACTTTATAGGATTCCTAATAATAAAGGAACTCAACCAAAGATAGGTCAGATAGGCGGAAATGCTTATAGAATACTATTTCGAGATTCAGTATACTAAGGGTATAGACAATGCACGAGCAGATGCTCTAAGTAGAAAAGCTAAACTATAAAATAACGAAAAGCTATTAGGAGCTTTATTGCGAAAAGATTAAAACAGATTAATTAGGTACAATTATCCAAAAATTACAGTAATTAAGGAAAGTCAGATCTATAAATTACTAAAAAGTAATTGGATATAGAAGATCTAAAAAGCATAAATAGAGGATCTAGACTTAAAGCAATATAAAAACAGAGAAGTAACGTATATGCCTAAGTCTATTACAGAGAAGTTTGTTAAGGAATTCTATAAGGGAATGATATAAGGACACAACGGAGCTATAGGCTTAGTATTAAGACTTTAAAAGGAGTACATTATTTAAGGAATCTGGGGACTAGCAAGATAAGTTATAAAGAAATATTTAGATTGCTAAAGGAATAAACTAATAAGGTATAAGCCGTATGGAGGGCTATAACCTGTTAAAGTACTAAAAAGACCATGGGAGGTTATATCGTGGGACTTTATTATTAAGTTACTAAAGTTAAGAGATCCTATTACAGGACAAGATTATAATGTGATTTTAGTAATAGTGGATAAGCTAATAAAGTGGGGATACTTTATAGCATGCACTAAAGAGATATTAGTAGAAGACGTTGCTAGAATCTATATAAAGGAAGTATTTATAAGACACGGAGTACTAAATAAAATTATATTGGATAAAGATCTAAGATTTATAGTAGCGTTTTAGAAGGTATTTCTAGCAGAATAGGGGGTTTACGCAGCAACCTCTATAGTGTATTATCCGCAGATAGACGGACAAATGGAAAGACTAAACTAGATACTAGAATAGTATCTAAGGCATTATATTAATTACGCATAGAATAATTGGGTATTATTATTACCAGTTACACAGTTTACATATAATACAACACTATAAGAGGGAATGGGGATATTACTATTTAAGGCGAACTACGGATACAAACTAAGAATATTATTGTTGCTATATTAAGCGAAGAAAACAAGTAGCACAGCTAAATAAAAAATGGAGACATTAATGAATCTTTATATAGACCTTACGGAAACAGCTAAACTAGTATAAAAGTGAATAAAAAGATACTATAATGCTAAGAGATCTGAGGGACTAGATCTTAAGAAGGGAGATAAAGTGTGGCTATTATACAAAAATTTTAAGAGTTAATAATTAAGCAAGAAGTTAGACTATATTAGACTAAGACCTTTTAAAATTATATAAAGAATTTTATTAGTTATATATAAGTTAAACCTACTAGCTAAAATAAAGATCTACTTTATATAATACGTTGTAATGCTAGAGCTATTACATGGGAGTGTTAAGCCACCAGTCTATAAGGTAGATATGTATAGAGGATAAAAGAAAGACAAATAGCAAGTTTTAAAGATTATTAGTTATAAGGACGTGGATGACAAAATGTAGTATAAAGTAAAGTAAATAGGCTATAGTGAGACTACCTAGGAACCACTAAGCAACCTAAAGAACGCTATAAGAAAGGTACGGGAGTATTAGAAGAGAATAGGTCAGGTAGTATTAATAAGGAAGGATTACCAAAAAACAAGTCGCCTAAGGGGGACCTAAGAGGAGCAATTGCTGAGCTACTTGGAGTTGTTTCCCTTGTAGGAGGAAAGCTAGTTTTTTTGTTACCTAGCTTAGATAAACCCTGTTAAACTAGTTTCCACTCCTTAAAACGGACCTTCTCACAAACCTTTTTAAGACGAAGAAGACGCGCCAAGGCAGACAAGTACGCTTTATAAGCAGCACAAGTACATTAAAGCTCCGCAAGGGAAGCTAAGAGCTTATTGTCAAGTTTTATAGCGGTAGATTAAACATAAGACCCTATAATAAGTTACTTAGGGAACCCAAAGACTGTTAAGAGTTATAGGACGCGCATACTTAGCGTTAAAGATAGAGCGGACGTTGTAGAACAATTAAATGTTTGCTTTAGTGCACTCTAAACAAGAGGACGGTTATTAGGTAGAAGGACTTACTAGCGCAATATAAACTAACCCCTCTTTCGCACAATAAAAATATAAAGACGGCATTATCTCACCTAGTAACAGTATAGAGGAAACTATACGCGTATAATAAAGGGTTAAAGAAGAAGAAGAGGCTTTAGGTATAATAAGTAAAGATATTAACCAAATTAATTAAACGGACATTACACCTCTAGTAGACGACTTGGAGATATTAGGAATCTTTAAGGACGAAGATAAAGAGGAGGGAGATAGTATTACGGACAGCTTAAGTACAATATTATAACTACTTAGAGAAGAGTTAGAGGAAGCTAGTTAGTTAATATAGGTATAGTTTAGAATAGATCCAGTGGAACTATATAACGAGGAATAGTAGCTAAGGTTACGTAATATAATTTATATAATCTATGTAATCTGTGTAATCTATACGGAGTATATAGAGCACACGTACCTTACGAAGCGAAGGGATTTCTTAGGCGTATGGTTATATATTTAAAGGACTATAGTCCCTACCCAGATAGTTCTCTCTTCGTAGTAAATCTTAGAATATAATTGGAGTTAATCTATTAGGCAACTACTCTACTAGTTATTATTATGTTGTTAATTTATTCTTACCTACATACCTAGCCTAATAATAGGACCCACCGTAGTTCCTGCTATAAGGTTCTGTTACACTACCTAAACCTCCCTAGACTACCACGTAAGCTAAATAGCTGGATTAAATGCTAGGAAGAGGGGTTAGATAACTATAATAATTTAGATAATAATAAAGAACTTAGATAAAGCCTAAGGGCAGGCTTTTTTAGAAGGGGGGGGTAATATAATAGTACTAGGGCGTGTTACCTGCCAAATTCTGCCAAATTCTGCCATATTCTGCTACCTATTATATTGTTGCATACTGTCTAATACTATCTAGTACTGTCTCTTACTGTTAGCTCGCCTACTATTGGCTCGTCTACCACTAGCGCCTTGGCGACCCCTTGTATCTCGTTAGTTACCGACAGTCTTCTTCTCCTTCTTCTCCTTAGCTTAGTATTCTTGTATAGTAGCAATCTACAAGCTTCGGTTTAGAAGCAATTGTACGAGCCCGTCACAGATAGTAGTATACTAATATCTTTCCAAACCCCTTTTGGGACGAGCCCTTATATTCTCCCTCTACCGCAAGGTAATGGTAATTGGGGGCCAACCGTAAGAAAGGGGGGGCCAATATAAGGGATATTATTGCGGTCACCTCGGGCTGCCCTCAGGACAACCCCCGGACACCCCTCGGATGGCCATCGGTCACGTGCCGGAGGCACGTCTCTCCGATCCCAGAGGCCTCACCTCCTCAAGGATTCGTCTCCTCCACAATCTATCCTATTCCTACAATCGTGCCTTATAGCCCCCTGTCTACAAAGTCCCCTCACATTGCGGCTTAGCTGTGTAGCTTAACGATTATCGCGATTCTACGCACGATTCTTAACGATTACGATTATTTTATTAATAAGAATCCCGTGATCGTTAAGACCCCTGGTGGATCTTATATTTTCCGGAAGGCAGCCATGCAGATCGGAGATTTGGAAAGACAAGTTGCCCATCTGACCCTTCTTGAAGCAGTCATCGTGATCAAGACCAGCCTTATGTACCCCGGCTTCTACAGGTAAGAAAGTTTGAGTGCTCTCGTACCGCCTTCCCGGCGACCAAACATGTTCGAAAATTGAGCCTACAAAGACGGCGCTGTTGACCTCCAAGGGATTACCTAGCGAGCTGAGATCGCGAGTGGCAGCAATCTGACTTTTCCAAGACGTCGAGGAATTAAATTGTAATGGCTTGGCAAATATAATGCGGGGAAAGTAGATGCACGGCTTCTTCTGGGCCGCTGCCAGCTATTAGGCAACAGCAAACTCAGCCTCAGGGTATAAAATCCAGTCTCAACTTGTGTGTCACTCTCACTGGATCAATACGCTTTCTACGTGTGAGGATACTCGCTAAAGGCATGCCCGTCGTAACAAAGCCTGCATCGCACGGGCCCAGCGCCTGGTCACGACGTGATGCCCCGGTCGGCTCGGACCTAGAGCTTCTGAAGTGCTCCTGCCCTCGAGAGTTTTAGAAGTGTCAATCAATCATACAGTCGTCCTTCCGTATGCTCGAAAACGGACAAGCCATCTATTCTTCATCAAATGGTTTCGTCCGTGCCGCGATCCATGCGTACAGCCACCATCACCATCTCGTGGTTCGACCTGAAGATGTCTGGTTTTCCATCTTGGCGCAACTAAATCTTTTCATTATCGAAAATGCAGAGGAAGTCCGTTCTATGTTTGTGACGCACCAAGGCCAGAAAGTCCTCGAAGTTGTCGACGAGGAAAGCTGGGATGCGTACGACTTTGGCAAGCTGGCAGAGAAGATGACATACCTGCTCGAGAAGAACATCGTGGACCCGTCTCTACGCGAGTGGGTGATGCCGAACTTTACGACGACTACAGACACAGACAAAGTCGTTGCATCGATCATCATGATGGGCACTTTGCAAAAGTATTTCTCGTACAAGTTCTCAATCATGTGCGGCCTCCCGTCCGTTACACTTCTTGGTGACAAGGCAGATTGGGAATCGATTCTTACGAGAATCGAGCGAATCCCGCACCTCGGGCCAGAGCCCGCGCAGTGGTATCGGCTACTTAAGCCTGTGGTAACACGCTTCGTCGGAACTTTCGACTCACCCGACGCATCCGAAACGAAAGATTTCTGGCAAAAGATCGCGCATTATTCAGGCGGCGGTAGCGGACCAACCTATCTGTCTGGATGGATTACTGCATTTTGTTTCTGGGATGAGAAAGGGAGATCACTGTTCCCAGCTGAGGGTATCGTGCCTGACCATCTGGTTATGCGGGACTACATGGGTCGTACGACCCCACGTCTGGTCTTGGACGACGCGCTGTACCACCGAATTGACTCAGGCGACATCCCCCCTGGCTTTGCTTCCGTCCCGGTTAAGGTCGATGATCAAGGCGACGAGTATGACACTATTATGGTGGCAGGTTCGGTGGGTATTAGGGTTATCAGTAGCGGGGAGCTGTTGACTCCGATGAGGAGATGGAGGCATGATGGTCAGACCGAACCGGAGGAAAAGCCTACTGTTGGGCTTGACACCGTACAGCCAGAATCAGGTTGGTGGATATTCGAAATGAAAGGAGAGAGTGAGCAAGAAAGCAAAGAGCCGTATCCATTCTATGATGATATCGATTACAAGGACGAGCAAATTGATGTTGCCGATAACGAGTATGAAGGCCAGGAGGAAGATCATAACGATGAAGGTCTCCTGTTCCCTCTCCTGTTGCCTCGAGAGGTCCTGCAGTAGAAGTGATGTATGAGAGGGCACTTGATGTTGCTCCTAAAGCCTAAAGGAGGAGGCATAATTCGTGATGACGAGAACATGTTCTATGTAGTAATCGTAGCCACTAAATGTATCAGTGCGGCTACATTGAGGCTGGTGAATGGTAATGCGGGGTGCAAGGGGCCCCTGTTCAGCATGGCAGGATAAAATTCTGGTAGGACGCTCGAAGGGGAAGCTGGTTTTGCAATCGACTGTATAGACTGACCTTCACAATAACTTTATCGGATCCGTTTCTTTCGGTGAGACTTACGGGTTCTCCCCCCTCCGTGCACGTTCCCACTCAATGCACGGTCTTTCCTCACCAAAATTTGCCTAAATATACCTTTTTATACTACCTATAACTTAATAACCTTTTAATAGAATTTTATAAAATT
>Ga0307507_10000251_pt1 | contig 104917 bp, 35 predicted proteins | sample 7_EM_MG_FD_207223 | JGI IMG/M metagenome (GOLD analysis project Ga0307507, IMG submission 207223) | Populus trichocarpa ectomycorrhiza microbial communities from riparian zone in the Pacific Northwest, United States - 7_EM | ecosystem: Host-associated > Plants > Roots > Unclassified | place... | reverse complement strand
GGTTAGCATGCTGCAGGCACCCTGGCTAGCGTGATTTTATTAGCAAGCCTCACCAAAACACGTCAATATTGCGATGCCGATGAAATGCTGCAGAAGGCCACCACTAAAAACACCCATATATATATATATTTTTGAGGAAGTTGGGCAAAAAGCCGTAATATATGACGTCATGACTGTAGGTTTCTGCCCTTCCTCCATTAACCAGCTGCTGATTATATAGGAAAATCCTCTAGAGTCCTCCCCTAAATCACCACCACCTATCCGCTTTATACGCGTTAATGTTAATAAGGATAAGCCGGTAAAGAACCAGCTTAAGGTTATAAAGGAGGACGTGCTATATACGTTAAATAAGGTGTATTAAATTTCAGCCAGGCAGGTATCAAGACAAATAACGTTAGCTAACTGGTAGGTAGAGACACAGAATTGAATAAGTGATCTATTTTATTTAAGGTGGCTCTAAGAGCCCTAATATACATAAGAGAATTGACCCCCTATAGGGGTCCCTAGAGGGTGGTGTAACAAGACGATATTAGGCTAATACTAATATCTGACAGCCGTTGTTACAGGTTAATATTACCTATAGGTAAAGCTACCTCCGTGGCCAATATACCCCTTTAGATCTGGCGTAGAGCGGCAGAGCTGGATTACTAGATTAGGTAGTTGTGATAGACGAGCTAGTGGTAAGCTTTATGATTTAATTGTTAGTTTATTAGATATCTGATATCTTAAAGCCCTACTACTTTAACGAATTTTTAATGATTTTGCTTTAAGAGAGCTTTAGTTAGTCTATCTGCAGCTATCTTACTCGTTGGTACCTATTGTACGACGAAGCTTCCGTTTTGTACCTCTTGGCGAAGCTAGAATTGATGGATATCTATATATTAGAGTTTTGTAGATACTATAGGGGTCTCTTTTATTACGATCCGTACTAACTGCTGATTGTTATAATTGATAATAATGTCCTGTTCTGGATTAAATCTGATAGCTTTGAAGATCTAAACTATATGCTTAACCTCCTTACTAACGTGCAAGAAAGCTAGGAGTTCTGCCTCTGTAGTAGACTTAGTAACTGCCTTTTGTCTAGTTGCCTGCTATGCTATTGGCCTATTAAATAAGCTTATTAAGAATCCCTATAAGCTCTATTGTGTTGGAGCATTATTAGCAAAGCTAGTATTAGACGTAGCTTTTAGAACCTGGTTTATCTTATATGGCGTAATAGTAGAGAACTTAAGAGCGAGGTACCTAGTATTATAGAGATAGGTAAGCAATCTATTAATCTCCGCAAGATGAGCTGGTGACGGATTTTGTAAGAACTTAGCTAGCTTGCTGACTGAGAAAGCAACGTCTGGTTATATAGTAGATGTAGAATACGTTACAGAACCTATATGGCGTTAATATCCTTTTATCTAATTCAGCGTAGCTTCTCCCTTATATGGTGTTAATTCCTGGCCTGATAGTGGTATAGCTAATAGCTTTAGATATTCTAGATAGTATATTAAAACTAGCTTCTTAAGATACTAATTTAGGCAGAGCTAGAGCTTTCCCTTTTATTAATCTTGCACGACACGAGTGTTTAGGAATAACGTAAATTAAGGTATTTAGTGTATCTTAAATTGATCTTGTAGCTGCTTTAGGATATCCTCTATCTGTTAATAATAGCTCGGGTGTCCTATAATTAGGATATTATTGACATAGAAGAACATAAAGATAGGTTTGGTAGGGTGTATATAGAGATATAGCTTATCTAGTATAGCTTTTAAACCCATGCTTTGCAGAGCAGCAGATATTTTTAAAAACTATAACTTTAGAGATTTCTGAAGTCCATATATTACCTTTTTAAGACGGAGAGAGGATTTAGGCGGTAGGTCTATACCCTTAGGGGGAATGAGGTAGACCTTATTATCAACTAAGGTATTAATAAAGGCGTTAACGGCGTTAATCTGTATAATGTTTAGGTTAAAGCTAGCGATAAAAGCGTAGAGCAGATGGAAGGTCTGATAGGCTGCTGTAATAGCTTTGACCTCCTCTTATAAGACTGCTTAAAGGTCTCTTTAGATAACTAGATAAGCCTTAAATCTTATAATAAAGCCGTCCAAATCTTCCTTATAGGTAAAGACCTATATAGTAGGAAGTTAATAAACCTTTTTAACTAGCCGTACCTTATCCTAGGTGTGTTTTCCTATTAAGGCCTTTATCTTAGTATAAGCAGCTGCTTTAAACTCCGTAGTGTACCTATAATTGAGTATCTCTTTCCATGACTTTAGTGGTGGTGGAAAATTGTCTTAATATCCATACATCTTTGTAGCAGCGGTATAGAACGCGTGAGCCAATAGTATTGTATCTGGATTGATGATATCATTACCGTTACTAATTTAAACTGTAAAGGCTTGTTATTATAAGTTCTAATTTAGCATATCTTTCTTCTTTACTATAGGCCGCTTTTTATGGCTAGAACATCTCTTACCCCTTAACAATGAGCCTGCTGTCGTCTGAGGTTTGGAATAAGGTGTAGGATCTATAAACGGTAGTTTAGTGACTTTAGGAGATAACTAAGTAGTAGATAGTATCTGTTAAGGCGCTGGAGACGCAGATAGTCTAGAGGGTTCTGGAGTTAGCTCTAGGGTAGGTAGCTAATAGAGTTCTTCTGTTAAGATCTAAATGCTTTTTAATGTAGGAGTAACGTTAATATTTACTAAATGCGGTAGTCTTACATCCAGTTCTTTGTTAAAGTTCTCTATCCAGTCCTTGCTGCCATCTTAAATATTATCTAGTAGGTTCTGGACTTGCTAAAAACGGTCCTTTTGAGCCTATAAGATAATAAGGTGTTCTAGTATTTTAGGAGATTGATATCTCTTTAACTTATTAATTTATATATTACGAGATTGGATAATGCGGTTGGTAGTTAGTATCTATACCCTATAGATATTTGATGCTTCTATACCAATAAGATAACCTATTTGGGCTTATGGCTTAAACTTTACCTTTCTAGGAATGCCGTGTTTAATAAGTATATAGGTTAAAGATCCGGCTATACGAAGTCCTACTAGCCATGGCTTCCATTTATATAGTATCTCAAATAGAGTCTTCCAGTTGATAGACTTAATGGGAGTTTAATTAAGTAGGAATACTGCTAGAAGCATAAACTCGGGCTATAGATCTACAGGTAACTTTGCTTTAATAACAGCAGTCCTTACTTATTTGGAAATGGCTCTTCCTAACCTCTCTATAGGTCTATTTTGAGCTAGGGTATCTAGTGTTAATTGCTTAATAATACCTCTGTTAAGTTAGATGAGATTCTTTACCCTAGCGCCTATACCTTGCTCCTTATCTATATGCCAAATGCGGATACCTTAAGTATTAAATTTCTTCGCAAATGCTATTATTGATTTAAAGAGTGGGAGCAGCGTCTCTTGCTTGTGGTTCTTAATAGGAAAAGCATAATAGTACTTTATGTAGCTACACTAAAAGTGAGCTATATATGTGTCTCTATTAAACCCGTCTTCTTCTATAATGATATTAAAGTGTATATGTTTAAAAGGGTAGGTTCCCCTTACTGATTCCCTATAAGATATTTGTTAAGTTATCTTTCCTAGAATATATAGTTTATAAAGTAGTATACCATATAAAGTCCTTCCTCTGTCTGTTTTGACTACCTTAACCCCATCAGCCGTAGTTAATAGATGATTCACCAATTCTATATTGTAGTGTAGTAAGTGTTGATGCCATACTCTGTTATATGCTAAGGTCTTAAAGAATCTAGTGGATGTAGCATAGGCAGTAGGAGTAGGTGGTAAGTAGGTGATGGTATTGATAAGGTAGAGACCTCCGTATTCTATAAGGTTGGCAAATAGGCTTCTGTTATCCTTATAGCGTAGGTGGTTTATAGATTGGTCTATAATTACTCCAACCCTATAGAGCTTCGCTGCGGATATCAGATTGGTATAAAAATAAGAAGTATACACTATATTTCTTAATATTAGATACCTAGTCAGACATTATTCGCCCACCTTAATAGCTAAGTTAATATTACCGTATTTATAGATTTCTGCTCTAGAATCTCCAGCCGTTGCTATAGATATGCTTGGCTTAAAGTTATGGAAGTATCTAATATTATTGTAGAAGTGGGTGTCTGCTATAGTGTTATACCCCTAGGCATTAATTAATAACAGATCTAGATATTCCTGCGATAATAACAATAAGTAGGATATTGTTACAGCCGCTGCTGTAGCTTAAGGTCTGTCCAAATCCTTAATCTTTTTAGTAGTAGATAAAGCTAAGGGAGATGTTCTTAACCTAGGACCTTTCTTCTTAATCTGCTTAACCCTTTTTTTATAATACTGCTTATTTGTTGGGACCTTAAGCCATTCTTAATACTTCCTTAAATACTTATTATTTGGTATAAAGTTCGTACCTTAAAGAGACTAAAACAGCTGCTTGCAATTCCTTAACTTATAGGGTAAACTATAAGCAAAACACTTTGTCTTAGGCGATTGAGAAGGTACTAGGGTAGTAGATGTTATAGGATCTGCAGCTAGCTGCCCTAAGAGTATAGTATGGGCGTTACGTCCCGTATTTAGATATTTGTAGAGGAGGTTAAATTCCTTAATTATTATTGCTATTTCGAGCTTTTCTGACCTCTTCGCTACCTTTTAAATGAAGGCATGATATAGAGCTGGATAGATCTCCTTATAGTCCTGGACAAAGGTTTGTATAACGCTGCTCTCTGTTACCTCTATTAGCCCTTTCTCTAGCTCTTCGCTGTTCTATATAATGGTGATATAAAGCTGAAGCTATAATTCCAGAGTCTGGCGTTTAGGCCCTTATTTCTGTTTCCTGAGATCGTCTAATACCATCTGCTGTAATATAGCTTGAGATGGCTTTACTACCTTCTTTAGCTGTCTTATAATTGAATATGGTGTGGTAAGGTTCTTAAGATAACCTGAGAAGTTAGTGCCTATGGTGGCATGCAAGAGTGCTATAAACGTATAGAGCTTCTCTTCCTGCTTTAGGTAGTCTTGTTGTTGTAGCTTGTAGAGCTTGAAGAGCATTCTCTATATCTCTAGAGATTGCTGAGGTTGTTGTCCTTAACTTAATAACCTAGGTGTAGCTGTTCTAGTAGATACTGGAGTTGCTGCTAAAGTTACAGGAGCTGCTGCTAGTGTTGCAGAAGCTGCTGCTAGTGCTATAGAAGCTGTAGGAGCTGTTATAGGTGCTATAGGAGCTGCTGCTATTAAAGGTATAGCTGGCTTAGTGTTTTCTTTAATTTCGTTTTCCGTCTTATCTGGGTTAACATAGTCCCAGATCTTTATAAAACTTGCTTCTTAGCGGATAAATTGAAACTATATAGGCTAGTCTTTCTAGGTTAGCAAAAGAGGGTTTATAGAGTCCTTGGTTGCCATATTAGCTTTTGTTTTAAGGTTGCGTATAGAGACGCGCTTACGCGTAAAGCACGCGATATTTTGTAACAAACTATACTTAAAGAGGCTTAGTGGTAGTTGTCTGGCCACTGAAATCTCCCTGGTGCTTAGAAGGTTACCAGGCTTATAACTTTTAGCCAGGCAGGTATTAAGATAAATAACGTTAGCTAACTAGTAGGTAAAGATACAGAATTGAATAAATAATCTGTTTTATTTAAGGTGGCTCTAAGAGCCCTAATATATATAAGAGAATTGACCCCCTATAGGGGTCCCTAGAGGGTGGTGTAACAAGACGATATTAGGCTAATACTGATGTCTAATAGCCGTCGTTACAGGTCAATATTACCCATAGGTAAAGCTACCTCCGTGGCCAACATTAAATACTATAAGTGATTAAACGGTTTAACCAGCGGCTATTTGACATAGAGGATCGATTAAAGGCAGTAGAGGAGGGCTTAAAGGAGGCTAAGAAGGAGGCTATAGTAAAGGCTTAATTAGCTTTAAAGTCTTAATATCAAAGGCATAAGGAAGTAGAGGACCTAAAATAGTTACCTAGTCGTCGCCTACTAAATGAAAATTATCAAAGCACTGAATGCATAGAGGAAGTCTACAGGTCTCGCATTTATATACTATTTACCTAATCTTTGTTGTGAGCTTCTTTGCCTCCTTCCATCTATACATTTAGCACCTTGGTAGGGTCTTATAGCCTTATTTCCTTATAAAGCTTTTAATAGAACGGTAAGTTCGCGTCTTGCACCGTCAAATTACAGGTAGTGGGGTTTTAGCAGTAACGTAGGTAGTTTTTTAATTTATTCCAATATTTCTATAACCAGGCCCAATGCCAGATTAATATTACCCATATTTTAGTAAGCTTTAACAAAGAAGACGCTCAGTATTATACTTATTTAGGCCTATCTGCCAACTACCCATAATAATAAGGTTCCATACCAATCGTATATAGAAACGGCGGTGGGTTTAGAAGGGCTTCCTTAATATCTAGAAGATCTTTCTATTAATAATATAGGCATTAATTACAGCTATATTAAGCGCCTAGAAGAATAAGGGCAGCTAGGTATACACAGTCGTAATTTAGGTAGTATAGTAGCTTTAAAGCTAATTATAAATATCAACGCCACCCATCTAGTTATTATAGTCAATAGAGAGCCTAGGAAGTGTTAACTTCTTAATTAGATTATTGCCCTAAACATTAGCTACTAGCTTCTTAAGGAAGGAATTATATGCCTATGGCTGGCGCCAATTAACTTTATCAACGTCCTTATTACTGCATAAGTAAACCATTGTCAAAAACCGTACCAAATTCTTATCCTGCCATATAATCGAAAGTACTAAGTTAACTACGCCAACGACTATTCCTATAATGAAATTAAACGGTAGCCTTTCCTTCCTTTTATTAGCCCTTTTATGCACCTCTGGATAGTCCTTTAAGTTCAATTAAGCTGTGCCAGCTATAGCAATTCCAAGTCATCAAAGCACCTGGAGTAACGGAATATTCGTAAAGTAGTTATCTAAAAATAGGCAAAATTAACGAGCCTAAAGAGGAAGCTATTGGGTAAGGTAGAGGACGCACTTAGAGGTATTTAAGAGAATAATATCTTAATAATCTGTTCAAGAAGAAAGCCCAAAAAAGCAGCTAGGCGAGGTGAATATAAAGCTATAGCAATATCTATATTAACAAAGACTTATTATCTTAAAGCCCTTAGGTATTAGCTTACCGGGCAGTTTAATTATAGCCATAGATTATCTAGTAAACCTTACCATTATCTTATCAAAGCTAACTATAGATTTAGGTATAACGTACTTTCTAAACGCCTCGCCTAAAGGAGTTATTAACGGCTTAATTTTCTCAAAGACCTAACATTTAACGCCCTCCGGTGGAGGTAGTAAGACATAGAAGAAGCGCTTAAGTTACTCCCATCTTTTTTAGCCTATAAATGAGCTGATTAAGTATCTAGGATATTTAGAATCTACGGCCCAAAGATCTCGCACCTAGGTACCTTTAAAGACACCTATATAGATAATAAGCCCTACCCAAATTATTAATTCGCCAGCAGAGGTCTTCTTCTACGCTTATAATCGTTTACCCACATATCATCCTAATTGGTAATATCCACCAGCGTTTTAAGAGACTGTATATAGGTTTATATTAATCACAAGCTTCTTAAATACACTAATACTAAAGAATAGTAGAAACACTTAAATTGGCAAGTCCTATCCAGATCTACACCCGCTAGACGTTATACCAACTTGATCCGCTAGCATACAGTAAGCAGAGCGCTTACTATCCTCATTTTAATTAGGAAGGCCAGAGTTAACATCCACATTAACACCACCAATAGGCTTACTAGCACGCCAAGCAGCGAATATCAACTCATTTAGAAGGTTAATAACTTTAAGATCTAGCTCAGAAATAGCAGTCATAGGCTCCCATAAAGTAGAAACGGCTAAAAGGCCTATTCTTATAATTGCTTCGGCTGATAGCTCTAGTAGTTTAGTCTTATCTACCTTATCTACCTTATCCTTAGCGGCCTCGCCACGGGCCTTAAAAATAGCTCCTAATTCGTCCTCAATATTCTCCACCTGGCTGCTTAGCCAAGCCTCCTTAATATCCTCAGTCGGCGCCATTGCCTGCTGCGTAGCTGCTGAAGCCACTAAAGCCTCCAGAGGCTGTACAACTACTACCAACAAGCTATCGTGTGTATACTGCGTCGCTTAGAAGGATTGTAAATAGGACTCCCAAGCTTAAGGTGCTTTTAGAGGCTTTAGAGGCCTTAGAGGCTTCAGGGCCAAAGACGCACAACGTTTTTTAGGCGGCATAAGGACAATATTTATTAACAATTTAATAATTAAATAGACGGCGACAAAGCTAAAGCTTTTTGATCAAACTACACTAGATATTATAGGCTTCCTGGCCACATCGCTGCTGTTCACCGCAATATCTAAGCGTCAATAAGGCGCCAGCACCCTTGCTGCCGAGCAATCGCACTGACCAGAGGCTTCAACACCAAGCTCTATATAGTATAGAGCCTCTAGATTGGCTTATGAGGCGTGCATATACGAAAAGTCCTTGAATTCTTGCCACACGAAGGGATGGTTGTACTCGAAGACACTTGAAAACACTCAAAATGGTCGGTGACGTGCACGATTTCGGCTTGCAAGTATCTCGACACTTTCACTACACATTCGCAGTCGTATACTCAAAATTGAAAGTAGGTTTGTTCATCTGCTTGAAAAACACCCCCCACATGAGTAAGTGGATACGCCAATAAAGAGCATTTAGCAGGAGCAGTAGAGACCAGCCTCGAATCAGTGTGGAGCAACATCTGCGATCCAGGCCAGCAATATCAGAGTGCGTCCCCGCCACTTTCTGTAGAACCTTAGCTGTTAAAATATAAAATGGCACATTTCATGATCAGACATCACTTTATAAAAGAGCCTGCAAATATTATATAAACATTTCTTTTTGCTTCCCCAGTCGACTATGTACGCGAACATCCCCTCAGCACTTAGTACCACAACCACAACGCAACCTCAACTCCTCATCCCCTATAACAAAGGTCTAGCTTGTTCCTCATCAAGCTATAGACAGGTATCTAAGAAGTGAAATAGAAGCAGACTAAAAAGGAAACTACAAGTGCTTTATGAGAGGTAGACAGACTTCTGAGTGAGAGTTTGGAAAGAAAAGAGAAATGTTTGGATGAGACAGTCGAAAGACTGTGTGGGTTGTGGCTAGTTTCGAGATACAGAGTTAGAAAATACCAACGCCGTGAGTAGGTCCACGTGAGGGTCGGGAAGAAACAGCAAAGACGTATAGGATACTCAGCGTTAGCGGAGCGCGCCTTGGTCCCTTTGCCTTTGTGCCCCCAGAACTATAAGAAGATACATTGGCCCTCATCTTGCCCCATTCAGCAAATATAATACAGTATACATAAACTCATGCAGTGGGCACGATCTAGCCGTTTCCATCCAGAAAAATGCATTTTGAGCTGGTCTCAGTTCCAGCCGAGCGAGTTCTCTGCCATTACGGGCGCTGAAATTTGCGCCGTTCGTACGCTGCGTCCGTTGCTGCTACCGCTTCCTCTGCTGTCGCGTCCGCCAGGCGTCGATCGCCCGGGACCACGACCTCCAGACATCCAGGCAGCGCCAATCATCGAGCCGCCGCTGCCGTGACGACTGTTGCTAAGAACAGAAGGGGTGCGTCGGTGTGCCATTCTCTTATTGCGGTACCTTCGAGCAACGAAGAACATTGCGGCACCGTATGCGAATGCGCCACCAATGGCTGCTATAGCAATACCAGCGCTAGTAGCGTTGACAGGTTGGCTTGCGCCAGCACCACCACCCATTGGACCACCGTCTCCATAACCAGATGTCGCAGAAGATGACGGGTTTCCTGATGCAGTAGGGTTACCATCTACAGGAAGAGAACCAGCCAACAGAGGAATCGCGGGATTGATCAAAGAAGTCAGGGCGTTGACCGTAGCATTCTTGTTGTGCCAGAGGAGATCTGGAGGATTTGTCATCTGAGGCAACAGCTTGGCATATTGATCTACTGGAATATAGAACATGGCCAGAGTTGTAATAAACCCTAGGGATCGCGTGGTGTCATATGGCTTCAGTGTGTTCATTGTTACCTGATCCAGAGTGATGTTCAGACCATCTGCAATTGCAATTGGCAAATAATAGAAGATCTGGTTTGCTGCATCTGATTGAAGGACAAAAGCATAATTAAGTCCCCATTTGAAGCCAACCTGGCACAAGGTAGTATTTGGTGGCTGAGCTGGCACGATTCCGTCTGGGGGTCGAATAATTTTCGGCAGACTGGATGGAATTCCACTCATCATGGAAGTTGGAACTGCAACCGTCGAGGGTTCTTGGTTGATACTCGTCGGCACTTGCATTGAGCTTTCGCTGTTGGTCCCAGTAGGTTGAATTGTGTGCGGTGCCGTGGATGGCGTGTACGAAAATGTTATTTCCACACTGGTAGATGTTGGCGAGCTTGGCACACTGGTTGGAACAGCAGAAAGAACGCTTGACGTGATTGGTACCGCGGAAACATCGCTCGTGCCATTGGTTGGGCTTGGAGAAACTGAACTTCCAAGTGATGACAGAAGGCTCGAAGGCTCAGACGCTAGTGGCGCACTGGTCGGGGTCGAAACAAGGCTGGCAGGCGCTGATGAGGGCAGCACGGATGACCCGATTGTCGAGCTCAACGGAGGAGTAGAAATTGGAAGTGTGCTGGATATGCCCGTAGAGATTGGACTAATGCTCGAGACGCTAGAGCCAATAGAAGCGATATTGGACGAGATATCCGAGCTGGGTGGGGTGACGACACTCTGAGTTGGGGTTGACACAGTTGATGGAGTGGCCGATATAATGGATGCTCCGGCACTCGACAGAGTACTAGAAAGCGGAATTGGGATCCCGGAATCGGTAGCGGACACAATGAGGCTGGATACATCAGATGGTACAGGGGTGACGGCGGAGACAACACTTGAGACAGCGCTTGGCACAATTGACGGAATGACCGGTACAATGGATGCTTCTGCGCTTGACAGAATACTAGAAGGCGGAATTGGGATCCTGGAATCGGTAGCGGACGCAATGAGGCTGGATACATCAAATGGGGCAGGGGTGACAACGGAGACACTTGAGACAGCACTTGGCATAATTGGAGCTGAGGTAGGCAAGTCAGAGGCAACTGAAGACACCAAACCGCCCACGTTTGATGTAGCCACAGAAACCAAACTTCCTACACCAGATGTGACCACAGTAACTAAACTGGACACATCTGAAACCAGTGATGAATGAATGCTTGGCAATGGTAGGACCGCTGTCGGAGTAACATCTGGCGTCGAAATTGGCTGTGGCGCTGTGTCGCTTACACCCGTTCCTGTTCCAGCCACACCTAAAGTTACAAGGAGTCCGCTTGAGGTAATGATTGAGTTGTCGGTAACAGTCGGAAGAGAAGCGAGTACAGATGAAAGATCTGGCACCAGGGATGAGACTAATGGGATAACCAGCTGAGAGTCGGTACTTGTCGGTACGCCCGGGACATCAGACGTAGCTGTAACGTCAGGAGCTGAAATGGCCGTGGTAAGTCCAACTATAATTCCTGTCGGAGCTGAGGTAATAGGAATATCAACCGTGCTGGTAGGAAGGACAACGCTCAATGGAAGACCCTCTGTTGAGTCTATAGAAACAGACGATTGCGCCGCCGCGTCGGGAGTACTCGAGGGTAGAATGGCCAAGGGCAGTCCTCCAGTAGAACCAACTGATGGATCTGATACGGCGAAAGAAGTTGGCAGAACAATTGACGACGGAACAAGGTTGGTGGAGCCAACTGATACAGCTGAAAGGCCACCAGTAGAACTCAGCCCAGCGTCTACCGTTGACGTTGGTAGAACAATAGATGATGGAAGACCGCCAGTTGAGCTAGCCCTAGTATCTGTAGCTGAGATTGGCAAACTTACGCTTGGCAGAAGTGTGAGCTGAGCCGTGTCGCTTGAAGTTGCGGGAATAATAACCAGAGGAAGGCCTGTACTTGATCCGTCCGAGAATGAGCTTGGCAAAACGATTGAAGATGGTAAGCCGGCGGTTGAACCGACAACAGGTATCGAGCTTGAAGTCGCGGGAATAGCCAGAAGACTTGCACCTGATCCGTCCAAGGATGAGCTTGGTAAAACGATTGAAGATGGTAAGCCGGCGGTTGAACCGACAACAGGTATCGAGCTTGAAGTCGTGGGAATAGCTAGAAGACCCGCACCTGATCCGTCCGAGGATGAACTTGGTAAAACGATTGAAGATGGTAAGCCGGCGGTTGAACCGACAACAGGTATCGAGCTTGAAGTTGCGTGAATAACCAGAGGAAGGCCTGCACTTGATCCGACCGAGGATGAGCTTGGCAAAACGATTGAAGATGGTAAGCCAGCGGTTGAACCGACAACAGGTATCGAGCTTGAAGTCGTGGGAATAGCCAAAAGACCTGCACCTGATCCGTCCAAGGATGAGATTGGTAAAACGATTGAAGATGGTAAGCCGGCGGTTGAACCGACAACAGGTATCGAGCTTGAAGTTGCAGGAACACTAACCAGAAGGCCTGTACTTGACCCGTCCGAGGATGAGCTTGGCGAAACGATTGAAGATGGTAAGCCGGCGGTTGAACCAACAACAGGTATCGAGCTCGAAGTCGTGGGAATAGCTAGAAGACCTGCATTTGATCCGTCCGAGGATGAGCTTGGCAAAACGACTGAAGATGGTAAGCCGGCGGTTGAACCGACAACAGGTATCGAGCTTGAAGTTTCGTGAATAACTAGAAGACCTGCACTTGATCCGCCCGATGAGCTTGGCAAAACGATTGAAGATGTTAAGCCATTGGTTGAACCGACAGCAGGTATCGAGGTTGTCGGTATAATACTCGATGGCAGTCCCGTTGTTCCAACATCGGCGGTGCTAGAAGCATGGCTTGATGATAGGGGAATCGGCGGAGGGGGAGTGTAGATAGAACTTGTCGAACTTGATGCAGCAGATGACGAACTGGACAAGGAGGTAGAGCTCGCTGGTACAGGTATTTCCGTAACAGTCACTTCTGTTACAATCGTCGTCGTAACCTCGGAACCAGTCGCTGAAGTAGATGGGGATGCGCTACTTATGAGACTGTCAATAAACGACTGCAGGTCCTCTGACGTCTGTCTAGACTTCAGTTCTGGGGAATCGGACGAAGTAGGGTCGACGGTTGATGCTGGCACAGTGCTGTTTGTCACTATTTGACGCTTGACATGACGAGGAAAGTAGTATCTCGGCTTCATATCTGTCTGCCGAGGAGCAGGCATAGCCTCCGCGGTTGTTAATAGTGGCCCAGATATAGACGCCAGCGCCAAGGCCGCTGCCCATATTGTCGTAGAGCTCCGCATGATAAGCGATTATTTTCAATCAATTTACTTAGAAGGTTCGGGTATAATATTTCCGGGATTTCTCGAGGTACTTTGAGAAGATGTATCTTAAGGACGTTAGAAAGAGATTATAGATGGGAGGAAGATCCACCAACTGTCAGAGCCTGGACATAAACGAGTGTACTTGACGAATCAAGGAAAACGAGCGAATCTAAGAAGATAACGCATTAGCCTCCCTCTTATAATAAGGTATCTAACCAGAGTAGATGCTATGTTTCTACGCTAGGGAGATGCGCAAGATTCTCAGGGGAACAAACTCACTAGGCTGACAACGCAGCTATCTAAGAATGAACTAATACTCCAGGCGGAGATGGCGACTTTGGATATATGGACAAGGTCTCAGGTGGAGAGCTACACCATCATCTTCCGCGTCTTCTTAGAGTGTTGGTTTGAGATATTGAATTCGGTTGGTGAATAGTTGTCGGGGAGAGTTGTTAAGGCAGGAAAGTCAACCCCGAATTATCCTTTGACACCAGTCTAATCCCCAGGTATCAACCTACGACAATGGAACGAGTCGCTAAGTCGAGATGTGGCTTTCAAAACAAAGAACTTTCCGACACAGCACGTTACCCAGCTTCACCGAACAAAAAAGTCGAGGCGGTATTCCCAAAACCCAGAGAAAGCTTCCCAGTTCTGCAGTCACGAGTTTTCCTTCAGGAGTCCAGGCCTTGTCTATTAATCCAGGGAATCGCTTGAAGAAATTGGCTTGCCTCGACCGACGGTTGCTTCAGAGCGCAGCAGTGGAAGTCCGAGATGTTTCAAAGCGACAAAACGAGCGACGTTGGAGTCAAGGAGCGTGAGATACGGATTATGCGCGGGTGAATTAGATGCAAGAAGAACAGTCTGTCAAATGAGCGGTGGTGATTCACTAGGAATCGATTGCGAAAGGAGCGTAGCCGGAATGGCGTTGGTGTTTGAATTGTCTAAGGGGTAGCACGAAGAAGAGGGACTGCGACGGCGGTCTGCTCGCACTGCGATGGAGTTATCTGCAGTACTACGATCCGGTCGGGAATTGTCGAGGGTGCGGAGGGAGAGAGAGGGACGCGGGTGTGCGAGGCGAAGATGAGATGAAAGAAGGAGGTGAGATGAGGCCGACAACGACCAGCGAAGGACCGGGCGCCCAAGCGGGATGGTTTAGCTTAGCACAAAGTCGCTAATAACTCCCTGCAGGCGGTACCTTACAAGGCCTTGGAGCAGAACACCCTCACGAAATCGAAGCCATTAATCCGAGCATAAAAACGCACAAATCGAGCGTGAGCCTGGGCGGAGCCTGGGCCGGGGCAATTCAATAGCGCAACGGGCAACTCGAAATAGGACGGGCGGCCAGTATGATTGCTGAACGCTTGCGGGCAGCTGGCGCGTAAGCGGTGGATTCGCAGAGGAAGACGGTTAGGCACGAGGAGATCTGAGGGCGCAGAAGAGCAGATCGAGGGTCTTGTGCTTTTTGTCACGACGGGCCCAAGCAGCTGGTTCCTTCTCGTCTGCTATGTTGCTCGCAGCGGTGTGGACTCAAGGGAACACCATGTTTCGCAGAGGCAGCACACAAAGGTTGAGTGATTGATGAAGAGCATGGGCAGATGAGCAAACCAGCATCAGGCCTGTCAGGGCTGCGCCTCATTCTCGGACAATTCAACCGCACGCCCACTCACAGCGCGCGACGTGCAGACGGCCGCTGCGATGCCTGCCAGGGTGCTGCTGAGAGGCCCTGGACTTGTGCAATTTGGGCGCCGTTTCGCAATTTCCATGGGGAGCCATCTTTCATCTCGGCCCATTGTAACGTGCTGGAAGCCACAACAATCCTCCCGTCAGGTGCCTGTCTGTCCTGCCCTTCAGCCGTCCCGCCTTCAGAGCAAAAGTCGCACGCAGCGCCTTCTTATGCTCTCTGACGCGTGCTGTTGCTTGCCGTTGTTGGCGCGTCTCGCACTCCGTCTTACGACTTCACCTGCAAGGCTTTTATTGATGGATGCAGCCACTCCCTTAGCTGTCTCGCAGTGTCACGCGTGGCAGATTCTGCGCCCAAAACCGTGCAAGCTCGGCTTCTGTGCTGCTTTGGTTCCTGAGGCATTCTGCGGGCCTAGACTAACACGGACTTTTCCTAGCACCTCTGTCCATTTCAATCTCTTCCTCCACTGCACCTTGTATCGAATTCCAGTCGCCATATCGAGTTTCCTAATTTTGGTCATCTTTCCAAGGCTGCCAAACTTCGAGAGTTTCGATCGGCCTCGTTCGGTTCTCCACACTGAAGACAGAGCCGACACGCAACGCGTTCGTGCTGCCAGGCTGTGCCGCTAGAGGGCTCCAAGCCCTAAGCATCTCGCTCCTTTTTTAGCTCTCCGCAAACGCCAGTGCACCACAATCATCTCATCAGCCTCATTAGGAACCCCGGACATTACCTTTATTCGGCTGGGAGAAAAGCTTCAATCTCTCTTAGCGACTTTCCTTTTCACTCGTTTCACCCTCTTCTTTTGGGAGCTTTGACAGCATCCTTTCTCTCTTCATGTTTCATCTTATCATTTTAAGCATAGCTTTGGCTGCATCTGGAAGCCTCGCCTCAGAAATGTACCGCTTTTCCCTAGACACGAGACGATCCCTCCAGGTGTTTGGGACCCTGAGCTTTTCTGGAGAACAGGCACCCTTTCCTCGCTTGATCACGCAAATTCGTGCGTTTAGAGAAGCACTCAAGTCCTCATCCTTGCCCATGTTGATTCAATTGCCAAGTTCCGACCTAAGAAACATCCTTTTGGAATAGGTCGTGCAAGGAAAACTTCACAAGAAGAAAGACGGCTTGCCTCAACCACTTCGGTACGACCTGGCTCAAACCTTGAATTGACCATCAGCACCAGAAGTAGTTAGAATATTTGATAACCGGACGGCCTCTTGAGAGTCTCTTCTCCGCGACATAAGCCTGCACTCATAATGAAACCTGGTCTTTAACCAGAGCTACCGTACTCCTGATGTCTCCATGTTGCTGCACCATTTTAACCGGTCGAACTTTATGGCACACATTCAAACATCGCTTCAAGGTCACAAGGTGTCACATGAGACTATTGACCTTATTTCCAAAACTAAAGAACCAAAATGCTCATTCGGATTACTCTGCGACCCGTAATCTGTTGCTCCAGACATTCAATATTTGCTGGACCTGAGAACTCACAGTTACTGCTTATAGGGTAAAGAAGCTCAGTAAGAAAGAAGAAAGTATGCAAGGCTGCTGTTATATAAAATTACGATAATACTGTGGGTGGTGTCTTGCGGTATAGCCATATCGAAAATGGTATCTAGTTTAGAAGCACAGACTCATCAAGATTAGCGTTCCAACTACGATCAAAGTTAAAAACACTTGAAAGAATTACTCATTACATCACCCAAACGTACTCCTTAGGTCACGCTCTCGCCAAATTCTTATCACATTTAGTTGGCCCAAGATTGCAACTATGTAAACGTAGATCTAGATTGGTCATCACGATGATTTCTTGGCACCGGCCCCTCACATCGTTCACTCCTTCATCTACGCCTCCTCCACTGCTTAGCTTTGCCGCTATACGCTGCAGCCAGCTAATACACGCAAGCACCTCTTCCAGACTCTGCACAATGGCGTCATGGCAGTTCTCAATAGCCAAGCCTAGACGCTTACTCCGCAACTGACGCGTTTCTGCGTTCCTTCTCGTACGGCATCTCGCAGTTGGCAGCCTCTTACCTGCAGTATGAGATATCTCTCTCTTAATTTGACAATATTGTACACGTGGATTGTTTCGACGTCCCGTTGCGAATTTTAGGCGTACTAGGGAAGTGGTTGTAATCCTTCGCAGTCATCATTAGATAGAATAACCAGTACACGAAACTTAAGTCCCATAGTAGCACCAGGCCCTCGGGGCAATTCAACCCATTATCATTCTCAAAAGGATTATTTGCGTCATCTCTTTATATCCTGAGGGCATAATTCGTCTCTTATCCCTCAAGTAATCCCGCACGTACGTTTCTCTGCGCTAGTTCAGTAGCTCAACACCCTTTAGAATCATATCTTGCAGCAACACCGTATTCAGAGTGTGCATCTGTTGTCAATCCCGGCCCCATTATGCCGTGACCCAACATTCCGAAGTATACCTTGGTGCCAGATACGCTACTCACCATTCCACAGACTGACTTGGCACTCAGGGCTGCAGGAGCTGAAGCGTCTCAAACGCGCGGCCTGAGAGCATTTTCCCAGTCCCTCAACGGACTCTGTGGGGCACTTCGCCTCAGCAATCAAAAGAACTGCTCCAAAGGACAGTAGGGACTATGCTCGTTTAGTGTAGATGAAGATGCGCAAAAGTCTAAGGTATTCTCTACATCATAGAATCTAGCTCCCGATTTCATGTTCGATTCGTAAAGCCTTACGGTGCCTACGCTCTTAATCCTAAGTTTTCATCACTCTTACGAATTCAAACAAGTGCAAATCGCATACTACGCACAGTGTTATTGTCCTCAATTTCATACAAAAACTACATTTAGCTGCTCAGCATTTCTGATCCACCCAAAACTCCTCATTTTTCCATCTGTTTCCTCCAACGCACTAATCCGCCATGGCTGATTCGCAGCACAATGAAGGCTATCCATATGATCCCATCTCTGAACAATGATTCGACTAATACCTACTTTGTAGATAAGAGGCAGAACGCAGCGGATGCTCCTGAGGTTGAATCGAATCCTACAGCCTCGCCAGGGACATAAGCACCCTTTACATATAGCACCCACAACCCCAAACAGAGGAACGGTGTTCGCTAATGAAGGAATTGGATCTCCCAATTTGCCACCTCAAGCTACTGAAATCCGGTCCGAGCCTCCTATTCAACGGCAGCAAATACCAATTACGAGTAATTCACTTCAAAGGCAACACGACATATATCGCGAAATGGCACAAAATGCACTCCAGACTGATAAACTTCTGAATAGAAACGCGATACTCCTTCAGGAGTCGCAGCATACGCAGCAACCGCAACCAGACGATCTTCGTGAATCTCCGGACGATCAGAATCTATACACATTGTTCGACCGCTCAGCTCTAGCAAGCGCTCGTGATGTGGTTCTTAATGATATGAGTCATTGGGAGATGTCATCGGTAAGCCCAGCCTTCGCGATAGCCCAGCCTACACAACTGCTAATCCAGACCCCGCAGCCCGTAGCATTCACCCAAAGCAATAATAACCGTATGGTCCCGTATGATAGTGTAGAGCGTAATTCTACGGACATTATTTTTCGAGATAGTTTTATATTACTAAGACTATCTTTTAATGTTTTTCTTTTAAATCCCCCCCCCCCTATATTTTTAATAATATCTTATAAATTTATAAGATACATTAGTCCAGAAAGAAAGTAGAGTAGATTATTAGTAGAAGTAAAGAACTAAAAGATAACTAGCCTATAGCGAAGACATATAGTCGATATGGCTTTCCGTTCTTTCATTCCTGTATTACGGTGCCGAAGTAGAGGCTTAGGGTTGTAAATACGGATGTGGATGGGAAGAGCTTGTTGAGCATGGATAGGGGGGATAGTAAAAAAGGGGAGGAGGTGAAAAATTAGCTGAGAGAGGAAAGATAGATATAAAGGGGTTGCTGTAGATATTACTGGAGTGCGCTAACACTGGTTAGCGCAGTTATATCTATCTTGATTTGTTTGATGCTGTTCTTGTAAGTTTGGTAGGGCTAGGTATATCAATAGTATATCCACAGTCGATTTTTGATCGCTAGCGACGCCGCGCTATTGACACCCGTTAAGCACTATGCGTAGAACCTGCTGAGCGCTTTTTACTCGCATTAGAATGGTAAGAATCGGTTGTGGGTTGATAGAGGTATTCGCATTTTAAGTTGCGCACCGCCATCGTACAAGTACCCTAAAGCACCCTATTAAACTTATACTGCACCAAAATGAGCCCCTAGGGGGCTATAGACAAAGGCTTTAATAGGACCCCTTAGTATCTTATTAGAAGTTAGATATATAACTTTTTTAAAGTTTTTTTTTACCTATTTAAAGCCGTTTATAAAGCTAATCTAGTAAATACTTTATCTATTTCTACCGTAAATTAACCTACTATATAGCTACTTCCTCGCTAACTTTTTAGGCCTATATAACCCACTTAATCTTCTTAACCTTAAGCTATAAGGAGTACTATTAAACCTCCTTTTACTAGCTAGCCTATTATTTACTACCCTATTTAGAATCTGTTGGTTACACAAGGTGATATTACGTAGCTACGGTTCGTAGATAGTATGATGATTGTTAATATATTTTTCTTGATAATGAGGAAGGTTATCTCAGTTGACTTAGACCCTCGGAGAGAAAATCCACCTTACTTCCTGCAAACTCCTGAGCCAATCAGCGGCTGGCACCGCCACACCTCTATAACCCCTGTGACTCCTGTAAACTCCTGAGCCAATTAGCGACCGGCGCCGCAGCCTAATATACGCCACAGGCGTTAGCGCTTGCGCTAGCTTTAGCAGCCAATTATAGAGCGCTAAGGTAAATTCCTCTCTAAGGGTCTAAGAGATTATAGGCGCCTTTTATAAGGGCTGTATAGCCTCGCTAGTAGAAAACAGTTCTATCGCCTTTAACATCATATATCACCCCCTAATACAGCGCTGCTTGGCTCGCCAATACTTCTATTTAAAAGCCCATCTTTTACTCTACATATTGCATCCGTAATGGAGCCTAATTATACCCCTAATGGGTGTCTATCCAAGCAGGATATTTAAAGTCCTCTATCTAGCCTCTCTAGCCTACCTACTCTTTCCAGCCCGCTAGAACACTTTATTAATATATCTAAGGCTTCCTCCAATAGCAATAACTAGATAGATAACAACAGTTAACCTAATACTAGCAAGCCTAAACCTCCCTTATTAGACCAAAGCATGCAACAGCATAGGCGCGCAAGGAAGTTATAAGCCGTAGTTAATACCCTAAAATAAAAGGGTTAGAGCTTTACACAATTCCTATCTACCTAGGTTAGAGCAGATAATGCAGATAATAGGGGGATTATAATTAGGCACCATTAGTACGGTCGCATTAAAAGATAACAGTGAGCACTATTAAATGCAGTTATAAAAAATCCGTAACTTAGCTATATTTAAGGGGCAGTTATACCAGTAGGGTCTTTTACTATAGAGCTAAACCGCCTTATCCAGGAGCTATACTTTAATACGTTTAACAAGACGTTAAATATAGAGAACTTAGACTTTAAAGTCGCCTTCTATACTATACGAGACATCGCCCTAACATGGTATATAACTTTGCTACAGCTACTCGGCAACTAGCGCGCCCATAGAGCAAGTTATTAGGCGGGAGGTTAGAAGGCAGAGGGTCAAAACGCTTTAGTTAGGTGGGTATATACTATTACTAGCATAATCTGTTCTTTTAGAGCTAAGAAGCGGTCTAATTTCTTTACTTTACTTATGGATATCTATCTTGTGGGCTCTAGGGTAAAAAGGAGGGTGTTTAAAACGCTATCTAGCTTTAGGCTATATTATGGCTATTATTTAGCAAATCGCATTATAAATATTATTGCTAAGGAGGCAGAGGTATATTAACTATCTTATATCTATCTCCTGCGAACTCCTGGGCTAATTAGAAGAGCTCCTATAAACTTCTATAAGCTTTTACAAACTTCTATAAACTCTTAGGCTAATTAGAAGGGCTCCTACGGACTCCTTTAGGGGCTAATATTTATAGAGGCATCTTAAGACCCTAGCGCACAACCCACAAATAGTGGTTGTATATAATAATGTAAACTTTAAGGACATAAAACGCGATAAATTGCTTAGTTATATATCTATTATGCGTTTACTAACAACCGCTGCCATTATATTCTATCCGGAATTACCTTTATCTAGGCTACGCCAATTAATGCACAATCCAATAAAACCGCTACAACTTAATAATATCTTCCGGTTACCTGGCTTTATTGGAGATAAGTTAATAATAAAGATTAGCTATCACCTTATCGCCAACGCAATAAAGGGGGTTTATCTATATAGGGTAGAGCGCGTCTTTGCTAAAAGTAATCTTTTCCCTTAAATGCCAAGTATACACTATATTAATACCAGAAAGACTAAGTTCTGGCAGTTTAGTGCTATAATAGAAGATAAGGGTACTATTTAGGGTATATACAGCATCTATAAGAATATCTTCCTTAACTAGCTTGGACTTTAGGCTCTAGATAACCCTATAGCTCTACATATAACAACTTTACCAATTGGCTTTGGCTTGCCTATGGTGACCAGCTTACTACGCATCATATTAGGTTAGTAAAACAGGAATAGGCCTATGCGGGTTATCCTTTTAACCGTTAGGACTGGCTCCTTGGTATATCTACATAGTTCTATATCAAGATAAATCTATGCAACACCATTATATGCACGCATTTAGCGCCTAAGGACTATTAAAAGGAGGTGCACCATTGTCTAAGATCTAACGTTACTCTATAGAATTGTATACTATTTACATAGGAGAATGCTAAGTACCATTAAGTGGTACCAATCGTCAAGTAGGGCTTTATAGCGCGCATAACAGCCCTCTTCTATGCGGCTATATAGCGCCGAGGTCTCCTTACTATAATACCCAAACTATCCGACCTATCTAATCCGTCATTGTTGGAACGTATAGAGAATGTTACTTAGGTAATTAGTTGCCTCACACCAGAGTAGTTCCTAGAAATAGTTAAGGATATTTAGTTTACTGCTTTTACTATTAAAGCATAGAGCGGCGTGGACTCAAGTAGGCGTGTGTATAGCGATATTAAGTTTCAGACAATATATCGCCTACTTTTTAAAAAGCCAAACTACTTCTTACTATTTAGCATGCCGTTAAACATGCTAATATAGGTATGCTATAACGGCTTATTAACCCCCTTATCGTCTACTTCTTTAGCGCGTCACAGCATAATTATAGCCGCAAGATGCTGTTCTATCGGTGGAATTTTACTTTAGTAAATTTGCCTAAACTCTAGTATATAATACTAGCTTTAGGGGTTATAAACTGGCTTAGGTCTCCTAACACGCATAAGGCCGTTAATCTTGGACTAGAGTATTTAAACAGCAGCTACAAAATTAAAATAAAGTGTTATAAGAACTCTACCCATAATACTAATATCATATTCAATTAAGTATGTTTATCAAACGCAACAGTTAGGACGGTGCGTGGTAAGATAGAGTATACGTTTAGCGAGGAAATATTAGGTACTTATACGCGGGCTTCTATAGAACTTAATATATTCCTACTTACTTATACCATCTATTTAAGTAATCTAGCTATGCCGCAAGGCCCTAGGTAGCTGGTAGGCTTACAGCTATTTAACTCTTATAATATTCTCCGTACTAGTATAGACGTTTTAGCGGAGAGGATTAAGCAGTTTAACCAACTCTATATATAGAACCTATATTTAGCCACTGCTTCCTATTCTCTTCCAGATACCAATGACCTAACTAGCTTTACAGATATATAAGAGTTTACCAATATTATTAGTAATAGGTTAAATAAGGTAGATCTTACCTCTAACTAAAATATAGGCTAGGAGCTAGATATCTCTTAAGCTCCTTGCCTAGATATTACCTAAATTGCTATAAACTCCTAGGCTAATTAGAGCGAGGCTCTTCTACCTTTAAGCTGGAGACTAACCTAAACCCAAATATTACCCAAACTGCTATAAACTCCTAGGCTACTTAGAACGGATGCTAATTTCCTACTATTATTATTATTACTCCTCTTATTTCCTCCTAAATACTATAAGTGGGAGTATACCGGTCTAAGCGTAGTTAACGACATTATAGCCTTAAAGAACAGCAGGAGTGCAATAGCACTTAATAGGGGTAGGAACGCTATAGTAACAAAGGCTTATATTCTTATGTATAACAGAAGAGAGACTGGCGTTATTAAACCATACAGTTTATTAGCGGTAAACTGCTGCAAACTCCTAAGCCAATTAGAATAGGCACTAAGTTTCTTACTATTATTATTATCGCTCCTCCTGTTTAGGTGCAGCTAATGGCATTATAGCCTTAAAGAACGGCAGGAATGCAATAGCAATAGGGGTAGGAATACCATAGTAGCAAAGGCGAACGTTCTCGCGTATAATAGGATAGGAGACCAGTATCACTATTCCCTATAGTCTTCTAGCAAACTGCTACAAACTCCTGGGCCAATTAGAATACACGCTAAGTTCCCTACTATTATTATTATTCCCTAAGGTCTTCTAGCAAACTGCTGCAAACTCCTAAACTAATTAAAACGCGCGCCAGGCTATAAGCTTATGCACTTTAAGGGGGTAAGAACAGTTATTGCACATTTAAGTAGTAGAATAAAGACAACCTCTATTCCAATACTACTACTCTAGAGTAGAGGCCCGCTATGCTTACTCTCTCTATCTATCCACACTAGAGTAGAGGCCCGCCATACTTACTCTCTCCATCTATCCATACTAGAGCAGAGGCCTATTATGCTTACTCTCTCCACCCACCCCACCCTAGGATAAAGGCCCGCTATACTTATCCTAACCCGTAACGCCTTATAGTTAGGCCCTTCTAAGATACTAGCTTTTACTAGAACGAGGTTAAAGCTTACCTATAAAAGATACCTTATAGTTAGGCCCGCCTAAGATACTAGCTTTTTTACCTATATAGGATCTAAACTAACTGGAACAAGGTTAAAGCTTACCCTATAAAGGATATATTAAAGCCGCTATATCCACCCCTCTAATCTAAACCCAGACAGGAAGTAGAATAAGGGCTTTTATAACGCCTTACAGTTGCCTACAAAGGATAACTTGCGGTTAGGCCTGCCTAGGATACCGGCTTTTTTACCTATATAGGATCTAAACTAACTAGAATAAGGTTGAAGCTTACCTATAAAAAGATACTAGTCTCCGCTATAGCCGTTAATCCTATACTATGCCTTCTTACGCTATTATACCCAAACCCCCAGCTCCTAGAGGAGGAGGCGGCGGCGGCCCCTTTAGAAAAAGAGATTAAGGGGGAGGAAGCAGCAACTATAAGCCTCTTTAGGACTTGCGCCGCTTTAATAGACTGCACCCGCCAGAGCGGGCCGCCATATAATAGCGAGCATAGGCGTTACTAGGCCTACTTACCTACTGGGAACCCTTTCTAGAGTAGGCCTAGCACTCCTTGTCCCTTACTTAGCAAGCCAAGCACTAATTCTTTTCTATAAGCTACTTACCTAGCTCCATCTCTATAATCCTCCTAATATAAGAGGTGTTTTTAGCGCCTACTAACGCCGGGAGGTCTAACTACCATTTACCCGCAACCGCAGGCATATAGTTAATAGTGGCCTTTCTATGGAGGGCCCAGTTCCATAGGAGCCGCTATTAGTCCGCCTACTAGGTGGCCGCGAAGCCAGCCTAAGTAAGGGGCAGCGGCGGGGCCGCATGCGGCAGTGGTGGTGGTAGTAGTAGTAGTAGTAGTAAAGAAGAAAGTGGTGGTAATAGTAATAGTAATAGTAATCTATATACCATATTAGCTAACATTTAGGATATAAAGCATTACAAAATATATAGTAGATCAGGCCACTAGCCAATACCGTTATTATTATTACCATCATTATCGCTGCCAGGAGGCAGCACGGGAGAGGGATTAGGGACGGGGATAAAGATAGGGGCGGGGATAGGGATAGGGGCGGGGACAGGGACAGGGGGAGCGCGAGCGCGGTAAGGGCGAAGAGGGCTATAGAATTAGTTAGCAAATAGCCTCTTTAAGTAGGGAAGTAGTTAGAAGCTTAGGTTAATTTACTAAAGCTTTAGTTAACTACTTAGTATAGGAAAATACTTACAGAGGACACCGGATACGGCCTAAATATAGGGCTCCGTAATAGAGCGTGGAGGCAGCAGCAAGAATAGCCTCCTTACTAATTAGAAAGTTTACTAGGTGTAAAAGTACCTAGGCTATAGGGGGAGTTATTATAAACAATTTTTAAAAAAATTTATTGGTGTTATTATAGAGAGAAATTAGGGGTGTAGATAACTATAAGTACTAGCTTATCTACTTTACTTTTATAAATATTTACCGTAATCTAACACTTATTTACCTTATATTATTAAGTCACTAGCGTAAAACTTCTAAAGACTCCTATAAACTCCTAGGCTAATTAGAACACGTTATAATATTTTAAGTAAAGGTTATAGGTTTATAGGTAAAATTCTATATAAAATCTACTATGTAAACTCCTACTAACTCCTACTAACTCCTACCAACTTCTGCTAACTCCTGTTAACTCCTAGACTAATTAGAACACGCTAAGGTGGAAATATTACCTTTATAATATATTACTGGGACTTCTGCTAACTCCTAAGCCGTTATTTAAAACTGCTATTATATAAAGCCCTAAGCTATCTCTATCTATAATTCTATAAGGAAATTCTCTTTACCCCTTGGTGTTGCTATCCTAATATACCCAGATCTAGTTTTTGGAGTAAATATAAGTACTATATTTACATTTGTATCCCTCTCCTACATAACTATCTAATATTTAGTAGGCGAGTCCCTTTAGTTACTAGTTTATCTTTTTTAACTAGGCGTTAAGACTACCTATAACTAGGATATAACTAGAACAGCAGGCTAAGAATTAAGAATATCTATAACCTAAGAATTAAAACCAGCTATATCCTAAAAGTTAGGAACTGCGGCATCCTAAGCATTAGGAGCAGCGACATCCTAAGAGCCTACAGCGGACGTATTATGCGTTATAGGTGTAGAGATTAGTCTTCAAATATCCTTAAGTACCTACGCCGCGCGTTTAATACCCTCCGGTATAGCTAGAAGTAGAGTACTAGATAGAGAGCCTGGTATACTAATCCTACTAGTAACCCAACTTCTAAGTGGCGAAGCTGGCATGTCCACTACGCTCCATGCTGCCTCCCATATAGTAACTTGGACGGCAAGGCTATTATCCCGTCGCCGAACGTGTGCAGTATACTCTGCTAGCATAGACGGCTGCTCTAACAACTCGCGTACTACTAAGGCCTCGCCCTAAGCAGCTTTTACCCGTCTCTTCTGCGCTAGATTACTCTTGTGAGTAATCTTAACCATCTTAACTATACCTTTTAATTGTTTAATTAACTAATCGCTATAGGTATTACAATATCACCATAGGATAAGTAGGGGAGCCGCACTTTCTAGTAAACCCGCCGCAAGTATCTCCTAGAAGGTATTAGGCGTGGTCCTATTATACAAATACGCAAGCTGCCAGCAACATTTCTCGTCTATAAATGTAGATAATAGCATAGGGAAGCGTTAATATTTGCTAGTATATATTAACTCTACCTACTTAACCGCCCACTTATTAATAAACCCTAATATAATATTAGGCTAGGTGCTAGCCCTTAGCCAATAAAGCGGTGCTAAAGTATTAGGGGCCAATATAAACGCAGGAAATAATAAGGGATTACATTAATTATAGCACTAATCAATTAGGGCGCGAATAATATAGTTTAAGACTGCTAGTAGTAACCTATCCTCTTCTAGGAAGGTAAGGAAGGCCTTTTAATAGCATTTACCATTTACTATTTCCTTTTATTTAGTTGATATCTTCTCACGACTAGCCATCTTAGCCTTTAACCAGAATAGAAGGTTGCTATTAGCTGCAGAATTGCAACTTATGGCTAATATCTCTAAGGTGACGCTCTCTGCATCACTAATGTTACCAGGTGTATAACTCTAGATAAGTTAACTCCGTCTATATCTAGTAAGCAGGCTGTTGCGTCCTCTCTAAGGCGCTTAAGTAGGCTGCGGCTTTACGCGTAGTGGTAGTGGCTTCCGTTCTAGCTTATTTACTCCCTCTATATTAAACGCCTAGTACGGTAAGAAGATAAAGCCTATACTAGTATAATTCTTCCCTTATCCACCTTAACTAATCCGCTACTACGCGTCACCTAGGCTCTTTGTGATTGGAAACCCCTAAATAATTACACACTTAACATTTATAACATTTACGCCTATGCTAAGGGAGGTTATAGCTATTATAATTCGGATAACGGAAGAAGGCTTCTTAAACTCTATATACTATTAGTTGCGATTATACTCCTATATAGTAGCAGTAAACTCCTGGATTATGCTACTAATATAAAAGGCCTTGCTATTATTATCAGCCCCTTTTATATACGCCTTAGACTTCTAGAGCAGTATATTCTAGAGGTACTCTGCTACATCCTAAACGGAAATCCGACTATCAATAAAGACTATTATCTTTAGTATATATATAGGTGTTAGTATTCTGTTGCTATCCATACAGTTATCTAATAGAAAATATAGGTTCTCCTATAAGTCTACCTTTTACCTAGAAATCGGCTGTATATATATAGATATATTTGGACAATTAATAGATGTTCTTATAACCTTGGTCTGGTATGGATAAATACTAACTACTTAGAACCTAGCACGTAATAGGACCAATCTCTCTACCTTCTTATTAAGTGTCGCAGAATAGGCAAACCAGATAATATTTAGATAGAGAATTATCCGCAGCTCGCCTAGTATTAAGTAGGCCGGTTAGAAGCTTTCCTAATTCTTTACTAGATAATATTTATTAATTGTAACTAGCCTAATCCAAGACTGCAGCTCTAGCCCCTTTAAGGCGTCCTAGAATGACTTTGTTAACGCCTGCTTGGGTTTAAGAAGTATATACATATATACCCCTTCCTAAATCTTTATAATTAGATCCTTCTCCTAACTTCTTATTTTAGCATTAACAAGAACTAGATTAGACCTATCTATCTTTTTAATATTATCTAACTGCTCATTACCAAGCTTGTTTAATAGTATAATCTAGATAGTAATTTTACCAGTAAGGACAGAATATGCGTAGAAGATTAGACTTTTACCAAAGCCTATATAGGCAATAAGAAGAGTGTCGCCTTTCCTAAATATAAGCTAGCGTAGAGTGCGTACCTGCTTATTGCGCGGCTTAAAGTCTTTAAGCTATAGATAGGTTTAAAGAAGAATTCGCTGAAGGCAAAGGCTAATAACCTTATACTGGAATGGTACATTCTCTATATACCCTGCCTATTAGATAACTAATGGTAATTACTTTATACTTAGACTCTAAATTAACTATAGAGTCTCTGGGATAGAACCATAATTAGCTAATAGTTGTGGTATAGGCGACTCTACTACCCTACTATAAAATCTATACTATTAACCCTAACGGTCGGTGCTCTTCTTCTTCTTTGGTTTAGACTTGTATCTTAGCATCTACCTAGCCAGCCTAGGGGCTTATATAAGCTTATCTAATTAGCCTAGGAGTTTACAGAAGTTTATAAAAGCTTTTCTAATTAGCCTAGAAGTTTATAGAAGTTTATAAAAGCTCTTCTAATAGGCTTAGGAGTTTATAGAAGCTTATAAGCATCCCTAAAAGAGCGTACCTGACTAATAACGCGCCACAAATGTTATATATGTGTAGTATAATTAGACGAGCTGTTTATAATAGGGTATAAGAGGTGCCTTATAAAGTTTAATAGTAAATAGAGTTATAGTGGTGGAGTATAGTCGCTATGTTAATAAAACTGGTTGGGCATAACCAGGTTTAAAAACACGTCTTTAAACTTTAAGGCTGTACTTCGCCCCCTAATACGTTGGTTAGCTAGTTAAATTTACTAGAATCTACTAATAGAGGATATTATAATTTAATTACATTATAAACTGTAGCTGTAGCTGCTATATTAACCCCGTTATAGTTGCTTAAAGTTAGTATACGTTAAGAATCGCGACCGGTTTACAGCAAACGTGCGCCCATAATCTCTTAGACGCTTCGCAGAGGAATTTTTAGGGTGGTAGGGGTAGTAGGGGTTAGCGCGACGTTCTATTGGCTTAGGAGTTCGCAGGAGTTAGTGCGCGCCGCTAATTGGCTTAGGAGTTCGCACGAGTTGGCAGAGTGGGGCTGTGGCAAGAGAGTGGGGCCATGTAACGCCACAAATTCCTTAAAGAAGCGGCTGAGGCACCTGAGATAAGAGGAAGGGCGAGGAGCTTAAAGCTCCTCGCCACGCTAGTGCCGCGGCAACACGTGACCACACGTGATATATTCCCGACACTGGCAATTCTTCTTTTGTGGATGCCATCTATATACAAATAACGCAATTAAGCGTGAGAAACACCAATCCTTGTTACTTACTATTGCTATTGTAATATACGTCTCGCTGTCAAATGTCTCTAAACTAAAGTCTATGGAATGCTATCTTGCAGAGATGCTAAGCTAAAGAGAAAAAGAAGAAGAGGAACCGTTTAGAGGTTAGAGGTGGTTATCTTGTGAGGGCCGCTAAGGCGCTAGTGGTAAGCGAGCTAATAGCGATTTTCTATCCTAGGGATGGAAAATCCTGATTAGCTGGTTAAAGTCAGGGTCGGCAGAATATAGCAGAATTTAGGGTTATTAGAATATGGCAGAATTCCTACTCCCTCTTAACCTAACCTTTAACTCGTATATATAGAGTATTTGTGTTAATAAACGTTTTAAGAGCCTTATTTAGGTTTGCCTTTATTATTATATCTACTAGATTATCTTAGCTATTAATCTATTAAATCTTAAAGAGTTCTTGCCGTTTATAGGATTACTAAAGTGCTATAATATTAATTATAAGGCGCTTCTTCTTTGTAGTACTAAGCTTAACTAAACACTTATAGAGGGAATATGAGTCGGTGCACACAATTATAGAGATAATAGGAAGTTTAAGTTAATTTATAATTATCTTTAGGGTAGTTCTAATTATAATTGCTATATTAACTCCGCTAACCATTCTATATATCTCTAACGCTAGAATGCTTCAAGTAACGCGCTTACTCTTAGTTAAGCTCTAATAGATAAGATTGTTATAGATTATAAAGTTATTCTCTCTAGTAGATTTATTCGCAATAATAATTTTATATCCTAGCTAGGAGCTAAAATCTTTATTATTTATAAACGATCTATTAACAAATACAAAGAGCTTAGTAGTAGGAAGATTAATAGGCATATAGAGTAGTCCCCAATTAAGATAGTTTATTTGCCAGAAAAGACGCTTATTTAAAGTAAGAATATCGTCCTTAGTTAGTTCCTGGTGTTAAGCGGTAACAGAAAGATTAAATAAAGCCTTAGGTTAGTAGATAGAAGTAATATAAGCTCCGCAAGCGCGTTACTTCACGTATCCTTGCTTTAGAGAATTAACGTTAATAACGTTAATCTTCTTACCTTAACCCTTCTGGCGTAAAGCAATGGAATCCTTGTTTAGGGAGAGAATATATCCATTAAAGAGTAATAGTATTATTAAATTAAGCTTTTCCTTTAGCTTTGCTATAAGGTTTGCCTTTACTAGCTTATCTTCTTTAAGAGTTAAGAATTGGTCGTCTCCTAAGATAATTATATTATTAGTTTATATACCGATGATTCCAAATAGAGTTCCTATAGTTATAATAAGGAAGCAGGGATTAAATATAGAAGTAGTTATTAAAAGCTTCTCTTTATAGTACTTACTATAGGTAGCCCACTAATAGGTTCCTACCTCTGCGATTCTATATAATGGCTTAAGTATAACCATAATCGTATCTTCGGGATATTGGTGGCGAATTTACTCTAGAAGGTATGCCAATATTAAGCGCTAAAGGTATGTCTCTAATTAGGTATAGGCCTAAGTAATATCTTATAAATAAACCGCTATTCTATTCTTTATTAAGGAGGGAGCTAATACAATAATAACTCACTAACTAGCTTATTAAATTATTAGAGATTACATAAGAATTATCTCCTTACTATTATTGTTGTAACCTTAGATAACAAGCCTTAATTTCTTAAATGGGGTATTAGTAGCTTTGCCCTTAATCTTATTAACCATCCTTAACTTAAAGATGCGAACTTTATTAAACTTAGTAGGGTTATACTTCTCAAATTTAAAGACTCCTCTTATAATAAGACCGTCAATCTCCTACTTACTAGATGCTTAAAAAGGAGCTCCTAGGGTTATAATATAACCTTCCTTTTAGAGCTATTTTGCAAGCTTAAAGTTAGCCTTCTCTTTAGCTATTATAAAGGCCATTAATAACTTAACTCTATTCTTAATAGCGGCAATAAATTGCTCTTCAAAATTAATAAAATGTTGGCGATTTTATAATTCCTTTAGGCGGCCTCTACCGCGTCGTGGTTATAGCACATCTACTACAATTATATTAGGATCGTAGTCGCCTTCTAGAGCACGTTAATTGTGGTTCTCCTCTAAGGCATCTTCTAGGGCATCCTATAAAGGCTTAGAATTATTATCTTTGTAATAAGGCTTAATAACAGTTAAATAGAATTAAGTGGGTCCGTGAGGCATTTAAATAGTATAAGTTTAACTATTAATTACAATAAGTTAATGTAGGCCTGACCATCCTCCCTTTTTACGCTATATGTATACCTTAGACTAGAGTGACAGATTAAGCGTAGTTAAGGTATTTAGGCCATTTCTTATTCCTAGTGCGTTATTAACCTGGCGTATAGCGTAGAGACGTCGCACCTCCTTTATTACCTTGCGAATCGCCTCAGCTTATTATACAACGGAGGGAGATGGTGGAGAATCGTCTATTACTTAAGGGTAGGCGCCAAAGACTAGCAATGTAAGTATAAGTCTATCCGGGCCAGCGGAATTGTTAACAGCTTTAATAGCTATTTGTAAGGTAAGTTCTTCGCTAGCGTCCTTTAGTTTTAAAGAGATAATCTTATATACGCAGTATAATAGCGTATAATATCGCTCTACTTTTCTAACACTATTATATACCTTAATAGGGACTTCCTTAACCTTAATTGCTATTGCCTTTATTTATTATCAAAACTCTATAGATAAGAAGTTCTTTTCTATATTATAGACAATTTAATTAGGGGGTCTTAGGTAGACATTAATCTAGTATAATTAAAGGGTATCCTATACGTTCCTAGCTAATATATCCTTTAAGAAACGTGCAGCTTGGAAGGAGGTTAAGAAGTTAATAACTTAGAGTACTAGCTTGCCGCTAAAATATATAACGTCAATAATAATACAGAAGTTAAAGTTATAGTTATCTTTAAGGGTGAACTTAAATCGGCTAGGGGACTTCTGGTTCATTTGGCAGTAATAGTAGTACTTTATAAGATGTTTAATTGCCTTAATTTCAACCTTATGGCCTGCTTACTAGAGAACCCTAAGTAATTAATAAACTAATAGGTGACCAAAACGATGGTGTAGTTGGTATAACTTTAACTTGGTTAAATGGCTCTAAGCAACACTCTTTTCTAGTTGTTAAAGGAGCAACTAAGGGTAACCCCACTTATGTATAACAGGCACCCGATTATCTCCCTACACGAGTATATATTTAAGGTTATTGAGCTTAACGCCTAATTTGTCTATATCCCTAATACAGAATAGAAACGGAGTGTTTACGGGAATAATATAGAAAGTAATATATTCTAAGGGGGTTCGGACCCTAATTGTGCCAAAAGAGATTGCAGTACCTTTACCAAAATAAATTATATATTGGCCCGCCGTTAATTGGTTAATCTAAATAGAGCTATTAAGCTACTAAAGAGCTCAAACTTAAGGTTCTCCTACTATAGATACTCCTATAGCTCCTATATCCGGTATAATACCATAGAAGACGTTCGCCGAGTATTTATTATTAAAGGAAAACGTAGAACTTTTCTTTGGCTTATTAAAGATATCTAATCTTATAATAGAATAGAGCGTAGATTGGTTATTAAGAATAATAACAGTTTATATACCATCTACCTTACCATACTTAGTAAAGTATTAGTTAGAAGAGTAGTCCTTAATTTATATATCTATAAGGAGCTATTTAACCTTATTAACCTTACCCTTAAGATCTTTTACGCCTTTATATTAAACCAGAAAGCTTTGGAAGTAGGCTATAGTAACCTTATAGTTTTCAACGTTTCTTGCACTCTAACGAAACTTATTATATGCCTCCTTTTACTTATTAAGGGAGTGTCTAGTTAACTAGCAATTTGGCTTCTTACAAATATAGCACTTCTTCTAGCGATTACTTCGAAATAAACCTCTATAAGGGCCTCCACGATTGCCTTATAGTTAACGTTAATTATAGCCTTTACTATATTCCCTACCACGGCCACCATATATTTGGTTAGTCCAGTTGTAATTATATTGATTGGGAATACTTAATTAGGTAGGGTTTTTGGTATAGAACTGTTAAGATTCTTGTGTTTATATTACAGTACCTATAGCGGAGCGTAGCTCGGCATATACTCCTTTAAACGTATTTATAGGTTTATATAGCGCCAAATTGCACTTGGGAACGCTATAGTAGGCTAAGATAACTTAGTCCCTTAGGCTGTTCTTATTTTGGTAAGTTTTAGTAAGGCCACGTTGGATTTTCTAGAGTTTATTAAAGAGTAGTTAAAGGCACTCTAAACAAGTCTTTATTGGGTTGGAAGTAATAACTCTCTAAAACATAGTCTCCCGCTATTTAGATATATAAAGTTGGCAATTCTTATTAGTCTTAAAGTGGGCTCTGGTAAGCTAAAGTATTATATTAAAGCTATAGTTTTTACCCGCAATATGGTTGTAATAGAATATTGCTATCTATCCCTTTAATATAATAGAGAAAGCGTAATGGTACTAGTGGCGTTAAATTCCGACCTTATTGTAATAGTTATAAAAGACCTGTAGTTTTACTCTAAGTATATTATATAGTTCTCCTCTAAACTTCTTCTCTTTGTCTGAATATACCTTTATCAGATTCGTGACTTCTTATAGTAAAGGCTTACCGGTTAGCTAGAGTGGAGGAGGTAGAGGCGGAGCAACTCTAAGTAGAAAAGCACCTCTAGGTAGGAGAGTAGCTCTAGGTAGGGGATTAGCGTTCTGGGGGTTTTAATACGAATTAAAGTTGCCTTCTAAAAAATATGGGTTGTTTTTAGGTTTCCGTAGTTAACGTATAATCTTAGCTTCCGTCTATATTGGTTCTTCTGTACTAATAATAACGGCCTAAATATTGCTAGCAATTGGGTTACTGTTCTTAGCAACATATATCCTATTCCTATAGAGGAAGTCTTGAAAATCCTAAATAATATTAACATTGCCAAGTGCCTAGGTATTAGTAGTCCATCCTATAAAATCCTCCCTGAAATACTCCTATAGTTGTAAATTGGCGTAGTATCTATTTTGGTAGAATATAATATGGTATAGGAGAAAGCTGTTAACTTATTTTATGGTATAAGTTATTATATTAAAGGCGAATTCGTCCCAATCTTTATTAATAAGTTTCGCGTGCTTAGCTACCCCTAGTGGTAAGAAGTCTTTCTAGTTGTTTAAAGTAGGCGTAGCCATATTTTCGGAGGGAGGGAAGTGTTATTGGTGTAGGGATTGTTATTTAGTACATATTTGTGACGTGTATTTATGATTATGGGGCTTAGGACCAGTTCTGGCCTTAAATCGCGAAGACTCGTAAAGCGTGTTGTTCTGCGTAATAGACGCAAGAATCTGTAATCTGGGAAAGGCTTAGGACCAGTTCTGGCCTTTTAGATCCTTAGATTCGTGGAAGAGTTCTATTTAAGGTTTAGGACTAGTTCTAACCTCAAAAGACAGCTTCCTCTAGCACGAGTAGTACTGGTATAGTGGCTCGTCTCTTCTTAGTAATACCTAGCTGTTCTATAGTATAACTGTAAAGTTAACCACTAATCAGTGTTGGTTACACAAGGTAATATCACGTAGCTACGGTTCGTAGATAGTATAATGATTGTTAATGTATTTTTCTTGATGATAAGGAAGGGCGAGGAGCTTAAAGCTCCTCGCCACGCTAGTGCCGCGGCAACACGTAACCACACGTGATATATTCCCAACAGAATCTAGTGCTACTATAAAAGAATTACCTCTTAGCTATCTAGTCTACTTACGCTAAAAGGCCTATATAGAGTTTACTATGCGGCTTATATAGTATATAGAAGGAGGTCTAGACCTAGGCTCTAGCTAGGACTGCGGCTTTTATAAGCTTACAGTGTGGGAGAATTAAGTGAACGACTTGATTGTAAAATGTAGCCCTAGAGCCTCTCTATATACACAAGGAAAGTATAGAAATAAATAAAAGGGGAGACTAATACGTAACTAAAACAGCGTGATATATAAGTGATACGCAGGCAATACGCAGGTAAAACAGTGGTAGTTTGGCAGGGTACCATAGTTGGTTACACCCCCCCCCTAGATTTGACAGTGTAGTTAAGCTATAGAAAAAATAAAGGTTAAAACTATACCAAAATAGGAAATTTAGATACAATTTAAGAGTAGGGTGATGTTTAAGAATCTTTGTTAAATGATGTAGTAGCAATTTAATGTTAAATATCTACTAAATTTAATTGCTTTATCTATGTCTTGTACCTTTAACGGGGTAGGATTTTAGTAAGGCCGTTGGCAGGCATCTTGTCTATAGGGACCCATTATACGTTAATCTTTTTGTCTTAGACCTCCTATCTAAGCCAGTGCTAATAGATGTTAATATATCGTAGCTTGGTGTTAAGTTTTGGTATATCCTATCTTAGGAGTTATACGGTTTGCATATTATTATAAAGTAGGGTAAACTTGCGTTCTAAATTAAAGCTAATTGCCTTAAAGAAACGCTGCTACTAGATAATCTTAATAGCAGCTATAGATAGGGAGAGAAGCTCCGCTTTAGTAGTTAAGCAAGTTATTAATCTTTATAGGATCGCCTTCCAGTTAGTTAGTCCTCTGAATAGTATAAATAGTTATCCTTAAGAGCTCTATCTAGTGTCTTTATAGTCCACAAATGCTGCGTTAGATGCTTTATAAAAGGTAACGTCTTCTCCTTTAGGGTTTCTAAAGTAGATATATACTTTAAATACTTTACTAGAGTATTTAATAGCTATAGATTTTGTTTTAAGGCAATAGGTAATGGCTTGGTTTAATGCATTAAGGTGCTTTTAATTTAGATTGGTAAGGAATTTAGCCAGCTTAGAATGCGTTTTAGTAATATTAGGCCTTCTAAATACAGCAAGGTATATAAAAGAACCAACCCGTTACTAATAGGCTAGTATTCTTTAAAAATTTATCTATATCTGCTAATTAGACGGAGTTAGTTCTTTAATAGGAAGTAGTGATTTAGGAAATTTTTTTGGTTAAATATTAAATTAACTAGCTATCTTTTTAATATAAGAATCTTGGCAGAGCTAGAGCTTTCTACTTAATTAATCTTATTCAATTTAGATTCCTAGGAATTACTATAGGTCTCCTAGTGCACAGATCTTGTATTAGTATAGCAGTTTAGCTTTAAATTCCTTTAGTCTTTAAAGGTCCTTTTTGGCAAATAGAACGGCAATATTATCTATATAAAAGAAGATAATAAGTCGTCTATTAGTATAAAGGCAGTTTATACCTAGGATAGGCTTTAATCTAAATTTAGATAGTGTATTTATGACGGGCTTGTATAAATACTTCTGAACCAAAGCTTGTAGATTGCTACCATATAAGAATACTAAGCTAAGGAGAAGAAGAAGGCTGTTAAAGACTATTAAGATATAAAGGGGTCGCCAAGGCGCTAGTAGTAAGCGAGCTAATAGCGATTTTCCATCCCAGGGATAGAAAATCCTAATTAATTGGCTCTATAAGTAGTGTTGGCAGAACATAGCAGAATTTAGCAAAATGCCTAGAAAGTAGTAGGTAACGCGCTCTAGCACTATTATATTACCCCCCCTCCTAAAAAAAGCCTGCCCTTAGGCTTTGTCTAAGTTCTTTATTATTATTTAGATTGTTATAGTTATCTAACCCTTCCTCCCAGCATTTAATCTAGCTGTCTAGTTTGCGTGGTGGTCTAAGGAGGTCTAGGTAGGCTAGGTGGAAATCTTGTAGCTTATAGGGAGAGTACTTAAAATTAGATGCGGGGTACCATTTTGGATCTTTGTTATAACCTACCCAGCTCGCACGGTATTTTAAGGTACTACAGTCCTTCTTAACTGCTAAGATCTCTTTAACTTCCTATTCCTCGTCCTCTATAATCTAAATTGGCAGTAGGGGGTTGTTATACTGTCCAGGTAACGGGTCGTCTACAGCCTTCCGCAGTTAGTCTAGAGAGAAGATAGGGTAGATCTTTATTAACTCTGGTAGCTTAACCTTAAAAGAGTGCCCTACCTTCTTAGGGATCTTATAGGGGCCAGCTATTTAGTGGTCTAGCTTATAGCTCGGCCTCTAGGTCTTTTAGTTCTTTATTAACACCTATACCTTATCTCCTATATAAAAGTCTACCTTATAATAATGTTGGTTTACGTTAGCCTCTTTCTTCTCTTATACCTTTTTTATAATTGCTTAGGTAGTCTCCTAGGCTCTATATATTCTCTTAGTAAATATCTAGGCCTCTTTATAGCTAAGGCATTTGTAGGCCGTTATAGGTCCTATAGGTCTATCCCAATTAAAGGATATTTATGGCTTGTATCTATAGAGTAACTTAAATAGTAATATTTCTATACTATTATAAGGGAGCATAAGCTGTGCGTAGTCTATTATAGGCAGTAGTTCTAACTAGTTGTTCTAGTAGTAATTAATAAAGGGGCGAAGTCGCTAGTTAAGGTATTGGTTTATAATCTTGGTTTGGCCATTAGTTTAAGGGTAGAATACGGTAGAGAGCTTAATCTTAATTCTAAGGATACAGTAGAATTTGTCCTAGAAGTCTAATATAAATTAGGGTCTATAGTTAGAGATAATTAACTTAGGAGTGCTATAGATCTAGTAAATATTGTTAATATATATACGGGCTATATCTTTTGCAGTTATAGTCTTAAAGCAGGGGAGGGAAATGGCTTACTTACTTACTTAGTTAACTACCATAAAGGCTATATTATAGCTATATTTATCCTTTAGGAATAATTTAAAGTCCATTATAATATACTGCTAAGGGCGTTTAGAAACTAGTAGTAGTTGTAACTATCTAGGGGTTTAATCCCTAGGGGTATCTGCCCGTTTATAAGCATAATAATTCCTAATAAATCGTTCTATATTAGATAGGAGTTCTTACTAGTAGTAGCAAGGCGCTAGTAGTTAGTAGGTCTTATCTTAACTAAAATGCGCCGTAGAGACTTAATAGTAGGCTTTATAGATTAGCTCTATTTATAAATTATCGACATCTAGAACTATAAGCCGTTCTTAGTATAAGAGTAGTCCGTCTTCTATTTCCAAATTAAGGTTGCCTTCTATAGCTTAGTCGCGGAGGGCTTTTAGGGATTTGGCTATGCGGTTCGCGATTAGGATGCGGTTAATTAGTCCTATTAGTTTAGCTAGAATCTCTCCTTTTATAGGCGCTAGCTTATTCTATTTAGAGCTTAGTTCCCTAAAGATATATAGGTTAAGCTATTTAGGACGGAGGAGGGTATGTATCTGGTGCTAAGCCTTTAGCTTATCCTATGGTTCCACGTCCTGTTTTCTCTAGGTAAGGGTATTAACTTTAGAATTTTGCCTACTAGGGCGGTATATAATCATAAAGAAGAATTGGGAGAGTATTTTAGCCTACCTAGCCTATTAACTAGTAAGCTGCTTTATTATTATAAAATACTTAAGGGCTTTATAATTAGTATAGACTTTAATTTAAGAGTTTGTGCTTCTAAGCTTTATACGCTACTAGGATAATAATTATATAATAGCCAGTATTTCCTTATTATATACTTTATAGTTATACTTAGCTAGGGCTATTATCTTTAAGAAAAACGTAATAGGGTACTACTTACTATTTAGGTATAACTATAAGGGGACTCCCACTACTACTTTATTAGAGGCGTCCGTTTCTAGCATTAATTTAAGGTCTAGGTTATAGTAAAAGAGAATTAGGGAGGAGGTAAGTTGGTTTTTTAACTCTTTAAAAGCTTTTATATAATTATTATTAAAAATAAAAGGCGTGTCGTTCTTTGTTAGTTATATAAGAGGCTTAGCTATAACCCTATAGTTACGGATAAACTAATAGTAGAAGTTATAGAAGCTAAGAAAGGACTAGATGCCTTTTATAGTAAAAGGGGGTTTCTAGTTATATATCGCCTTAACCTTCTTAGGGTTAACTTTAATTCCTTCTATACTAATAATAAACTCAAGGTACTTTATTTATTTTACTCTAAATTTGTATTTCTTAATATTAACTTATAGGCCTATATTCCGTAACCTCTCTAGGACCTTTTTAACGTAAACTTAGTACTTAAGTTTATTGTCTAAGTATATAAGGATATTATCTAGTGTTGGTATCACTCTGGGTGATACTGCAATTGCAATATAGTAGTTCTGGTTCTTAATTCATTCGTGTCTATCTTCTCTACCAAAGGAGAAAGTAAGGGGTAGTAAAAGGTCGGGCTATCTATCGGGCCGTAGGTAGTCAGGTGACCTACGCTATACCATACAGCCCCTACCACATACGCTCTACGCTATTCATCTAGTAATATTATTTACAACCTCTACTAGTACCGACACTGGCGACATTTACAAAAAGAAAGAAGGTAAGAAAGTATAAAGGAGTATATATTGGGAACTTGGTTGCTAGATCAATACGTACTTAGGGTAGGAATCGCGGATGTCTCATTACGGATATCGTTACAGATATTACAGATATTAAAGGTGTTATGGGGGTGTCCAAGTATCTATAGTCCTATTTATCATCGTCGGAATAATAGTCAAGGAAGTCGATATCAACAGTAAGGTTCTCTATATTGATGTCGTCATTGTTATTACTGCAGAAGTAGGTAGCGCTTTTGCCCTTATTATTGCTACTCTTATTACCAATGTCGCCGCGCCTTGCTGTACTAGGTTCCGTACTACCAGATTCTATACCACCAGGTTCTATACTACCAGTAAGGCCATAGACAAAGGCATTATTGTTTATAGATATAACTATATTCTTAACAGTTTTAATTGGTATTGGCCTATTTAAAGTCATAAAGTGCTTAACACTATAGTCGTCGTAGAAGAAATTGCCGCTAGTAATAGTTAAAACTGCTGTTATATCCTTATCAAAATTATCGTTAATATTATTATCTATAAGGTACTAGTGGACACGTCTCTTAAATCCTTCTCTTACTTCATTACGTTCTTCTTTAGTATGCCTAGTTAACCAACAGTCTCCTTTTTTACACACGAAGCACGTCCTAGTGTTATTACCGTAACGATTATTTGATGAACTTAGTTAAGACGTTAATCGGTAGTAGCAACGGTCAGTAAAGAATACGTCAGCGGGCTATTCTATAGGCTGTAAGAACACGTTGGCGGGTTGTTTTGTAGTACCATTAATCTTCTCATAAGTGATAATTGACGATCGTAGGCTGTTCATAAGGCTGGCAAGTGTGGTAGGTGGGTTAGAGTAAGCTGCCTAGCAAGCAGCAACGTCTTAACAAGCGACGATGAGCTTATTATGGAGGAAATCATTATTACGGAGGTTAGCGTCAAGACCATGCTGTAAGTAATGGAGGTTGTTAAGTAATAGCTATAGGCAGTCCTCTGTAGACTTACCTTCGCTCTTTACCATTACTTATAGCGTTCCACTTTATTAGAACTCCACGCTTATATTCTAGTCCTTTAAAGTGGTTGCGTATAGCGTTATAGATACTATTAAAAGGGATATAGGTTGCCTTGTTTCCATAGTAGAAATTAAGAGTAATACCGCATAGCATTATTAGAAAGGCTTTAATCTTTACCACTTATAGTATATCAACTCTATCACAAAGGTCGTTGAAAATTGTAAGCTTACAGTTAAAGTTGTTATCCTCTCTACTATATTTGCTTTCCTCTGTATATATCTTTACTAGGGTTGCTAAGTCTCTACCGTAATTAACAGTGGCTTTGGCTTCTGTTGGTTGTGTGTTTAGGGTATTCATAGGGGGAGCCGTGTTATTTGTAGGCAAGGGGAGCTCGGCCGTAGGAGCTAGAGTGGCAAACGATATTAAGGGAGTTAATGGACGTGATTCAAGACAATAGTTAATAGCGTATAAATTAAAAGGTCCTTTATTCTTAATAAATAGCTTAATTTCTGCATCTAACCATTCCATAGGGTTATTCTCGTGAGTGATATTATATAGTACTTGTGGTACTAACTTGCTCTTCTTGTTAAAGACCCATACTCTATTATATTAGAGTAGTTGTTTAAGTTCTTTAATTACAGACCTATTAGCGTCTTTAAATGTCTATACCTTGAAATTCTTAAAGTCCTCTTAATATAATTCCTGTAAGCTTTTATCCTTAAAGTTGCGCTTAGTATACTTATTGATTTTAAAGTTAATATAGTTAGTAATATCTTCTGCAGTAGTCTCGTTGGTTAGGGTGATCCCATTGCCCTAGTTTGGACGTTGGATTTCTGTGTCGGATATAATAACTAGCGTAGATTGTGGTGTAGGTGGGTGCTACTAACGCTGCTAGGGGTACTGACGCTCAGTAAAGAGGTCATACTGGGTGTTAATTTGCGTGGTGGACGCGAACCAAACGAAGCCTTAGTAGGAGTCGGTTCTTTAAGTTCCCAAGGGCCTTGGTAGGAAGGGTTCTCCTTAGCAAACACAACGTGATTAACGGGCCTTGATAGGAGCGATCGCGTGTTGTCTCTCTTCATAATAACACCGGACTCCTAATCTGTGATATCACTGATCAGTGTTGGTATCACTCCGGGTGATACTGCAATTGCAATATAGTAGTTCTGGTTCTTGATTCATTCGTGTCTATCTTCTCTACCAAAGGAGAAAGTAAGGGGTAGTAAAAGGTCGGGCTATCTATCGGGCCGTAGGTAGTCAGGTGACCTACGCCACACCATATGGCCCCTACCGCATACGCTCTACGCTATTCATCTAGTAACGTTATTTACAACCTCTACTGGTACCGACATCTAGGTATGCCATGCAGAATTTATTAAGGTAGTTAAAAAGGATATTATTTATATACCATTGGTATATAGCTAGCCCATTTATTAGTCTAAAAGGAAGAACTTTATATTTATAAGAACCGTAGCGGGTATAGAACATCATTAGATTCTCTAATATAGGGGTTATCCTAATTTAGTAGAAAGCTTAATAGACATTAAGCTTAGTAAAGATTTTGGCTCGGCTTAGACATATAAGGGTCTCATTAATTAGGGGGAAAGGATAGCAATCTTTCTAAGTAATAGCGTTTAGTTTCTAATAGTTAATGCAGAAACAAAGGCCTTTATTAGGTTTCTTTATAAATAGAATAAGGGAAGTAAAAGGGGCCTAACTTAGTTTAATAAACCCCTTATAGAGGTTATTAATTAAGTACTGCTTAGTTGCTTTTAGTTCCTCTATAGTTTACTAGTAAAAGGGGCTATAGCCTAGGGGGTTATTGGCCTCTAGTTAAATCTTATAATTATAGGTTTAGTGGGGGGGTAGTATATCCAAGGCTATTTTTAAGAACGCGTCTCTATAATCTAAGAGGTATATAGAAAGGAGGCGCTTAACTAGCTCTTTATTAGTTTCCTCTACTAGCCCTTCTTCCTTCTTATTAATAATTTAGTTAATTTTGTATAAGCTAGTTATAAAGACCTTATTGTCCTTTTAATATATATTAAAGTGAAACCCTATGGTGCTAATTACCGCGATATCTACTATTAAAGGGTTGTACAGTAGTAGGGGTGTCCGTAGCCTTAGTGGCCTTTAGCGTATTAGCGTTGTCTTTACTCCTTTTAGCTCTTGTTGCATCTTCTAAAGGTTATTCTCCATATCCTATTAGTACGTCCTCTTCCCTATTAGCCAGATCTCCGTAATTTAGAAGTTGTTTATATTACTATCTATTCAACTTCTATAAGTAAAGTCCTCCTTAACCGCGGTTCTTTTAGGGAGTATTCTTATTAGTACGGAGTTCCTACTGGCCTCGCGGTAGGTATCTTCCTAGGTAAGGGCTATGTCGCGGTTTCTAATATCCTGCTAGTAGATAGGATTAGCCTTCGCAGCTAATACCTTGTGGTTAGTGCGGATTTCTCTAATAAAGGAGGGTAACTTTAGTCTATTCTCCGGCTAGATAAGCTGTCTTTATTAAATATTTAGCTAAATATTAAAGTAGGACATCTATTTTCGGCTAAGGATTATATTATAGGATCCTAGGTCTAGGATGCAGAAAGGGATACTAAACTGGCATTATCTATTAATAGCAATATATAGCTTTAAGATATGGGTAACTAGCTTACCGGCTTGGCCGTTATAGCCTTTTACTTAAATAGGCTTCTCTAATTAGGTAGCATTTACATTTAAGAACTTAGCAATATTATTTGCATAAGCAGTATTTATAAAGGCAAAGCTATTTGCTTTAGTGTTAATAAGGGCAGTTATATTAACTCTATATCTATTTTAAGATACTATATATAGAACCATAAAGTATTTTCCACCTATTAGCTGACTTAGATTAATCTCTTTAAGATTAATAGGATACCCTAGGGGGGAGTCTTTCCCTAGGGTTCTTCTTTTTCCAACTTATTGGACATTTCTTCTTCTTCCTTTATCTCCTTAATATTACCCGTATCCTTTAGCTCTAGGCAGGATATAGTAAAGTAACTATCCTTTTCGTAATTAAAGCACGTAACTGATATAGAGTTAATTAGGGTATTGTAACGAGTATTAGCTAAAGGCATAGTACGTGGCGATTTGGACGAGGCTCGTGGGTAGGTAGTTATAACAGCCTTTAGTATAAGAGCGGTTATGGTTTATCTTCTAACTCTAGCTCTAGTTAGCATAATAGATAGGTTCTAGTTACTACGGGACTTCTTTAGTTAGTCAGTATAAGTATTAATTCGTTTTAGTTCTAAATCTAGCAACAAATATTAGGCTACAAGTCTTTAGTAGGTTGGTAGGTTATCTAAGGCTACTACGATCTTCTCTTATAGTTGGACTGTTAGCTTATTATATAGGTCTAAACAGTAGTTCTTAGGGGGAACCTGGCCTTCGCCTACTAGGTATAAGAATTGGATCTAGAACTTAGTAAAGGATTAGTTTAATTTTATTATTAGGTAATTATAGTCGTAATAGGCATCCTATACTTTATTTGGGTTAATATAGATAGTAGCTAGATATTATATTATCTCGTTAATAGATGTAAACCAAACAGGTAACTCGTCCTTGAACTTAGCCTAAAGGTATTACTAGGCGTCCCTAATAGTTCAACTAAAGAGGTAGAGTATTTTAGCTTCTCTAAAGGGAAAATGGTTGTAGTTAATATAAAGCTTTCCTTGCACCTAGATTCTCTAGTTCTTAAAGGTTAGGTCTATGCCGTTTAACAATAGTAGGAGGTTAGGGAGCTTAACGGATTTTAATTATTTTGTTATTATGTCCGTACTCTCTGGTATATTGCATTTAGTTAAGCAAATGGGTTGGCTAAGGCTTCGTAAAGGGGAGGCTGGGCTGTTTTATAAGTGTCGATATCACTTCCAGTAATACGTAATGCTATTGCAATAGTATAGGTAGTAACTGATTTTGATTAATGCTTATTCAATTCTCCTATTCTATAGGTGGAATTTAATGGATTTCCTAAACTTGCTTAGCTCACGTAATCAACCCCTTTTAACTCGCATTTACAGGCAAGTTGCCGCAAGTTGCCCTAGATTGCCGTTATGTGATAGCAAGTTGCGGTCATATAACTAGAAAGACGCAACTTTAATTAGACACTAGGAGTATTTAGTTTTTAATATACTTAAGAATGCCGCCTGCTAAATTCCACTACTTTCCACCTATTAAATTGCACCATTTTCCACCTATCAAATTCCACTAAATTCCGCCAAATTCTACTAGGTGGTTAAAGTAACCAATTACAATTTTCTATCCCTAGGATGGAAAATTGCCATTGGCTTGCTTAGTACTAGCGCCTTGGCGGCTAGTCTTGCATCTTTATACTCTCTATTCCTGCTTTAACATCTTCTCCTCTCTCTACCTACTTAGTGACCTATAGCTTGATTATATTTATATTAATTAGGTCCTTTAACGCCTAGCAAGGCTTTAATTTTGTTATAGCGTCTATAAGGTTACTACCTCCATTAATCCATTTAATCTCTGCTATCTCTCTTCTCTCATATAATTGTTATAAACATATTAGGTTAACTATAAGTCGTTTCTCTTATATTGTCCCAAGTTTAACTAAGTAATTATATAGAGATTTCAAATTAGTATAAAGGATAAGTAGCAGTTGTTTAAGTTATAGGATCTTCTTAATAGTTGCTTTAATTATAGCTTTGGTGTTAAATCCGTGGGCCATTCTATATAATTTAGATGCTAGGACACTTTGTATAACCCGCTTACATTTAATAGATAACTAGTAGAGGATATTGGCCTTATTATCTTTGTCTATAAGTATAATAACAAAGCCAATTTAGGATAAGAGGTTGTAGTTATTAGCAAAGGGCAAGTCCATAAATATCATTAGTTTAAAAGTACTTATATTAAGTTATACAAAACGAAGTCCTTAGGAGGGATTATCAATTTGCTATTATAGCCGCTTATTAAGCTACTTTACGTATTCTTCCTTTGGGTTAACGACTTATACTATAAAGGAAAGGTTAAAGGCAGCTTCTAGTTAACAGACTATAGCGATATAGGCTCCTCTTGCTCTCTAAGCAACGTACTGGTCCTTTAATATAACTGCCTTATAGACTTCCCCTCTGGAGCTAGTTAGGCCTATAGCCTTTATAGTAATCAGCTTTAGGTTCTAGCATTAACGTTCCTAGGTAAAGGCTATTAAATCTTTTTCTTACTTAATGTAGCCTCCATTAAACTTAATTAGGGTAGTCTAGGTAAGCTTTTCTCTCTCTTTTACTAGGAACTTTGCCTCCTAAAGTCTGGCTTCTTTAGCCTCCACAAAGGTTTTATTAGCAAGAAATAGTATATTATTGGTCTGCAATCCTATAATTCTAAAGCCGTTACTGTTTATATATAACAAGCAGGGGTTATATATTAACTAGTTTATCCATAGCTTATTAAGGTGGTAACAGTAGTATATATTAAACTAATGGTTACTAGCTTCCGGGACACTGTATAGTAGTTTAATAACTCTTAAAATTAATCTATCCTTTAGTCCAAGTTCTAGTAGTAGGCGTATAAAGAAGTCTCTATTTAAGTGGGTACTGGACTATATATAAGCTTATAAGATATTACATAGGTATAAAGAAGCTAGTCTTCTTTTATTTCCCTATAGGGTTGCCATAAGTACTAGGATAATTCTTTAGCTAATATATTAAATAGTTGGTAACGATATCAGAACTAGGTCTTTGCTGTAGTTATTATAAGCTTATATAACTAGTCTAGACTTTTTAAAGGCCTTATCTATTCCAGCGTTCTTAATCTTATTAACAAATTAGGAGTTAAAGATTCTAACTCCTTTTAGGACATCTACTATATTAATAAACTTAAAGACGCCTTTCTCAAGTAAACCGTTTATCTCCTTACATTAAGACTCTATAAATAACAGCAAGGTACACTTGATGGTTATAGTATTAGGTTTCGTCAAGCTGTTATTAATAAATATTAATATATCTGCGATATTTTACTGGGACTTTATTAGCAATTATTATATCCGTTTTAATCTTTGGGGGGGTACACTAGCTGCCAGTTCCTTAGTTGGTTCCTTAGTTGGTTCCTTAGTTAGTTCTTCCAGTTTAGGTTATAGGTATAACTTTATTACTATGGTCCTAAAATTAGTAGGTCCACTAGGAAGCTATACCTTATATATCTCTCTATTAATTCCAAGCAGTTTAAATAGGCCAGTCTATCTACCGCTCTATCCAGTAATACCTTTACGCTATATAAGTACTTTTAAGTTAAGGGGGAGGTTGTAGATTGTGGTAACAGATAAACCGTTTTATTAGTTTAGTACTGTTGGTATCACCAGGGATACCTATTGCAATAGGCCGGAATCGTAGTTAAACAGTCTTTGCTGGTTGATACGATGATCGTTGATTTCTTGTTCGAAGCTGCGCGAGGGAAAGGGGCTTAAGGCCCCTTTGCTTCGCTTCGCTTCGCTTGTCGTGGCCTAGTGCCACACGTGAGTATTCCGACACAGGCAGTTCTTTCTTTTATAGACTAAGACAAGAACTGATCGAATCATTATTTAAAAGAAATACTTTTATCCTCCTATCTTACTGTATACCATTGTATATATAAGTCTCGCTAAACCGTTTTCTATATCCATTTTTAGACCTTACCAGATTGTACTGGGCAGTACCAGGCAGTACTAGGTAGATTGCCGCATATTGCCGCACATTGCGGCATATTGCCTAGGACTGGGTAGACTTTTCTCCCCTCTTTACCTATCCTTCTATTTGTACCTTAAGGCGGTTGGTATCTACGAACTTTTCTAATGCCTTGTTAGGGTTGGACTTAGTTATAGCATCTATTAGGTTATCTTGGCTATTAATCCAGCGTATCTCTAGTAGTTCTCTTCGCTTATATAATTAGCAAAGGGCTATAATGTTGATTATTAGACGCTTCTTCTTGGTGGTTTTGAGCTTAATAAGGCATTCCCAGAGTAAATAAGAGTTGGTGCAGATAATGGTTGGGATTTAGAAAAGACTGAGTTGATCTATAATTATCTTAAGGGTAGTATTAATGACAATTGCTATATCTACTCCTCCTACTATACCGTAGATCTCTGATGCTAGGACGCTCCTAGTTACTTGCTTGCTCTTGGTTGAGCTGTAATGGATTAAGTTTCCCTTAATCTGGAATTTCTCCTCTATTATCTTGGTCTTATTTATAATAATAATTTTATATCCAATCTGGGAACTAAAATCTTTGTTATTTATAAATGATCCATTAACAAAGATGAAGAGCTTTACTGTAGATAGGTTAAGGGTAATATAGTTAATGCCTCAATCTATATGCTTTATCTGCCATGTAAGTCTCTTATTTAAAGCGGTAATATTGGCTTCAGTTGGATTCTGGTGTTGGGCAGCGACTAAGAGGTTAAATACGGCCTCTGGTTAATAGATAGTTGCAATATAAGCTCCATGAGCCTGTTGCTCTCTATAGTCATTCTAGAAGTTGGGAGACTTGGCATCCACAAGCTTAATCTTCTTTGCCTGTTCCTTTTAACGCAATTGGATGGTATCCTTATATTGTGTTAGTACACATCCATTAAAGATTAATGGAGTTTCCGGTGCTAGAGCCTCCTTTGGCTTTATAAGGAATTTAGCTTTACTAAGCTTATCATCCTCTATAACTGAGAATTCTTCTGATGCCAAAATAAGTGTATTATTAGTTTGTATTCCTATAAGACCGAATATATCCTTCTTGGTTGTAATTAGGAAACAGGGGTTATAGGTAGATATAATTATAGATAGCTTTTCCTTGTAATGCTTGTGATATATAGCCCACTAATGGGTTCCAGCTTTAGGAATCCCATATAATGGTTTCAGAATAACTATAATAGTATTTGGTGGATATATATGGATAATTTCCTTTGGAAGATTTGTAAGAATCAGTTGTTAAATAAGAGTTGTTAATTGGGTATAGGCTTAAGTGACATCACATAGCCATATCTGGATTTTCTTGTCTGGAAGTTAAAATAAAGATGGTGCTAGTGCCGTAATGACTTGTTAACTAGCTCTCTAGATAGTTAAGGATTGCGTAAAAATCACTTCCTTTCCATTGTCATTATACGCTTAGATAACAAGTCTTGATTTTTTGTATGGGGTATCCATAGCTTTACCCTTGACTTTATAGACGATTCTTGAATTGAAAATCCTAATACCAGCATACTTAACAGGATCCTATTGGATAAAGTCAAAGACTCCTTGTCTAGTTAAGCTATTAACTTCCTATTTTGTTGAAGCTTCAAATGGTGCTCTAGGGGTAGTAATTTTACTCTCTTTCCGTAGCTTTGATGTAAGCGCTATATTAACTTGCTCCTTGCTCATTATAAAGGCTATTAGGGTCATTTGGGTATTAATCTCCTCAATAGTAAGAAAGGCTTGGTTGAAGTTGTCTTTATTGGCAAAATGGTGATGGGTGCTCCAATGGGTGATAATTTCTTTAGACATGTCTTTGTTACGTAATCCCCTTAGTCGTCCTCAACCATGTTGTACAATTGGTTCTAGATTAACTGGTTCGGCTTAGTCATTTAGTTCTTTCTTGTTATTGGATTAGTTGACTTAATCCTCCTGTTCTGGAACATCCGGTATCTCCTCTTTTGTGTAGTATGGTTTGACAATAGTTGATTGGAAATTGGTTGGTCTATATAGCATATTAATTGTGTATATCTCGCCGTTAATTGCTAATAGTTTATATGGTCCGTTTTAACCGTCTTTCTCGCGCCATACACGTATTTCTGAGAGAATTGGTAAACTTAGCGTAGATATGGTATTTGGGCCGTTTCTCATAGCAAGCGCATTTTTAACCTAGCGCTCTGCTTAGAGACGACGAACTTCCTTAGTAGCTGCACGGATTGCTTCAGCTCTCTTGGTAACGGATGGCGATGGAGTATCCATTTTAGTTATTCATGGATATGCCCTAAAGACTAAAAGAGTGGGGACAATTCCATCTGGTCCAGCTGAATTGTTAATCGCTTTTATAGCCATCTGCAGACTTATTTCCTTGTCAACCTATTCATCCGCAAGCTCTTCTTGAATGATCTCGTAAGCTTGTTATAATGGAGTATGATATCTTTTAACCTTTTCTATACTGTTATGGGCTTCTACGGGGACTTCCTTGATCTCAATTGCTATTGACTTGGCATGTTATCTGAATTTAGTTGATGAGAAGTTCCTTTCTGTATTATAAACTAAGTAATCCGGTGGTCCTTGGTAAGTGTTAATCTAGCATATTCGCAGTGTATCCTAAGCAGTCTTTGCAGACATGTCCTTTAAGAACTTAGCGGCTTGGAATAATGTTAAAGAATCTACTACTTGCAGAACTGGCTTGCTGTCTAAGTACATGACATTAATAATAACTGTATAGTTAAATTCGTAGTTATCCTTTAAGGTAAACTTGAATCTACTAGGCGATTTCGCATACATCTGGCAATGGTGACAGTATTTTGTGAGGTATTTGATAGCTTTAGAATTTACTTTGTATCCAGCTTGTTGAAGAACTTTAGTTAGTTGTTGAACTGATAGATGACTAAAGCGTTTATATAATTGACGTAATTTAGCTTCCGTTAAGTGACTCTAGGCAATACTGTGTTCTGGTTGGTGGAGCAACATCCATAGGTGGCCCTATTTTTGTATAACTGGGATAATCTTGTTGCCTTGGATTAGAATATTTTGAAGATTATCTAGCTTAATACCCATTTTATCTATATCCTGGATACAAAATAAGAATAGTGTATTTGCTGGGACAATGTGGAAGGTAATGGTGCCTAGCGGGGTAGAGACTTAGATAGTGCCTTAGGATAATATAGTGCCTTTACTAAATTGGATCTTGTGAGCTCCAGCTGTGGTAGTATTAAGTTAGACACTGGTGTTAAGCTTTTACAATGCCTAGAACTAAGGTTAACCAGCAGTTGATACACCTGTAGCTCCGCTATCTGGCATAATGCCCTGGAAGACCTCTGACGAATATCGGTCCTTAAACGTAAATACTGAGGTCTTTGGCAGCTGTAGTGGTGACGCCTTAAAGATATCTTCGCCAGTAACCGCGTGCCAGGTGGACTGGTCGTTCAAGATAGCTACAGTCTAGGTACCGTTGACTTCTCCAAACTCCGTAAAATATGTATTGTATTCCTCCTTAATCTCCATACTTATTATTATATGGTCTGCTTCTCCTATATTATTATCTAGAAGATCTTCGACTCCTTCCTATATGGTAAGAAAGCTGTAATACTGGGCTAATGTAACTTCCTGCTCTCCTGCGTATTGGGCATGTTGTTGATACTTAGTATATGCTTATTGTCTATCTTCTGCTGTGTGCTTACTTGACCAGCATCTAGGTTTATTACAGATATAGCATCGCTTCTAATAGGGTGGCTGGTAGTTGCGATATCCGCCATGGTAGTTTCCTCTGCTTTGGTATCCTCTATATAGACGTAATCCACGCCAGGAGCCTCTTTGGGGTCCTCTATATGTACAGTCGGTCCAATTCTGGTCATACTGCTCGGTGTTGCTTTGATTGTCTTCTTGCTTCTAAGGAACAGTTTGCGTATAGTATTGTCGTGTCTCTTGGGCACGTACTGCTGTACCTACTGCTGATCGCAACTGAGCATATACGCCCTTAAATGTAGTGGCCGGGTTATATAATGCAAGACTGCATTTATTAACACCTCTACAGGCACTAATAACTTAATCCTAAAGACTATATTCTCTTTGGTATTCTTCTGATAATCCACGTTGGATCTTTTAAAGTTTGTTGAAGAGTATTTGCAGACACTTAAGTTGTGATTTTTCTAAGTTAGCGTTGATGATTCACTAATATGTAGTCTCTCTCCATTCTGATATATACAGCTAACGGTTTTCCTTAGTCTTAAAATGTGTCTTTACTATTTATACCATTGTAATAAAGTCATACAATCTTCCTGTGATCTTATTATAGTAAAAATCGCTTGCCCGATCTTTAAGTATAATTGGAAATGCTATGTGATATTGTTCCTTTGGCACTCCGACTGTAATGCAGTGATTATAGAATACTTGCAATTTAGCATTAAGGATGTCATATACTTCTCCTCTATACTTCTTAGCATCATTAGTGTAGAACTTTATTAAGTCTATAAGTAATTTGGTTAAAGTAGTCTGGGGTTATTAGTTCTGTATGTTCCATTTAGGGTAGTACTGGTAAGATGGTTAGGCTTGCTTATTACGTGGTAGTGCTGGGAGATTTTGTGATGCTTAATTAGTTGGTGGTATAAGTGGGGTTGGTGGTGTAGATATAGCAGGCAATGTCTATATCACAATTGCGGGCAGTTGTAGTGGTAGTGGCAATCTAGACAGGTTTGTTGATGCGGGTAGGTTATATGGCGTAGGTAGGTTCTGTAGCACAGGTGTATTTGGCTGTGATAGCGGTAAAGGAGGGTAGGTATGTTGATCTTGTAGGGTATCTCGTTGATGCTGCTCTTCTGCTGCTAGTGTAGTAGAAGTAGCTTGAGGTGTCGCTGGAGTGGTCTGGGGTGTTAATGCTGCTACTGATCTTAGTGTTTGCGATTTATGATTTGTAGGATTCCACTATAAATAAAACTCGCCGCCTTCTCTGAGCTGTTAATTAATTTCTTCTTTAGTCTATTTATGGTACTCTTCTTCCTTAATAGCAATTTATAAGTTTATAGGAAGGGTTCTCCTATCTCTACCTATGTAGCATCCATATAATCGCAAATGATCTTGTAATATTCGGACTAAATTCTTATAACCAAGATTAAAGATATCCTTTGTCTATCCTTTAAAATCTTCTTAAAAATATTCCTATAGGATTCGGTCCTTGAACTTCTCCTCTTGGTAGTACTGGATGTAGTATATAATGTATCCATTCACTGTTTCTATGTTGAGGTCGTTTTTGTTTATAGGATTAAGTAATTCTCCCTATTTCTCCTTGTTGTAGGTGTATTTCTCTCGCAATGACATGTTAATTTAGGAATTGACTGGTTCAAAAGGGGTTGAAATAGTTGAAAGTAATATAAAGTCGGATTTGTAGAGGTTGGGTTTATAAGTGGGTTAAAGGTAAGATTAAGGTTGTTGTAATAACGTTCTTAACAGAAACTTAGAGCGTTAGTAGAGGGAGAGGTTCTTAGCTTACTGATTCTACTTAAGTCCTTATAAACGTTGTTGTTCTGCGTAATGGATGCGACTTGGAGGGTCAGACGGAGGGAGAGGTTCTTAGCTTGCTAATTCTGCACAAGTCCTTGGAAATCTTGCATAGCTTCTTTAACACTTGCTAAAGGTATATACTAGCTTCCTCTAGGAGCCTTTAAAGTTACTTTACTGGTTTCCTCTAGCGCGTTCCTGTAAAGGGGTGGGGATGTGATCCTGACATTTACAGTTTAGCCTCTTCTGGATAGATTCCTTGCTGTTCTGTAGTTGATGATTAATAACCACTAATTAGTGTTGGTATCACCAGGGATACCTATTGCAATAGGCCGGAATCGTAGTTAAACAGTCTTTGCTGGTTGATACGATGATCGTTGATTTCTTGTTCGAAGCTGCGCGAGGGAAAGGGGCTTAAGGCCCCTTCGCTTCGCTTCGCTTCGCTTGTCGTGGCCTAGTGCCACACGTGAGTATTCCGACAAGTACATTATTAACTTATTTCTTTGCCCTAATCCTTGCAATCTCCTCTATTACCTTCTTTATAGCTGCCGCTCACTATATAATAGAGGGTGCTAGTAGGTTAAGTTTACTTATTTAAGGATAGGCACCAAAGATAAGAAGTATTGGGACTAAGCCATCTGGGCCAGCTATATTATTAGCGGCCTTTACCGCCATTTATAAAGCTAATTCCTTAATTATTCCTAAGTCCTATAGCTCCTCTATAATTATCTAGTATACTTAGCATAGTATTAAATAAGCTCTTTTTACCATTCTAATAGACCAGTAAGCTTTTACTAAGATGCTCTTGGTTAATATAACCATTACTATAGCGTACTATTAAAACTCCTTGCTTATAAAGTTCTTCCTAATATTATAGGTAATATAGTCAGGTGGTCCAATATAGGTATTAATCTAATATAATCATAGGATATCCCAGGTGTGCTTCGCAGAGATATTATATAGCTATCTCACGGCTTAAAATCTGGTAGCTTTATTAATTATATAGAGGATAGGGCTTCCATTAATATACATAATATTAATAAAGATAGAGTGGTTAAAATCAGAATCTTAGTCTTCTTATAATGTAAACTTAAACCATTTAGGGGATTTGCTGTGTTTCTAGTAGTGGGAGCAGTACTTAGTAAGATAGTTAATAACATACTTATTAATGTTATCGTGGCTAAAGCGTTCTAGTACCTTATATAGCTTATCTACCAATAGATGTCTAAAGCAATAATAGAGTTAGCGGAGTTTAGTGGTGGTTAGGTAGCAAGGGTTTTAATTAAATAAGTGGGTTATAAATGACTGTAGTAACTCTTCCTATAATAGGAAGGGGTGGCTAAATCGGCAAACTACTGGCACCGATTTTATTGGGGTAACTAGGACATTCTTAAGGTTATTATAGTAGACCTTTAGTATATTTATATCTGTAAGATATAGTAGGAAAGGTATATCGGCCTTTATAATATAAAACTTAATATTGCTAATTAGTGTATTAACTATAACGGAGCTAATAAAAGGGGTAGAGCTAATACTAAACTGGACGTTAATAGCGCCGGCCTTTAAGGTATTAATAATAGTATTATGGGTCTTCCTGTATGCAAGGTATTGTCTATAACCTACTATTAATTTCTTTAAGGCTCCTATATCAATTATTACTCTATAGAACTTATTAAAGGTATATTAGCTAGTAGCAATATAGGCAAATAGGTCTAAGTTATTATAGTAAGCAGTTAGGTTAGTGCTAGTAATTATATAGGTAAAGAATCGGTCCGCTAAGTCGGTCACAGTATTAACGGCTCCTTTGTACTATATTATTCCAAAAGAGGTAAGGAATAATTCAGTCTATTCCTAAGTTAAAGATAGCAGTAGTAACTTAATATCAATTATAAGAGCTTCTATTACGTTATTAATAGATTCCAAATTAAGTTTATTATTATAATCTGTTCCCTTATACTTAGCAATATATTATTAGGCATATCTATTAAAGCGGCAGTTAAATCTATCCTTAAACTTCTTCTTTAATTCGTCACGTTCTTCTCTTAAGTATTTAGATAACTAGCAACCTTCCTTATAATAGATAAAGCAGCGCTTCTTTAATAATGCATATCAGCTAAATAAGGATAATTGTGTTCTATAAGGTAATTAGGGGTGTTATCTATAGTAGTGGCGGTCAGTAAAGAAGGCTTAGGGGTTCTTACTATTTAACTTTTTAAATATTGTAATAGAGGATTATAAGTCATTAATTAGACTAGTTAAGCTGTTAGAAGGTTTAAAGCAGGCATATTAACACACTAGTAACTCCTAGCAGGCGTTAATAAACTTATTATAAAGGAACTTGTCTATATATAAATCTAGGTTAAAACCATGCTAGAGGTGTCTTAGTTCTTTAATAAGCAACTATAGGCAGTCAGGGTTAATTTTCCAGTATTCTTACCTTTGCTTATTATAGACCTTAAGGTTATTAAGTTCCATTGCCCTAGTATACCACACCTATACTTAGGTCCCTTAAAGTAATTGCGTATAGCGTCGCAGATTTAGTTAAACAAAAGGGTTAAGGTAACGTTCTTAAGGTTAGTATAGTAGTGGTTAAGTACTAAGCCGCATAATATTATAGGGTAGGCTTTAACCTTAGCTTCTTAGGGTACATCAGCTCTACTGCAAAGGTTATAAAAGATAGTAAGTTTAAAGTCAAAATTGTCATCTTCTCTGCTGTACTTATTATCTTCCGTATATATCTTCACAAGGTTTATTAACTCCTTGCCAAAACCCTAGGTTTAACTCTATCCCCTAGGTGGTTCTAGTAATAGGGTTAAGTCAATATAATTAGACTCCCGTTATAGGGGCGGTGTGGGGGTAGGTTAAGGTATAGGTAGTATTATAGGTAGGACTAGGTTTGTGGGTGGTATTATAAGTAAAGTGGGGTTTATAGTTAGTAAGGTTAAGATTAGGGTTTTAATAGTACTAGTGCTAGTAAAGTTGTTCTTAAGGAGGTATTTAATTCATCCTAAATTAAACTCTCCTCCAGTTACCATATATTCCCTTATCTTAAGCTTAGTCCATTCTATAGGGTCTTCTTCTTATAAGGTATTAAATAGTGATTTGGGGACTATAGCATTCCTATACTTCCTTACCCATACACCGTTGGTCTGTAGAAACATTCAAAGTTTTTAGATGCTATACTGGTTACAATCCCTAAGGGTTTATAGTGTAAAGTTATTAAAATCTTCCTTATAGACCTCCTATAGTTCATTGTCTTTAAAATTATAGGCTTTATATTCTAGGATCTTAAACTTCACAAATTCATTAATATCCTCTATAGTAGTTTTGTTGGATTATAGGTCAATACCCTTGCCCCATTTCTTCTATCCTATATTAACTTGTGCCCTAATATCTAATATATTAATTCTTATCTTATAACCCTTATTAAGTTCAATTTTGGGTTTTAAATAATGAATATGCGTAATAGACGCAAGCTAATTAAAATGCGTAATAGACGCGAACCAAGAGCCTATTAGATAGGGGTTGGTTCTTTAAGTACCTAAGGGCCATATATAAAGAATTAAGGGCCTATTAGATAGGGGTTAACTTTTCAAATACACGTCAACTAATGCTCCTTAACATGATCTGGGTAGTATAAAATGCATAATAGACGCGAACCAAGGGCCTATTAAAAGGGGTTAGTTCTTTAAACACCTAAGGGCTATATATAAAGAGTTAAGGGCCTATTAGATAGGGGTTGACTTTTTAAATACACGTTAACTAATGCTCCTTAGCAAACGAGATTAGTAGAGGCCTTTAGCAGGGACTAATTAAGCTTATCTCTCTTTATAGATAATACGTCTCCTAATCTGTAATCACTAATCAGTATTAGTATCACTTCCGGTAATACATAATGCTATTACAATAGTATAGGTGGTAACTAATTTTAATTAATGCTTATTCGATTCTCCTATTCTACAGGTGAAATTTAGTGGATTTCCTAAGCTCGCTTAGCTTACATAATCAACCCCTTTTAACTCGCGTTTATAGGCAAGTTGCCGCAAGTTGCCCTAGATTGCCGTCACGTAATAGCAAGTTGCGGTCACATAAATAGAAAGACGCAACTTTAATTAGATAATAAGGTAGTAAGGCTTTCTAGGATCTCCCTTAGAGTCTCTTATATACTTTAGGCTTAAAGACAATTAACCTTCTAATTAGCTATAAGGGTACAAATCTGCCCGTGTATATCTATAATATTATTATTATCTTTAATTTCTAATCCTAACTGGATCTTATGTTCCTCTTGGGTAAAGGTAGGTCTTTTAGATAAGCTCGCTTTAGGTACTATTGTCGGCTTCTTAAGGTTCGTTAGAATTATATAATTTAGGTTTTTAATTCCGGAGTGTAGGTTAAGTACAGTCTGTCCTATAAAAGTGGGATATTATTAAGGCCTTCCCAGACGTAGTAGTATGAGTTTTTTTGGTGTCTAAGTATAATGCGTTAACGCGTCGTTGTAGACAAAGGTCTTTTTTTAGGGTGGGATATTATTAAGGCCTTCCCAGGCAATATAGGGAGAGCTTAGTATAATGTAACGGGCTTGTATAAATGCTTCTAAACCAAAGCTTGTAGATTGCTACTATATAAGAATACTAAGCTAAGGAGAAGAAGAAGGCTATTAGAGACTGTTAAGATACAAAGGGGTCGCTAAGGCGCTAGTAGTAAGCAAGCCAATAGCAATTTTCCACCCCGGGGATAGAAAATCCTAATTGGTTGGCTCTATAAGTAGTGTCGGCAGAATATGGCAGAATGCCTAGAAAGTAGCAGGTGACGCGCTCTAGCACCGTCACAGTATTAGTAAACTCTTTATACTAAAGTAGAGGTGAGATTTTTAATCTATATAACGCTATAAGTAGCTTTAGAATATATCCGTTTTAATTAAAGCCTTCTAGGCAGTAATAGTAGACTAGCTTATCTAGTTTTGCATTTATAAATGCGTTCACAGCATTATACTATTAAATCTCCAAATTAAATGCGGCTGCTATAGCTATAAGAGTATAGAATATTTAAGCAGCTAGGGTTGCTATATAGGTCTCTTCCTTAGTAATCTATAGGTCTCCGCAGACATATAGTTAAGCCTTTAGCTTTTATAGATAACCGTTACTATTAAACTTATATTTAAAGACCTATTTTAGCGGAAGGATCTAGTTATTAGTTGCCTCTTCCTTTAGGACAGTCTTAAATATCCCTTAGCGTTTTAGGTTGTTATATTCTTTTTCTATAGCCTTTTAAAAGCCGGTAGTTAAAGGGTGCTTTTTTAGCTCTTTAAGGTTCCTTAGTTTAAGAGGAAGATTATCCTAATATAGAGATAAGGATCTAGTTTAGCTAATATCCTTTACTAGTCCTATAGTAAATCCAGTATAGTAACCAAATAGGGTAGATAGATTGGCTAATGCTGCTATATATACTTAACATTAAATTTATTTAGAACCTTCTAGTAGAATAAGGTTGGTAGAAGAATTAGCTAAGACTTTATTAGACAGTTCTGGTAAGCTTAGCTAGGTAGGAATTACTTTAATTATATCCAAGATATGGTCTTAAGGTCCTCCTAGTATAGTATTTACTTTTAGTAAATCTAGAGACACTATTCTACTAGGAGTTAGTAGCTGTTTAATGTCCTTTATAGGAAGCTCTGCTAAGTCACTTAATATAGTCGTTTAATCTATATTTAAAGGAGGTCTATATAAGATAGATTTATCCTTAAATTTATCTTTAAGAGGTTCTAGTAGACTAATTATCTAGATAGTGTCTTCTAATGCTTCCCTTAAAAGGTAGTTAATGTTTTAACCCTTAGGGTTATAGAATAAGGTCTCGTTATATATAACATCTCTAGTTTAAATGACTTTGTAAAGGCTTAGAATTTAGATTTAATAGATATTGGTTAAATTATAGCTAACTAGGTGTCTAATTAATACATAAGAAGCTAGCTTATCTCCCTTTCTAACTTATTTATTTAGCGTATAGGTCTTATAACCATATTCGTGTATATAGGTAAGTAATAGTGGCTTACTATAGAGAATCTTATATAGAGTTTTCTACCCTAGTTGCTTATTTGGCATTTAATTAAGGGTATAGCCAGTAGTAAGGAAAGCTTCTAGTCCTAGAAATAGGGGTAAGGATACTTCTAGCTGTATAGATCTTAATTATTCTATAAGGGTTCTTCTAGATTATTTAGCTCCGCTATTTTATTCCTTAGTATATAGTGCTTAGTATTTAAAGGTAACACCTTTATCTGCATACTATACTTATAGGGTGTCTTCTATTTATCTAAATACTTATTTATTATTACTTTAGAAGAAGACAATATCTTAATAGAATTATATTTTAATTAAATAGTAAGTCTTATAAATAGTGGATAGGACAATGGCTTTATTCTTATTCTTAGAGGTAAATATAAAGTTAAATTTAGAATATGTATAACATAACTATTACTATTATATCCTGGTACTCTAAGGTAGATAATATTAAATACTAGCCATTTAAATAGTTGAGTGACTAGAAATTTATGTTCTTATCTTTAAGAGATCTGCTATATATGCTTTGCTAATAAGCAAGTTTTATATTTAATTTTAAGCGGTGCTTATTTAGTAGTTAATTTAGTTAACTCTACGCCAATAACATGCTTAGAAAGCTACGCAATAGCATTAGGTCCTATATGGCTGAGAATTTTATACTATCTTATAGCTAGAGCTCTAATTAGTTTATAGGCCATTTAGCTTAGCTAAAATCTTCCTATTAAGAAGGTTGATTAAATTAACAAATCTAGGGTATTTATAGGCTCTCTGTGCATTAGTGCCTAGTGGCCCCCTAGTTGTTTTATATAGTATACTATTTTGCTAGTTACTAGATAGTATAGCAAGTTTCATCCTAAGTTAAAATAGATATTATTATTAGTATCTCTTAAGAGTGCTATAATATTTATAAATATAGTAGGTACTAGTGCTATATAGAATAGCTTTATTTTTAACTTCCCATTAGGCGTATTAACAGTAATAATTACTATTTTATAGGCTTGAATTTTCTTAAAATTTCTACTAGTAATTAGGTAGTTATCTTCTACTGCTAGGTAGGAGAAGGTAAAGTCTTCTTTATTGTTATAGACGTGGGTATCTACACTAGAGTTAAGTATTTAGGTATTCTAGAGTTTAAAAGAAATTTAACTAGTACTAAACGTGGCAGTATAGCTAGTTAGTGTGGTAGAAGCTAGGGTTTTAGAATTAAAATTAATTATAGATTCTATGTTCTTCTAATTATTCTCCTTTACTTCCTATCCTCTTTTTTAGATTTGGCTAATAATGTGTTTAATCTAAGGCGTAGATAAGATGGTTTTATCTACCTTCTTCTAGATGTCTGCCCTTAGTCTCTATCCTTAAGGGCGCTTATACTTAGCAATATAATAGTAATTACTAAACCAATGTATAATGCCGTATATGCATTCCTTATTCTATCTTAAATTTAAATTTAAATTGCTGTTGGAATTGGAATTACCGTTAGAGTCTAAATTGGTATTTAAGTTGCTTTAAAGAGTTATAAATATAGAGTTATTGGCAGGTAAGGTAGAGGATATAATTTGCTGCATATAGTAGTGCTCCTTAAATTCTTTAATAAGATTGATAATGGATAAGGCCTCTTTATCCTTCCGTTCTTTTTAAATAAGATCTACTTTTAGTGCTCGTGTAAAGCTAAAAGAGATAGATTTAATTGCTTGTATAAATTTGTAGTGTGGTCTAAATCCCTAGACGTCTAGAAGCTCTAATTACTCTGCTTACTTATAGACGTTCCTTTAGCTATTTAACCATTTGTTAATATTCTGCTTTTTATTATAGGCTTTTAAAGCTATATATTAATTAAGGACGTTATACTTTTAACCTAAGGTAGTAAGGACTAGTATTTTCTTAAGTGCTTAAAGCCGTTTATATACCATATTGAGGCCATTAATAAGTAAAAGGTAGGCTGCCGATGTTAATTAAACGATATAGTTGCTAATATCGCTTATGGCCTGCTCTTTCTTCTAGTATATATGCAGATTGTCCTTGTACTTTACGTAGATTTGGTTATATGCAGTAAGCTAGGTTTAGTCTAGCTGTGCTATTAATATAGCTGTAGGAAGTACGTCTGTAGGTATAGGTTGTTTTAGAGGTTCTAGCTTTAGGAGCTTATCTTTTGTCTTAAATAGGTTAATTTACTGCTATACCTTGTTTGTTTTAGTAGTATCTTAAATAATAAAAAACTATTGCATCTAATTAGATGGCTTGTTAAGAATAAGGTTAATTTTAGATAAAGACTCATTTGTATTAGTTGTTATTTTTAGAATTTTAATAGTTTAGGCAGGGTCTAGGTTAGCGTCTTGGCGAAACCTTATTTTAATAATTTAATTTATTAGTTTGTTCTAGTATGTTTTAGTACATTTATCGGGTTTAATTATCTGTTTATTTAATAGGTAAAGAAGCTTAAGACACTGCAAAGGTAGTAGAAGTAGTGACTTCTTAAATAAGATAATAGATTGATTGGTTAGCAGGTAGTGTAATCTGGGGTCATAACTATAAGCTTGTAGTGTGGGAGAATTGAGTAAACAACTTAATTGTAAAGTGTAGCTCTAGAGCCTCTCTATATACACAAGGAAGGTATAGAAATAAATAAAAGGGGAGACTAATATGTAACTAAAACAGTGTGATACGTAGGCAATACGCAGGCGATATATAGGCAATACGCAGGTAAAACAGTGGTAGTTTGGTAGGGTACCATAGTCGGTTACAGCTTTGACTATAGTAGTAGTAGTAGTAGTAGTAGTAGTGGCGGTAGTAGCGAAGCTATATAGAAAGGAGAGCTTATAGCGCTTACCTAAGCGGATATATATCTACTAGATCCCGTAATAAATAAAGCTAAAGGGGCCGCTTCTATAGGTAGACGTAGGGGGTTAGTAGACTAGTCCTAAGGCTATATTATTGCCGCTATTACCGCTACTGCTACTATAGCTAAAGGGGCTTTTAGTTAAAATATAAGGCCTCTAGATATTAATAACTAAAGCTATAAAGACTAGGCCTATTAGGACTTATTTAAATAGTTTAATAAGCCCTTAACCTTACTAGCTATCTACTTATTTTTAGCGCGTAAAGTCTTTAGTTAGTAAGGAATAGTATAGCCTAATAGAAAATTAATAGCTAGTTTAGGCTCCCCTTTTCTTCTTATAAGTAGGGCTTTAGCTCCTATATAAATGCCTTATACGCCTTATACTAAAAAATAGAGTATCTCTATACTAGATAGCTTAAAAACATCTTATAGAGGGCTATTAAGTTTTATATAATAACCTTACGGAGGTAAAAAAAGAAGGGTTATAGCCTCTATAACAGTAAGGTTATTAATTTAGTATAGCTATGGACTAAAACAGCGATTCTATTTATCTAGTTTGGGCCATATTATTAATAGTAGCGTATTAGGCGGCGTTGTCACGGAGTAAGTATAAGTGGTGATAATATATAGCGAAGTAGATATTATTAAGCTATATATATAAACTGTGTAATAAGGTTAAGACGTTATATAAGGAGAGAAGGTAAGGAAATGGGAAGAAAGGGTATATATTATTAGTTTAGTTGCTTAGTCGATATATATATAGAGCAGAATAGGATTTAAGGAGCGGTCCTAGCAGAACTTGGCAGAATTTGGTGGACTTTAGTAGAATATAGCAGAATGCGGCAGATTGTTGTTAGATTGCTATAGATTGCTAGTAAATTGCTATTAGGTTACTATCTTGCGGTTAATCTCTTCTTGCTGCGTTAGTAGAAATAGGTAGATGTATGTAAGGTGTTATAGAGGTGTCCTATAACAGTACCCCCCCTTTTAAACTTAAGCTTCTATAAGATAGGGCTGTAGTAGTTCTAGGTAGAGTTTATAAAAGTCTTCTATAGCTTGTATAAGTCCTATAGAGTTAATAGGTTCCTATATAGGCTTATAAAAGCCTCTCCATTTCGTAAGATATATATATTAGCATTTTTGTTTATTATACTTAATGTTATTAATTCTTTTAATAAGGTACTCATCCTTACTATTTACTTTGACTAGTAGGGAAGGGTCTTAGATCTATTTAGGTAGGGCGTCTAATATAGGGGCGATAGGATAGAGAACTGATATATAGAATATAGGGTAAATTTTAACCGTATTAGGGAGCTTTAGTTGGTAGGTATAAGGAGAGACAACTCCCTTAACCTTATAAGGGCCGGCATTCTTCTAATTAAGTTTCTTAGTAGGTTGTTTTGTGTTTAGATTTCTTATATCTAGCTAGACAAAGTTACTAATTTGGTAAGCTAGTACTAGGGTTCAGTTTTTATTTGCTGCGGCTTTATAGACAGATTAGGCCTATATTATTTTATTAATAAGAAACTCTTATAGTTCTATCTTTTTTATAAATTTATTTACTTCTATAACCTATAAGGCATAATGTGTGGGGTAAGGGATATTACTAAAAGGTTTAAAACCTATTTATAGGTGCTAGCTATAGTTAGCTAGAAACAAGGGGACCTTTATAGTTTCCAAGATAGAGTTATTTATAGTAAACTTGGCAAATATAAGCCAGTTTATCCAGTTATCCTATAAATATAATGTGTATATCTAAATATACTGTTCCATTATAGCATTTATACGTTCTATTTAACCGTCCGTTTCTAGGTGGTATGCTATAGATAATAGTGCTTTAATGCAGAGTTGGGTAGTTAGTTCTTTCTAAAATATAGAGATAAACTATCTACCTTTATTAGAGATAATTGTTTTAGGAAGTTTATGGAGTTTCTATATATAATTTAGGAATAATTAGGCAATAGTAGGTGATAATATATTAGGGCAGGCAATTAAGTATTTTATCTTAGATAGTTAATCTATAACTACCATAATATTTATACACCCTTTACTTACAGGGAGCTTAACAATAAAGTTAATTAAAATATCCTTCTATCTTTAGTCTAAAACAGGTAGTGGCTTTAAAAAGCCGTTATATGTCTTATATAAAGCTTTGGCTTGTTAGCAGGTATAATAGCTAAAGATATACCTTCTTATCGTATTATGTATATTTAGCTAATAGTACTCTTGTTAAAGGAGTTCTAGGGTTTTTCCTTAGCCTAGGTAGCCGGCTACTAGTAGATTATATACATATTTAAGGAGCTTAAGCTTAAGTTTATTATAGTTAGGTATAACTAGACAGTTCTAGTAGTATAAGCGGTCTCTATAAGCTTTGCATTTACTTAAAGAAATCCTTTTAGAGCGTCTGATGCTGTCTTAAATTAGCTTAAGCATTTCTTAGATAAACTTATTATTTGGGTATTTGTTAACTATTATCTATTTAATTAATTAATCAGTTATTTTAAGGACGTATATTATAACATCTTTAATAAGAGGGTTAAATAGCTTAGGGCGAAGTAGGGTTTAATTATGTAGATACACGCTTCTTCCTATACTGGTATATCTTATAAATGTTGGGTTAGGGTATTAGGTTTTTAACCTTAAACGCCTAGGCAGTATATAATTAAGAATTAGAAATAAGATAGATATTCTAACTAGCGGGCTTAATAATAACTTAGCTGTTTTATAGTTATAAAGTACTATAGATTTTTATAGTTGCTAAGGACCTTAATTAGAAATCCAGTACCTTCTAGTTTAGATTACTATTATTTAAAACACCTAATAATGGCTAATAATTCCTTATTATAGATCTTATAGTTATATTTAGCTAGGCTTAGTCGTTTTAAGAAGTATGCTATAGGGTGCAGTACTCCTTCCTTATTATACTAAGACAGAATGCCTCTAGTAACGTAGTTGGATAAATCAGCTTTTATAACACTCTTTTGGTTTAGGTTAAAGTATTAGAGTATAGGTATAACGGGCTCGTATAAATGCTTCTAAACCGAAGCTTATAGATTGCTACCATACAAGAATACTAAGCTAAGGAGAAGAAGAAGTCTGTCAGAGACTGGTAAGATACAAAGGGGTCGCCAAGGCGCTAGTAGTAAGCGAGCCAATGGCGATTTTCCATCCCGGGGATGGAAAATCCTGATTGGTTGGCAGGAGTTAGGGTCTACTAAGTATAGCAGGTGGCGTTGCCCCAGCACTGTCACATTACCCCCCCCTCCTAAAAAAGCCTGCCCTTAGGCGTTGTCCAAGCTCCTTATTGTCATCTAAATTGTTATAGTTATCCACCCCTTCTTCCTAGCATTTAATCCAGCTTTCTAATTGGCGTGGTGGTCCAGGGAGGTTAGGGTAGGCTAGGTAGAAGTCCTATAGCTTATAGGGAGAGTACTTAAAATTAGATGCGGGGTACTATTCTAGATCTTCGTCGTAACCTACCCAGCTCGCACGGTATTTTAGGGTACCGCGGTCTTTCTTAACTACTAAGATCTCTTTAACTTCCTATTCCTTATCCTCTGCAATCTGAATTGGCGGTAGGGGGTCGTTGTACTATCTAGGCAATAGGTTGTCCGCGGCCTTCCGCAGTCGGTCTGGAGAGAAGATAGGGTGGATCTTTATTAACTCTGGTAGCTTAACCTTAAAAGAGTGCCCTACCTTCTTAGGGATCTTGTAGGGGCCAGCTATTTAGTGGTCTAGCTTGCGGCTCGGCCTCTGGGTCTTCTAGTTCTTTATTAACACCTATACCTTATCTCCTACGTAGAAGTCTACCTCGCAACAATATTGGTTTACGTCGGCCTCTTTCTTCTCTTATGCTTTTTTTATAATTGCTTGGGCAGTCTCCTAGGCTCTGTGCATTCTCTTAGCGAATGTCTGGGCCTCTTTGTAGCTGAGGCGTTCGCGGGCCGTTATAGGTCCTGTAGGTCTATCCCAATTAAAGGATGTTCGTGGCTTGTATCCATAGATTAACTCAAATGGCGACATTCCTATACTATTATGAGGGAGCGTAAGCTATGCGTAGTCTATTATAGGTAGTAGTTCCAACCAGTTATCCTAGTAGTAATTAACAAAGGGGCGAAGTCGTTGGTTGAGGTACTGGTTTATAATCTCGGTTTGGCTGTTAGTCTAAGGGTGGAATACGGTAGAGAGCTTAATCTTAATCCTAAGAATGCGGCAGAATTTATCCTAGAAGTCCAATATAAATTAGGGTCCACGGTTAGAGATAATTAACTTAGGAGCGCTATAGATCTAGTAAATATTGTTAACATACATACGGGCTATATCTTTTGTAGTTGTAGTCTTAAAGCAGGGGAGGGAAATGGCTTGCTTACTTAGTCGGTTAACTACTATAAAGGCCATATCATAGCCATATTTGTCCTTTGGGAATGATTTAAAGTCTATTATAATATGCTGCTAAGGGCGTTTAGGAACTGGCAGTGGTTATAACTATCTAGGGGTTTGATCCCTAGGGGTATCTGCCCGTTTATAAGCATGACAATTCCTAATAAACCGTTCTATATCGGACAGGAGTCCTCGCCAGTAGTAGCAAGGCGCTAGTAGTTAGTAGGTCTTGTCTCAACTAGGGTGCGCTGTAGAGACTTAACAGTAGGCTTTATAGATTAGCTCTGTTTATAGGTTGTTAACGTCTAGAACTATAAGCCGTTCTTAGTATAAGAGCAGTCCGTCTTCTATTTCCAAATTAGGGTCGCCTTCCGTAGCTTAGTCGCGGAGGGCTTTTAGGGATTTAGCTGTGCGGTTCGCGATTAGAATGCGGTTAATTAGTCCTATTAGTTTATCCAGGATCTCTCCTTCTATAGGCGCCAGCTTATTCTGTTTAGAGTTTAGTTCCTTAAGGATACGTAGGTCGAGCTGTTCGGGACGGAGGAGGGCACGTGTCCGGTGCTAAGCCTTTAGCTTATCCTATAGTTCCACGTCCTGTTCTCTCCGGGTAAGGGCATTAGCTTTAGAATTTTGCCTACCGGGGCGGTATATAATTGTAAAGAAGAATTAGGAGAGTATTTCAGCCCACCTGGCCTATTAACCGGTAAGCTGTTTTATTGTCATAAAATACTTAAGGGCTTTATAATTAGTATAGATTTTAATCCAAGAGTCTGTGCTTCCAAGCTCTGCGCGCCACTGGGACAACAATTGTATAATAGCCAGTATTTCCTTATCGTGTACCTCGTAGTTACACTCAGCTAGGGCTATTATCTTTAAGAAAAACGCTATAGGGTACCACTTGCCATCTAGGTATAACTGTGAGAGAACTCCCGCTACTACTCTATTGGAGGCGTCCGTTTCCAGTATTAATTTAAGGTCTAGGTCATAGTGACGGAGAATTAGGGAGGAGGTAAGTCGGTTCTTTAACTCTTTAAAAGCTTCTGTATAGTTATCGTTAAAAACAAAAGGCGTGTTATTCTTCGTTAGTTATATAAGAGGCTTAGCCATAACCCCGTAGTCACGAATAAACCGATAGTAGAAGTTATAGAAGCCTAGAAAGGACTAAATGCCTTTTATAGTACGAGGGGGTTTCTAGTTGCGTATCGCCTCGACCTTCTTAGGGTTAACTTTAATTCCTTCTATGCTAATGATAAACCTAAGGTACTTTATTCGTTTTACTCCAAATTCGCATTTCTTAATGTTGACTTGTAGGCCTGCATTCCGCAGCCTCTTTAAGACCTTTTTAACATAAACTTGGTGCTTAAGTTCATTGTCCGAGTATATAAGAATGTTGTCTAGGTATACCGTACAGAATTCGTTAAGGTAGTTAAAAAGAACATTATTTATATACCGTTGGTACGTGGCTGGCCCATTCGTTAGTCTAAAAGGAAGAACTTTGCATTTATAAGAACTATAGCGGGTATAGAACGTCGTTAGATTCTTTAATATAGGGTCCATTCTAATTCGGTAGAAAGCTTAGCAGATATTAAGCTTAGTAAAGATTTTGGCTTGGCTTAGACGTATAAGGGTCTCGTTAATTAGGGGGAGAGGGTAATAATCTTTCTAAGTAATAGCGTTTAGTTTCTAATAGTCGATGCAGAAGCGGAGGCCTTTATTAGGTTTCTTTACAAAGAGGATAAGGGAAGTAAAAGGGGCCTAACTTGGCTCAATAAACCCCTTATAGAGGTTATTAATTAAGTACTACTTAGTTGCTTTTAGTTCCTCCATAGTTTACTAGTAAAGGGGGCTGTAGCCTAAAGAGTTATCGGCCTCTAGTTAAATCTTATAATTATAGGTTTAGTAGGGAGGCAGTATATCTAAGGCTGTTTTTAAGAACGCGTCTCTATAGTCTAAGAGGTATATAGGGAGGAGGCGCTTAACTAACTCCTTATTAGTTTCCTCTACTAGCCCTTCTTCCTTCTCGTTAATAATCTAGTTAATTTTATATAAGCTGGTTGTAAAGACCTTATTATCCTTCTAATATATATTAAAGTGGAAACCTATAGCGCTAATTGCCGCGATATCTACTATAGGGGGGTTGTATAGTAGTAGGGGTGTCCGCGGCCTTAGGGGCTTTTAGCGTATTGGCGTTATCTTTACTCCTTTTAGCTCTTATTATATCTTCTAAAGGTTATCCTTTAAGTCCTATTAGTATATCCTCTTCCCTATTAGCTGGATCTCCGCAATTTAAAAGTTATCTATATTACTATCCATTCCACTTCCGTAAGTAGAGTCCTCCTTGACTGTAGTCCTTTGGGGAAGTATCCTTGTTGGTACAGATTTCTTACCGGCCTTGTAACGGGCATCTTCTTAAGCGAAAGCTAGGTTGCGGTCCCTAATATCCTACTAGTAGGTAGGATCAGCCTTTGCGGCTAATATCTTATAGTCGGTACGGATCTCTCTAATAAAGGAGGGTAACTTTGGTCTACTTTCTAGCTAAACAAACTGTCTTTATTAAACGTTTAGCCAAATATTAAAGTAGGACATCTATTTTTGGCTAAGGATTATGTTATAGGACCCTAGGTCTAGGATACAAAAGGGAATACTAAACTGGTATTGTCCATTAATAGCAATATATAGCTTTAAGATATGGGTAACCAGCTTACCAGCTTGGCCATTATAGCCTTTTACTTAAATAGGCTTCTCTAGTCAGGTAGTATTTATATTTAAGAACTTAGCAACGTCATTCACACAAGCAGTGTTTATAAAGGTAAAGCTATTTACTCTAGTGTTAACAAGGGCAGTTGTATTAACTCTATATTTATTTTAAGATACTATACATGGAACCGTAAAGTGTTTTCCACCTATTAGCTAACTCAGATTAATCTCTTTAAGATTAATAGGATACCCTAGGGGGGAGTCTTTCCCTAGGGTTCTTCTTTTCCTAACTTATTAGGCGTTTCTTCTTCCTTTATTTCCTTAATATTACCCGTATCCTTTGGCTCTGGGCAGAACGTGGCAAAGTAACCATCCTTTCCATAATTAAAGCACATAACCGTGGCAGGGTCAATTAGGGTATTGCAACAAGCATTAGTTGAAGGTATAGTACATAGCGGGTTAGGCGAGGTTCGCTAGTAGGCAGTTATAATCGCTTTTAGTATAAGGGCAGTTATAGTTTGTCTTCCAACGCTAGCTCCCGTTGGTGTAGTAGATAGGTTGCGGTCGCTATAGAACCTCTTTAGTTAATTAGAGCGAGTATTAATTTGTTTTAGTTCTAAATCCAGCAATAAATATTAGGCTGCGAGTCTTTGGTAGGTTAATAGGTCGTTTAAGGCTACCGCGATCTTCTCTTATAGTCGGACCGTTAGCTTGTTATATAGGTCCAAACAATAGTTCTTAGGGGGGACCTAGCCTTTACCTACTAGGTGTAAGAATTAAGTCTAGAACTTGGTAAAGGATTGGTTTAATTTTATTATTAGGCGATTATAGTTGTAATAGGCATCCCGTACTTTATTTAGATTGACATAGATAGTAGCTAGGTACTATATTATCTTATTAATAGATATAAACCGAATAGGTAACTCGTCCTCAAACTTGGCCTAAAGGTGTCGCTAGGCGTCCCTAATGGTTTAACCAAAGAGGTAGAGCATTTTAGCTTCTTTAGAGGGGAAATAGTTGTGGTTAATATAAAGCTTTCCTCACACCTAAATTCTCTAGTTCTTAAAGGTCAGGTCTACGCCGTCCAATAATAGTAGGGGGTTAGGGAGCTTAACGGACTTTAATTACTTTATTATTATATCCATACTCTCTAGTATATCACATTTAGTAGAGCAAATGGGTTAACTAAGGCTTTATAAAGGGGAGGCTGGGCTATTTTATAAGGCAGCAAGGCTTTCTAGGATCTCCTTTAGAGTCTCTTATATACTTTAGGCTTAAAGACAATCGACCTTCTAATTAGCTGCAAGGGCACGAATCTGCTCATGTACACCTATAACGTTGTTATTATCTTTAATTTCTAATCCCAACTGGACCTCATATTCCTCTCGGGTAGAGGCAGGTCTTTTAGATAAGCTCGCTTTAGGTGCTATTATCGGCTTCCTAAGGTTCGTCAGAATTGTATAATTTAGTTTTAATTCCAGGGTTCTTTTATAGGTGCAGGTCAAGTACAGTCTGGCCTATAAAGTGGGATATTGTCAGGGCCTTCTTAGGCATAGTAGTGTGGGTTTTTTAATGTCTAAGTATAACGCGTTAACGCGTCGTTGCAGACAAAGGTCTTTTTGGGGTGGGATATTATTGAGGCCTTCCCAGGCAATATAGGGAGAGCTTAGTATAATGTAACGGGCTCGTATAAATGCTTCTAAACCGAAGCTTGTAGATTACTACCATACAAGAATACTAAGCTAAGGAGAAGAAGAAGTCTGTCAGAGACTGGCAAGATACAAAGGGGTCGCCAAGGCGCTAGTAGTAAGCGAGCCAATGGCGATTTTCCATCCCGGGGATGGAAAATCCTGATTGGTTGGCAGGAGTCAGGGTCCACTGAGTATGGCAGGTGGCGTTGCCCCAGCACCGTCACAATAGGTGCGGTAGTAAATATAACTTTTAGATAAGTAAAGGCCTTTTTATATTCCTTATTAAAGATAAAGGCTTTATCCTTTTAGGTTAGAGCTATAAGGGGTAAAACTAGAGTAGAGAAGTTGTTAATAAACCGTTAGTAGAGGTTAGTAAATCCTATAAAGCCTCTTACGTCCTTAACGTTCTTAGGTTCTTGCCAGTTTATAATTACTTTAATCTTCTTTAGGTCTATTTATATACTATTTATAGAAATAATAAGTCTAAAGTATAGAACTTCTGTTTTATGGAACTTGTACTTATCTACATTTAATTATAAGCTAGCTCTATATAGGGCTTCTAAAATAAGGTTAACGTGTTTCTTATATTTAGTTAGGTTATTACTATATACTAAAATATTGTTAATATAAGCAGTATAGAAAACGTCTAGATAAGGTTATAGGGTATAATTTATAAAGTGTTAGAATAAACTCGGGGCATTTATAAGGCTAAAAGGTATTACTAAGTATTTAAATAGTCCGTATTTAGTATAGAATGTAGTAAGCCATTTATCTTCTTTTGCGATATAGAGGCGGTTAAATATATAAATAAGGTTAAGTTTTATGTAGTAGCGAGCCTTACTTAATTGGTTTAGTATCTCTTAAATTAATAGGAGCGGGTACTAATTCTTAATGGTAATAGTATTAAGAGCTTGGTAGTCTATATAGAAGTATAAACCGCCGCTAGGTTTCTTAATAAAGATTATAGGTACAGCTATAGGCGAAGAGCTTGCTCTAATAAATCCTTTACTTAGGTGCTCGTCTAAGTACTTTTATAGTACTTTAAGTTTATTCTAGGATATTTCGTATAGGGATTTAAATCCTAGCTATTTTCTTTCTTTAAGTACGATCTTATAGTTATATAGTTGGTATTCTATTAACTTATTAGCTTCCTTTTATAAGAATACCTCTAGGTGCTTATAGTAATATACTGGTACTTTTATAGTAGAGTTAGTATGCTTCTTTAGTACTAGGGCCTTTTTAATATCAGCTATTATAATGGTAAAGATTGTATATTTAGGTTTTCTAGCGAGTTATACTAATAGGGTAGCTCTAATTATATAAATATCTAAGGTATTAAGCGAGCTTAGATTATCCTTATTTTCTTATATAGTTTCTTATTTAGGTTTAGGTTCTTTAAGTATCCTTTTTATAGTAGAATACCAGTTCTTCTGGTACTTTTATATATTAAGCTTAGACTTCTGCTTGGTTTAGGACGGTATAGCAGTTAGGGTTAGTTTGTGTAGTTTAGTATAACTTCTAGGTTCTTAGTAGAATTTGGTAGAATTCTTAGGTTAGTGGAATTTGGTAAACCTTTTAGGTATAGGGTAGATATTAGTGGAATTTTTAGACTAATAGATCCTGGTGGATTTTTTAGATTCTAGTTTAGGGTTTAAGTAGGAAGTTATAAGACACTTCTACTTATAACAGGAGGCAGTAAATAAAAGCTTAAGGTTATCCTAATTAATAGTTACTTTATATAGCTTTATCTAGGGTTATTTAAAGATTACTAGGTAACCTAGAGTAGTTATAAAGAGCTTAATTAATTCTTTATGGTTTAGGTATTAGAGTCTTAGGGCCGCTATATAAGTAATACGGCCTAAGATAGTATATTTGCTATTAAATCTAAATACATTAATATATTGGTTAAGGGGTGTTAGGGTAAACCTATTGTCTTACATAAAGATTTTATTAATAAATCCTATGCCGCTAGCTCCTATGTTAATTAGGACTTCACTATTAGCCTATTAACCTTTTTACTAAAAATAGTAGTTAATAGTTATACTATAATCCTAAGAGTTAGGGTTTGCTATATCTAGTATATTTAATAAGATCCTGTAATATAGCTATCCTAGAGAGTAACCTAACTCTAAAATATACCTTTTAGTAGTAAGCGGGAAGGGGTTCCTCTAAAATATTAGTTGTAACTTTATCCTTATAAGTGGTACTTACTAGATATAGAGTTAGAGCTAGATAAAGATTAGGGTTAGTGGTTAGAAGATTAGTGTAGTAAACGGCTGCTAGTATTAACTATTTATAGATCTTTTTAAAAGGGGGCGGAGTAGTAGTTAGAGAGGTAGGAACTACTTTTATACTTAAAGCAGAGGCCTAGCTTAGTGCGTTATTCTTATTTAGAGAACCCTAGTAGGGCGTATCCTAAGGTCCTAATATTAATATTTATGGCGTTAAGGTGCTTGGGCTGGGATAATAACTTAGTAGATATTTATAGGGTTATTATATTATATTAAGAAGCGGACTTTAGTATTAGGCGTAGTATATTATTATACTGTTTATTAATAACGTTTATATAGGCGTTAAGGGCTTCTAGTAGGTCTATACTAATTAGGGAGGTTTTTAGTTTAGGGCTTAGAGATTTAATAAGGCTATTAATTAGTATGGAGTTATTCCAGCCTATCTCCTTTGCGTAATAATTAAATTTAGAGAAGTATACTAGGAAACCTTTCTTTTCTTAAGTTATATGGTTTGTTTTCCTTTAAGCGGTAGCTTAGTGGTTTGGGTTACTATATATAGCTTTAAGAAGTATAACTAAACTTTATACTAAGTTTAGCTAGAGAGGTTTAATAAGGTTAGCTATATCTCCTCCTAGTTAACTTAGGGCGTAGTAGAGTTAGTTAGCTTTAGTTAGATAACAGTTAGTATTACTAGTTAGCTTATTCTTAAGCCGGCTTAAGAATAACCAAAGCTCTTATTATTTACTAGTAAATACTAGAGGGTCTAGTAGTTTTTTAGATTATTATAATATAGTAATTGGTTTTACCAGTGGGATAACTATTACTAGTTTAGGGCTTGTATTCCGCGTATTGGCTTTTAGTAATAGCAATTAGTTTTAAAGGCTTAGCGTAGGTGTCTTAAGGGTGCAGATTTCTTCTTAAAGGGCCTTAATTATTTTCTAGTGCTATGCTTCTTATTTGGCTTACTATTAAGCTATAGCAGCTTAGTTTGGTATAAGGGCGTCTATAAAGGACTTTTATATATCTGCTAATTATTCCTAGAGTACGGATATAATATTAGCGGTTGTTATAGGGGCTTTAAGGTCGTTCTGTATTTTAAATAGGGCAGGGCAGAGTATAGGTTTTTAAGGTTTTAATATAATGTAGTATTACGGAGTGAGTATAAGTGGTAATAATATATGGCAAAGTAGATATTATTAAGCTATGTATATGAACTGTATAATAAGGTTAAGACGTTGCGTAAGGAGAGAAGGTAAGGAAACGGGAAGAAAGGGTATATATCGTTAGTTTGGTTGCTTGGTTAACACATATATGGAGCAGAATAGGATTCAAGGAGCGGTCCTGGCAGAACTTGGCAGAATTTGGTGGACTTTGGCAGAATATGGCAGAATGCGGTAGATTGCCGTTAGATTGCTGTAGATTGCTGGCAAATTGCCATCGGGTTGCCGTCTCGCGGTCAGTCTCTTCTTGCTGCGTCGGTGGAAACAGGTGGACGTGTGTAAGGTGTCACGGAGGTGTCCCGTGACAGGCGTAATACCTACACAGCGGATTTTAAAGAGCTTTAAGAGGAGCGCAAATAACTATAATACCAAGAGGAGGTACGCCAATAGGATAAGAAGATTTAGAAGCAACTTATAAAGGAAGAATAACAGCTTGCGATAGTGTAGAGAAAGCAGAATAGAATACAAGCCAAGGTTTAACGAGAGAAGGAGGCAGCTAAAAAACGCCGCTAGAGAAAGGAGGCTGCACACGCTTACGCAGCAAATCTATAGCTTCAAAACGGCCTTAAGCTAACAAGAGGAGATAAACGGAAGAAACAAGCTTCTAGGCAATCTCTTATTATTATTTTAAAGGTCGCAATTAAGGAGATAGATGGAGTAGTCATATCTAGGGCTACTCGCGCTCAACACTAAATTTAACGACTTCCTATGGTCGGAAAATCTCATACAATAGCTCATTTGAATAAGGAAACTCAGTAGATTATTACATCAAAAATCTAGACGATTTTATCAATTATATGCGATTCTACGGCCTCAAATCGAGGCTTGGCTATATTTAATTTTGGTGTGCATTGAGTGGTACCGTGCACGGAGTCCTAGCCCACAGTGACTGCAGGCTTGCGGAGGATAAATTATCCTATCCGGCCGGGCGGATAATAGTCCTATCCGAGGATAGCCCGGATATCGGATAATATCCGGATAATATCCAAACAATATACTACCTATAACCCTACTAATATAGCTCTATATTTTATAAATAGAGGCCTGTTTTATAGCTCTATTTTAGGGCTATAAAATAAACCTTTATTTATATAATTTAAGGTCGTTTTGGTAGAGTTATGGAGGGTGCTTATTTCTAGGAATGGAGGGGTCGGATAAGTCAGCGGAGAGCCTCAAGCCATTGCAAAGCACCCCCTATAACCCTACTAATAACGCTCTATATTTTATAAATAATAGCTTATTTTATAGCCCTAAAATAGAGCTATAAAATAGAGCTCTATTTATAAAATATGGGGTTATATTAGTGGGGCTATAGGGGGTATATTGTTTTAATGGGGAGGCAATACGCGCTGCTATAGCTTGGCGATTTTTACCAATCTTTTACAGCAGAGAGTAGAGGCTCTGCACGAAGCTCTGCACAAAGCTCTGCAAAAGCTCTGCAAAAGCTCCCCATAAAGCTCTGCAAAAGCTCCCCATAAAGCTCTGCTTAAAGCCCTATTTAAATCTCTAAAGTTCTATTTGTTAGCGACTCAGTCAATTGAGGCACGAGCACGGCAAGAGGGACGCGCAAGCCTGTACAATTGGTAGTCTATAAACGAGGATCCAAAGCTAGAGAAAGGAAGGAGAAGAATAGCAGCGCCGCTCGATATTTTATGCGGTCCTCAAGTCACGTGACCCGCGTCTACCATAATCCACGTCTGCCAAGATCCACCGTTTTCCACCAGCGCCGTAACATTACCCCCCCCCCCCCTTCCGAAAAAGCCTGCCCTCAGGCTTTATATGTCTGTGTTATGTCCGTGGGGTATTCTTGTCTTTATGCTCAGTAGGCAGCCTATTGTCTTTGCTATACTAGCACTCCATCTACTCGTCAAGGTACTTTAGGGGTCTAGGTTTATTAGGGTATTAGTTATAGAATTCTTTAAGCCTCTAGGGGCAGCCTATAAAGTTCTAGGTAGGGTACTAGGTTGGGTCTAGATCGTAGCCTTTTTATTAAATATGGTATTGTAGCGTTCCTTATACTAGTTTATAGGCTAGTATTTTATTAACTTCCTATTTATTATCGCTATTAACTTAAATTGGTAGGGGAGGCTTATTTTTTTATCTAGGTAGTGGGTTATTTACAACCTTCCATAGCTTATCCGGCGAAAAGATAGGGTAAACCTTAATTAAGTCTAGGAGCTTAACCTTATACAAGTTGCCTTTTTTATTAAGGATTTTATATAGTCCTACTATTTTATAATCTAGCTTATGGCTAGGCCGTTCTATTTTCTAGTTCTTTGTCGTAACCTAGACCCTATCGTCTATGGTAAAGTCAGGCTCGCGCCTATGCTTATTTGCCTGCTGTTCCATTGATTTCTAGGCCTTTTTTAGGTTCTTATAGGCTACCGTCTAGGCTTCTTCTAGGCGTTTGGCGTATTACTAGGCTTTCTTATAAAATAGTTTTTCGCGTACGGTCTGTGGGCCTTCTAGTCTATTCCAGTTAAAGCTAGTATAGGGTAAATATCCTATTTTTAGCTAAATAGGTGCAAACCCTATGGAGTTATAGGATAGGGTTGCCTAGGCGTAGTCTATTAGGGGTAGTAGTTTGCCCTAGTTATTCTAAAAGTAGTTAATAAAGGGCTAGAGTCTCTAGTCTAGGTATTAATTTATAATCTCCATCTAACCGTCTATTTGGGGGTAGTATGCTGTAGAAAGCTTTAGCTTAATGCCAAGGATTTAAATAAACTTATTCTAGAAAGCTAATATAAACTGCGGCCTGTGGTTAGATATAATAGTATCTAGTAGTCCGTAAATTCGGTAGATATAATAGATATATAGTTAGGCTACCTCCTTAGCATTAATATCCTTGTAATAGGGGATTAAGAATAGGCGCTTGCCAAAATAGTTAACTAGGATTATTACTATATTATATCTATTACGGTCTGTAGGCAGCTTGTGGAAGTCTATAGAGATATACTACTAGGGGCGTTTTGGTATTAGAAGTGGCTTTAATAGTCCTAGAGTCTTATCTTGCGGACTTATAGACCTATAGCAGTTGTTGCAGTTCTGTATATAGCGGTTAATGTCTATAACTATTCTGGGCTAGTAATATTGGTTACTAATAATTTTATAGGTCTTATTCTTTCTAGGGTGGGCCGTAAAGACCTAGGTATATGCTTTGGTAATAAGCTAAGTCTATAAGTTCTATTCCTCTGTTACTACTAGCCGTTCCTAATGTTTAAGTAATCCATTTTTAAGGGACTATAGGCTGGTAATATTCTTTGCCTTTTTATAGTACTCCTATAGAGAAGGGGCTGTACGGTTTATTTGTAGTAATTTATTAATTAAGTTAAGTCCTAAAGGGTTAATAGGATATATCTTGGCGCCTAAAAAGTCTATACTTAGTTCTGCCTATATCTGGGGGTTAAGGTGCTCTGGTTATAGTAGTATCTAGGTCTATAATAAGATCTTTACAGCCATCTAGTTACCTAGGTTTTGTTTACGCCTTATAAGAGCATTTGTATAGTTTGTAGTGCCTAGTCTATATATAATTAAGAAGTTAAACTAAGATAGGATATGTAACGGGACTAGCCCAGTTATAGTAGGAATGTCTTAGTAAAACACTTGACAGATAAATTCCGACGCTTTGATTAAATTCTGCCAAGTTCTGCTAAAGTTAATTGAATTCCGCCAAATTCCGCTAACTTAATTAAACTCCACTAAATTCTACTAATATAATGGAATTTAGTCGAAACCTATTAAAATCCGCATAGGCTTGTACCTACGCGTCTACTGCTAAGACTTTAAATATTTAGTTATAAGTTTTCTATATTCCTTTCTCTTCTTTACGTAACGTCTTGTTCCTAGCAAGAGCTATATACCCTTGGATTTAGATAGAATTATATTATTCCTTTAAATCTTTCCTAAAGCCTCTTTGTGCCCTTATATTACGTTGCGTTAAAAACAACTATTATTAAAATAGCAAACGACCTTAAATCCTACGCGTTAACTACGAGCATTATAACCCTAGTTAGGGAACAGTTAACTGCGATATAAGAAGCCTTTATAAATGCTTTAGCTTAGTAGCAGGCTGCACTAGAAGCCTAGCATTAGTAATTAATAGAAATACTCTATAAAGAACTCTATAATGTTAATACACTTACAATAGAGACCCTAATAGCAACACCTATAAATAAAATTAAGATAACTATATATAAACCCAGCCCGTTAAATATAAACCCCAAATTAGTAACGGTAGCTTAACCCATACCTATAATAAACCCAGTACCTACTATAAAATTAGAAAAGCTTCCTAACCCTCTAATATTTAATGGAAATTAAAATAACCTGTGTCCCTTTATAACTAAGCTCTATCTTAAACTTTTAATAAACTATAACTAATACCCTACTAAAGCTAGCAAGATTAGCTATGGGATATCTTAATTAAGTAAAGATGCTGCACGAACTATGGACCCATTCTTCCATAACGGCACCTTTGTTAATTTTGAAATCTTTATCTCTCTATTAGAACGAATGTATGATAACGCTAGCCGCGAATATACCGCTATTACTAAACTTGAAAACCTATAATAACGGAATTAAGACTTTACTAGCTTCTTTTCGGAATTTTTAGGCCTTATTAGCAAACTGGATTGGAATAAAGCTGCTAAAGTTGCTACTCTTTAATAAGCTATTTTAGATAAAATTAGAGTATAGTTAGTAAGTAGGGAGTTGCTAAAGGACCTACCCAAATTTGCTATAATGTGTTAACAAATTAACGAGGACCTTTAATATAATAAATAAACTTATTCTCTAAAGCCAACCACGCCTTGCGTTTAAGACTCTATAAAACTGATATATACCTTAAAGCGCGACCCTTCTCTAAAACCTACGCACGACCCTATAGACCTTAACGCTACTTAATTCTACGTACTCTTAGGAACTAATGAACAAAGAACTCAAGCTATAAATAATAATAATTCATTACTTAACGTCCGATTCGGATCCCTACTAGGCCCACGCGGACTACTCCTTATTTACATATAGGGAGAAAACTCTATTTAAAAAAATAAGAAAATCCCGTAATCTATCTCCCTACCTTTTAGGACTTGCCTATAAGGCGCCTACAAGTTACCTATAGTACTCTACTACCTTACTTTTTAACCTCCTTGAGAACCACTGCTACTATAATAAGCCTACGGATGCGCTAGTATCGCAAACTTAACTCTACTACTATAGAGTTATTAGGGGGCGCCTAATACTCGCCCCCTTACCTTCTATTACTATTTTCTTTGCAACCCGGAACTGGTCTAGTACACTTTAGTTAATAAGCCACTGGGTAACCGCCTTAAGACCTTTTTATATTAAGAGTAGTGTATTATAGTTCTCTATGCTAGCTACTAAGAGCATTGCTTCTTAGTTAGTGCGTAAGGGGCATAATAGTATTATATATTTTGGTGTCTATCTTAGCTAACCATATTTGTATTTTAGGCTACCTACTAGAATACCTACCTAGTAGAGCCAGTCTTTTAGTCCTATTATTCCTGTTCTTAAGAGTGTTGCTATTATATTTTCTACCTTTATTAGGCCTTTTTAGAGCCCTTAAGTGTTTACCCCCCATGGTGTTAACTATGCTACGGCTTAGGTTCCTCTTGCCTAAAATAGCCTCTGTACCTTTAACTCCTATACGCCTCTCCAGCGTTGGTCCAACCAGTATTATATTGCGGTAGATGGTTTCCCGGCGTTCTTTTATACTCTACTTTAGCTCCTTTCTCTCTCTTACTATTGTTTTTGCTAACCTCTTACGCGTCTCCCTTTCTCCTCTATATGGGCCTGGGCCCTAAAGCAGTACTATTTTTCTTTTACTTTCTTTACCTATTTCTCCAATATATCTTCCCTACTTTAGGGTTATTGGTTTGTTCTCCTATAGGGGGCCCTAGGGTCCCTCTATAGTTTATTTAGGCGTGTCTTAATATACTTTATAATATTAGAGTTGCGTTTATTTTGCGCCCTTTATATTACAGCGGCTTTAATATATAGTTATAGGGGGGGAATATTAGCTTCCTTTTTAAGCAGTGCTGTGGCCGTTCGCTTATACCCTCCTATTATACTCTAGAGGCAGGCTGTTTGGACCTTTTAGAGTAGTTTAAGGAGTAATTTAGGGGGGCCTTTTTTAGTTTCTCTAATAGCCTAAATACTGGACCTATACGTTATGGTTAGCCGGATAACTGCTATATATAGTAGGCGTGACCTCTGGAAGCATGGTCCCTATATGGAATTAACGATTCTGGATAATGCAATATACTATACTTAGCCCTTACGGGCCGCTTGTGCCGTATATACGCTCCACTAGAGCTTACTGTTTACCTATACTCCTAATACCCTTAGGCCCTAAACTGGTTAACCCCTAAAGCCTTAAATGTAAATTAAATGCTAAAGATCTGCAGATTGGTTGCGTTTTCTTATAAAATAGATTAGCTGGTATTTCTCTAGTGAGAATTGGACTCTATGTTATCTTGCCCATTTTATATAGGTATTATAGGCTTTCTCTAGTATTCTGCAATTCTCTATAGCTATTGGCCTGTATATAATTAGGTTTGTGTTATTAACAAAGCCTATCCCCTAAGTCGCCCCTTTCTCAAAGGAGTTAAGCAGGTTGCTTACATTAAGCCATAAATAGAGAATGCTTTAGATGTGGTAGGAAAGGATATATTTAAAGAAATTACCGAACTTACCCTTTTAAAAAAGTCCGCTGTAGTTCCTCCCGGTCTTTAAATCGCACCTACTCCTTAAATCGCACTTGTTCTTTAAGCTGTACTTACTCCTTAACTTATACTTATTCTATAAATTATACCTAGTCATTATAAAGCATCTTACGCTTAGCTAACTTAGAAAACAAATTATCCTAGGGCCAAGTCGCGCCTTAAAATAAGAAGTGGAAGAGTATAAGTATCTAGGCTCTTCTAGCGCTAATATATAACACGACTCCCTTAATGTACTTAGCGAAATTTAAATACTTAGAAAATAGAAGGAGGTATAAATCCTTATAGACAGTAGAGCCACTAGTATAGGCTTTATTAATATAAACTACGCGAAAACCTAACGCCTAAATTTAAAGAAACTTAATAAGCCCTGAGGCCTATAAGGCTTTAACGGCAAACCCTTAATATATAGCAAATTAACGCACTACGCTCTTATAAAAATGCGGATAGGCGAATACCTTAAATATATTTCCCTATTTGTAACACCCCTAAAGCAATATAAGATAATACTTGGACATAGATAGCTAAAACAGCACAACCCTTTAATTAGCTGGGTTAAAGAAACACTAAAATTCCGCACAACCTACTACTAAAGTTATTATTTAAAACACCACCTACCCTATAAACATACATAAGACTATTTAAATTTGATATAATATAAATTGCCCTTACTATGAACCTTAAACTGATATAACAAAACTATAACTGCTGATCGCAGTAAAGAATGTAAAGATAATACATTAAAACCCCTTAAAATTTATATAATACAAGCCGCACTTTTTGTTTTATTAGCAAGAAAACAAGACTATAAAATCTTCGCTATAACAATAGAAGATATTAAGAAGGCGCTAAAACCAAAGTAGTATATTAACCCTTAACCTCTTATACCTAAGGAGTACCACGATCTAATTAACGAGTTTAAAAAATAATTTATAAACCAGCTACCCCCGCATTAGGATAAACACAATTTTAAAATAGAACTTAAACCTAGTACAACACCAAAGTTTAGTCCGCTATATAGTATATTATAAGAAGAACTGCTTATAATATAATAATACCTTAATAAGTATCTAGAAAAAGGATTTATTCGCCCTAGTTAATCTCTATTTGCCTTACCCATATTATTCGTTAAAAAGCCAGGAGGAGGCTTAAGATTCTATATTAATTATTATTATTCATTGCTTAACATCCGATTTGGATCCCTATTGGGCCCACGCGGACTACTCCTTATATACATATAGGGAGAAAACTCTTTTAAGAAAACCCCGTGATCTATCTCCCTACCTTTTAGGACTCGCCTATAAGGCGCCTATAAGTTACCTATAGTGCTCTACTACCTTACTTTTTGACCTCCTTAGGAACCACTGCTGCCGTAACAAGCCTACGGACACGCTAGTATCGCAAACTTTGCTCTACTACTGTAAAGTTATTAGGGGGCGCCTATTACTCGCCCCTTTACCTTCTATTACTATTTCCTTTATAACCTAAAACTGGTCTAGTATATTTTGGCTAATAAGCCACTAGGTAACCACCTTAAGACCTTTTTATATTAAGAGTAGTGTGTTATAGTTCTCTATGCTAGCTACTAAGAGCATAGCTTCTTAGTTGGTGCGTAGGGGGCATAACAGTATTATATATTTTAGTGTCTGTCTTAGCCAGCTATATTCGCATCTTAGGCTACCTACTAGAACACCTACCCAGTAAAGCTAATCTTTTAGTCCTATTATCCCTATTCTTAAGAGTGTTGCTATTATATTTTCTGCCTTTATTAGGCCTTCTTAGAGCTCTTAAGTGTTTACCCCCCATAGCATTAACTATGCTATGGCTTGGGTTTCTCTTGCCTAAGTTAGCCTCTATACCTTTAACTCCTATACGCCTCTCCATCGTTAGTCTAACTAGTATCATATTGCGGAAGATGGTTTTCTAGCGTTCTTTTATGCTCTACTTTAGCTCCTTTCTCTTTCTTACTATTGTCTTTACTAGCCTTTTACGCGTCTCCTTTTCTCCTCTATATAGGCCTGGGCCCTAACACAGCACTATTCTTCTTCTACTTTCTTTACCTATTTCTCCAATATCTCTTCCCTACTTTAGGGTTGTTGGTTTGTTCTCCTATAAGGCGCCCTAAAGTCCCTCTATAGTTTATTTAGGCGTGTCTTAATATACTTTATAACATTAAAGTTGCGTTTACTTTGCGCCCTTTACATTACAGCGGCTTCAATATATAGTTGTAGGGGGGGAATATTGGCTTCCTTCTTAAGCAGTGCTGTAGCCGTTCGCTTATACCCACCTGTTATACTCTAGAGGTAGGCTGTTTGGACCTTTTAGAGTAGTTTAAGGAGTAATTTAGGGGGGCCCTTTTTAGTTTCTCTAATGGCCCAAACACTGGATTTATATATTATAGTTAGCCAGACAACTGCTATGTATAGTAGGCGTAACCTCTAAAAGTATGGACCCTATATAGAATTAATAATTCTGGATAATGTAATATCTATACTTAGCCCATGGCCGCTTACACCGCATGTGCGCTTTACCGGAGCTTAATCTACCTATACTCCTAATACCCTTAGGCCCTGAACTAGTTGACCCCTAAAGCCTTAAATATAGATTGTATGCTAGAGATCTATAGATTGGTTGCGTTTTCTTATAAAATAGATTAGCTGGTATTTCTCTAGTAAGAATTGGACTCTATATCGTCTTACCTATTCTATATAGGTGTTATAGGCTTTCTCTAGTGTTCTGCAGTTCTCTACGGCTGTTGGCCTATATATAATTAGGCTTATATCGTCAATAAAGCCTATCCCCTAGGTCGCCCCTTCCTTAAAGGTATTAAGTAAGTTGCTTATAAAGAAAAGGAAGAGTATAGGCAAAAGAGGTAATCCTTATAGTATACCTGTTATAACTGCAATAGGGGGGCTCTGGTATCTGCTAAAGACTAATAATATCTCTTTCTGGCCTATAAACCCTTAAATAAATTATATAATCCATTCTAGGAAGCCCTTTACCCTAAGGATATATAGGAGGCGCTTATAGGGTATATTATTGTAGGCGCTACTAATATCTAGGCTAAGTATTAATACTATAAAGTCCTTACGCATAGCCCATGCAGTTTTAATAGTAGTAGCAAGTAGTATAAGTGCTAATAGTGTTAAGTGATTCTTTCTTGCCCCTATTTAGCTTTATAGTAGTAGGGTGTATTCCTCTGCTGTATCTACTATATAGTCCGCTATAACCTTTTCTAAGATCTTGCTTAGGGTATTTTCTAAGGCAATAGGGCGGTAGCTTCCTAGAATTAAGTAGTCTACTTTACCTTCTTTTTATAAGATAACCGTCGTTATAGATCTTCTGAGTTGCGGGTAGTAGCCTATTATAAAGCATACTCTAGCTATATCTGCAAGCCAAGGTGCTATAAGTAGACCACAGGTCTTTAGGGCTTTGTTTAAAATCCTATTTAGTCCTAGTACTATATTGTTTAAAAGGCGACTAATAGTTTTAGCCATTTCTTTAGTTATTATATCGCTGTTAATCCTTAGGCAAGTCACTAGTGTTTCACTAGTAATATTACTAAGGTCTATTAGAGCCAGTTAGGGGGAAAATCTTTCTATAAAGATCTTTACCTTTTTATTATTATTACTTGTAGCCTGTAATTCGCCTACTCTTTATAGGGGTAGTAGGTATAAGTCTTCTACTAGGCGTCCCGCCTTTTTCTTTACCCATCTTGCCATGGTCCAAAGGCCCTTATTATAGGGGATGCTTAGGTTAGTAGTATATTTATTTATAAACCGTCTCCAATTATTTCTTACTTCTTTTTTTAGGGTATTCTTTAGCTGGTTTCTTGTATCTTTATATTATCTCTTATCTTTAAGGTTATGGCTGCTTATATATTTCCTTCTTACTTGTTGTTAGCTAGCTATAAGAACCGCGCATTATACGGACTATATATATCGCGCATAGGGGCCTGGTTTTAAGACTGGGCAATACTCTTCTAGCCTGTTTTTAATTACTGCCTAGATCCTTTCTAGTCTTTAGTCAATTTCCTTAGGGGTGGCTAATAAGCCTCACTTATTTAGTATTAGGTGGATTTCTTCTAGGTCTTAAAGTTGTTATTTAACTATATTAAGAAAACTATTTGTCTTGAGCTTCCTTATTATATATCTTTTACTATTTGGTTGCACCTTAATATCCAAATCTAGCTATATCTAGATAGGGATATAGTCTAAGGTAAGTGTCTATTCTTCTTTAAGGATGCACCTTTTAAGTCTTTAGTATAGGCCATCGTCCATAAATATAAGGTTAATTGTACTTCTGGCAGTACCTTATTGCCACGTAATTGCTCCTAGGGGAGTGGCTAGCTTAAGGCCCCAGATATCTATAGCTCTTAGTAGGCACTCTGCCTATTATTTAGCAGCGACATAGATACCCTTCTACTATAGGTAGTAGAGGTTTATATCTCCTAATAAAATAGACTCTATGCCTTTAGTTTCTAGTAAGCTTATTACTAATATAATATTCTCTATTTGTAGGACCCCTTTAACCCTAGGGTTATACACATTGATAATTTATACCAGTCCCCTATATATCTGGATTATTATAACTGCAATATCTAGGTTAACTACTTGCTATAACTATAAGGACAGGCTAATAGCCTTGCTGATTATAAAGCACACATATATAGCTGCTTTTGGTTCGTATAGGAGCTGGAATCCTTAGGGGCAGTATATTAATTGTGTATAGGTATTGTAATACGGCTCTTATATAGCAAGGATATAGTATTTCTCTAGGTCTAGGCTGTCTAGTAGGGGCCTTACAAGGCGGTGGTTTGTATTGCCGCAGTTATACTATATAATAGATAGGTGGCGGACCCCTAGCAAGGGTTATTTAACTCTCCTTTATTCTTCACTTCCTCTGTTTCTACTTTCTCTAAGATTTTTAGAACTTCTATCTCTTATATCTACACCCTAGTCGCTACTTATTTTATATAGGGCTTTCTATTCCCGTGTCTTATATTCCTACTAGCGCTTCTATATCTAAATCTATTATTGTCTCCGGTTCTTCCCCTAGTCTTACTGGTTAGCTTTATGCCCTTTATAGGTTAGCTATAAATGTTAGATTTGCCGTGTTTAGTCTAAGGGGTCGTTCGGTTGCAATCTAACGCTTTTAAATCTGAACTGAAAGTCCGGTAAAAAGAACGCGTTCCTTTTCAATTTGACACGCGTCTGTGGCTCTATAGGTTGCACGGACGTGTGCAATCTAAAGCCTTTAGATTGATCTGGAGTTTAACTAAGAAGCTTTAAGCTCCTTATTTGAACTAACGCCAAGACCTCAGTTCAGATTCTATATATGGTAAAGTGCGCCTGGTTTTAGCGCGTTTTTTAGGCGGTTAGAGGAACATTAAAAATCTATAGCTAAAGTCAAGTTGAACTGGAATTTAACCGAACAGTCGCCTTAGAATCAGATTGGAGCTCCAGATTAACTCTGTTCTGAACTAAATCTAAGGCCTCTAGATCGCAACCGAACGACCCCTAATTCTTAATTGTCCTGGTCTTAAGCTTGCTATAGCTATCTATAGGGGTCTTCCTATAGGGCGTCCTCTCCCTTGTGTCCCCTATAACCCTTATGTCCCTATTTAGTCTAGTAATATCGCGCGGCATCGCTTCTGGCCCATTAAGGCTTAGAATAGCTAGCCTAGCCCCCTAGTATTAAAGGTAGGGAACGCTAGAAAGGTACCTATATCCCTTTAGCTTATCGCCTATTATTTCCATTTGTATAACCTAGCGTATAGTTATTCCCGCAGCTATTAAGCCCTTGCCTTCCGTCTCCTATATTTAATATAGTCTACTCTCTCCCACACCTTATATATGCTTCGGTAACAGTTTGCGCATTTTATTTGGTCTTAATTTAAGCAGTGTCTTATATTATAGGGGCCTATATAGTGGCCACAGCACACCTATGCTACATATGTGGATTGGGTGTGTCCCTATTATATATAGCAATAGCATCGTTCTAGGCATAGTTTGTGGTTATAGAGCCTTATATTATATATAAGGCTATTTATAATTATTCCTTTTTAGATAAGAAGTTTTTGCATTCCTAGTATATATATACTAATAATAAGGGAGCTATATATTTAACTAGTATCTCCCTAGTAAGTCTCTGGCGACTCTTATATCCTCTCATTGTTCTTATTATATAGTTAGATTATATTTTCCTATTAAAGCTATTAGATTTGGGTAATCTCAAGTCCTGGTATAAGGCGTTTTGTATGTTTTACTATCTCCTATATAGTTGCTGTATTATTCGCCTAGCATCCCTTTTCTACCCTAAGGCTTATAGGAACCACTAGGACTTCAACTAGGTAGTTTTTACAGAGCACTTTTATACCAATATGTTCTCCTAGCCTATCCCCTACCCTTACGGCTTATTCCTTTACCTATTAATCCTTTAGGGTGACTCTAATGTCTCCGCTCCTTAGGTATTAGACTGTGATGGCGTTATAAACTTCCTTATAAATCTCCATAAGGACTTCTGTTTCTAATTGTCCCCTAAGCCCCTCTGCTTTTTCTATATTTGGTTATATTATAATTATATACCCGGTTATTGTCTTAAGGGGGTTGGGTTCCCTATGCTATAAAAGCATAGCTATAGCGGCCTAGGTGCGGTTTACTAGTAAAAAGGGGTTTTGTTTATTTTTTATTTTACTTAGCCATTAAAGGATTTAATTAAGGGATTACTAGAGGGGCACCTAAGGGACACTAGACTAGCGGAGCTATTCTACTAGCTATATTAGTTCGTTATAGCTAACGGTTACTCCCCCATAATTACGGATACTAGACACATCTAATAGGCTTTATATTTTATTAGATGCCTTCTTAATAGAGATATTTCCGCTTTATAGTGTGGTATTCGCCCATTCTTATTATAGAGGGCTATTGCTGGGCGTGGTTCTGGCGGTCGCACGCGAGTGCGAACCACTATCGTTCGATATATACCTCCCCTGTGATACAGGCATCTCAGGGGGATTCTCTAGGTGTTTTTTGGGGTTCTTTTTGGTTGGTTTTGGTCTTTTTAGGCCAGGTACAGTAAGAGCTCTAGTTTTAACCACTTAGTATATATTCTATATTAATTACTAAGCCCTAAACACAATTATAATTTAAAACTAATATCTAATCCCCTTAATCTAGGAGACGCTTAACCGCCTAGCAAAGGCACGATATTCTATAAAGCTTAATATAGTCGCTGCCTTTAATTAAATTCGTATCTAAAAAGGAGATAAGAAGTATATAGCCTTTTATATACAATAGGGACTCTTTAAATACCTAGTAATGCCGTTTAGTATAAAGAACGGTTCTAGTATATTTTAGCAATATGTTAACAATACGCTCCGTAAATTCTTTAATATATTTGTTACTGTGTATATTAATAATATCCTAATCTACTTATCTTTACTTTTTAAGTATTGAAAACATATCCAAATGGTCCTTAAACATTTGCGAGATGCGGGTTTATAATGCGATATTAAGAAATGCAAGTTCTATGCGTCTAAAGTTATATACCTAGGCCTAATTATATCCCGTAACGGAATTAAAATAGACCTTAAAAAGGTCGCTGCGATTATAAACTAGGGAAGCCCTAGTAACGTATAAGACATTTAAGGATTTCTAGGATTTGTAAATTTCTATTACCGATTTATTAACTAGTTCTTAAAAATTACCCAACTATTAGTAAACCTAATAAAAAAGAACGTGAAATTTAAATGGACTACTAGATGTGAATAAGCTTTTAATAACTTAAAGTAACGCTTTATAAACGCTCTAATTCTTGCCTACTTTAACCCTAACTTTAAATGTATTGTCAAAACGGACTCGTCTAATTATGCCCTAGGGGGAGTGTTATCACAATATAATAAGGACAGTAAGCTGCGTCTAGTAGCCTTTTTCTTTTAAAAGCTTACCCCTGCCTAATTAAACTATAAGATATACAATAAGGAACTACTTACAATTATTAGATGCTTTAAACAATAGTGCCTAAAACTTAAAGGATCGTTATTTCTAATACGCGTGTTAACAGATTATAAAAACCTGCAGTACTTTATAACTATAAAGTAGTTAACGTAGCGCCAAATTTATTAGGCCAAATACCTCTTACAATTTGACTTTAAGATTATATACCAACTAGGCAAACTTAATTAGAAGCCCAATACATTAATATAATAATTATAAGACTTACCTATAAACGCCTTAGATAAACGGATTATAAATTAATTATAGATCTTATTACCCCCTAAATATTTTAAGAAACTACATTCTATATTCCTAAATATAGAACTTAATAGAAACGAATTAGAAATTAATAAATAGAAAATGGAAATTAATAAGCTAATAGAATACAAATATAAGAATAACATATAGATAGCAGATATAATAAAAGCGATTTAAATAGGAAAACGACAGTATAAAGATATCATACTCACCAAATACGAAATTTATAACGATTAACTATACTATTAATAGAAGATAGCAGTTCCGAATTCCAAACCCTTATAATTTAAAATACTTAAATTCGTATACAATTCCCCTATAGTAGGACATCCTAGCTATATAAAGACTTATAAGATTATCCAACGAGTATATTACTGGCCTATAATGCACGACTATATACGAAAATACGTTCGAGTATATAGAATATGCGTGTATAGAAAGACCTCTTATATAAAGAAGCAAGGAGTACTTTAACCGCTACTAGTTCCGATACAAAGATAGCGTAATATCTTAATTAACTTTATAGTTAACTTACCTAGCAGTAACAGGTTTATAAATATTATAGTAGTAGTTAACCGTCTTACGAAAATGCGATATATAATTCCTATAGACTCAATTAATGTAATATTAGTAGCCGAATGTTTTATTAAGCACGTCTTTAAGCTATATGGACTTCCTAATATAATAATATCTAACCACGGAAGCCAGTTTGTTTTGGACTTCTGGCAAGCTTTATATAAACAATTAAGTATTTAAATATAACTCTTAACTGCATTTTATCTGGAGATAGATAGCCAAACTGAAATTATAAACGCGATTATAGAACAATACTTATAAATATACTACTTCTACCTATAAGATAACTGGGAAAAATGGCTACCTTTAGCTAAGTTTACTGCAAATAACACAATAAATATATTAATAGGCGTAACGCTGTTTTACGCAACCTACGGATAAAACGCTTAACTTGGATTTAAACCACAACCTAAAATCAATACAATAGAACCCACGATTAAACAGATCCAGTTAATTAACGCATATAACTTCACTAATTAAATAAAGCAGTTAATGGAACTATTATAAAGTAAATTAACGTACGCTTAAACGTTATAGGAATGGCATATAAATAAAGAACGAGCTCCCGTATAGGACTTTAAGGAAGGTAATATAGCCTACCTAAATATACAAAACCTAAAGACTTAACGGCCCTTAAAGAAACTGTCGGGAATGAGGCAAGTTGCCGTCACGCGAGGCATATTGCCGTCACGTGTTGACGTGGCCCTAGCGTGGTGAGGAACCTTAAGTTCCTTACCCCTTTCCTCATTCCTATTAAGAATCAATTAACCATTATTATACTATCTACGAACCGTAGCTACGTAATATTACCTTATATTACCAACACTGATTAGTGGTTAACTTCACTATTATACTATAGAACAGCTAAGTATTCCCAAGAAGAGACGAGCCACTATACCAGTGCTACTCGTGCTAAAGGAAGCTGTCTTTTAAGGTCAGAACTGGTCCTAAACCTTAAATAGAACTCTTCTACGAATCTAAGGATTTAAAGGCCAGAACTGGTCCTAAGCCTTTCCCAGATTACAGATTCTTGCGTCCATTATATAGAATAACACGCTTTATAAGTCTTCACAATTTAAGGCCAGAACTGGTCCTAAGCCCTATAATCGCAGATTCTCGTCTAAACGCGTACCAAACAATAATTGATAATCCCTATACTAATAACACCTCCTCTCCTATAACCCTATAACACTTCCCTTCCTCTGAAAACATGGCTAATAACTAGAGAGACTCCTTACCACTAGGGGTAGCTATATACGCAAAACTTATTAATAAAGATTAGGACAATTTTCCTATTTTTAATATAACAACCTATACGGCAAAATAAGTTAATGGCTTCCTCCTATACCATATTCTCTTCTACTGAAGTAAACACTACGCCGATGTACAACTATGGGAATATTTTAGGGAGGATTTTATAGGATGGACTGCCGATACTTAGGTACTTAAAAATGTTAATATTATCTAGGATTTTCAAGACTTCCTCTATAGGAATAGGGTATACGTTGCTAAGAATGGTAACCTAATTACTAGTAACATTTAGGCCGTTATTATTAGAATAAAGGAGCCAGTATGGACGGAAGCTGAGATTATATATTAACTATAGAAACCCAAAACCAACCAATATTCTTTAGAAGGCAACTTTAATTCATATCTAAACCCCTAGAACGCTACTCTCCTACCTAGAGGTACTCTTCCACCTAGAGGTACTTTTCCACCTAGAGGTACTCTTCCTCCACCTCCTCTACCGCCTCCACTTTAGCCAACCAGTGAGCCTCTATTATGAGAAGTCACGAATCTAATAAAGGTATATTCGGACAAAGAAAAGAAGTTTAGAGGAGAACTATACAATATACTCAGAACAAAACTACAGGTCTTTTATAACTGTTGCAATAAGGTCAGAATTTAAGGCTACTAGTACCACTACGCTTTCTCTATTATGTTAAAGGGATAGGCGGTAACATTCTATTACGACTATATTGCGGGTAAAAACTATAGCTTTAATGTAATGCTTCAGCTTACTAGAGCTTACTTTAAGACCAATAAGAATTGCCAACTTTATATATCTAAATGGCGGGAGACTATATTCTAGAGAGTTATTGCTTCTAACCCAATAAAGACTCGTTTAGAGTGCCTTTAATTACTCTTTAATAAACTCTAGAAAATCTAATATAGCCTTACCAAAACTTACTAAAATAAGAACAGCCTAAGGGACTAGGTTATCTTAGCCTGCTATAGCGTTCCTAAGTGTAATCTGGCGCTATATAAATCTACGGATACGTTTAAAGGAGTATATACCGAGCTACGCTCCGCCGTAGGTACTGCGATGCAAATATAAGAATCTTAATAGTTCTATACCAAAAACCCTACCTAACTAAGTATTCCCAACTAACACGATTATAACTGGACTGACCAAATATATGGTGGCCGTGGTAGGGAATACAGCAAAGGGTATAATTAACGTCGACTATAAGGCAATTATGGAGGTCCTTATAGAGGTTTATTTTAAAGTAATTGCCAGAAGAAGTGCTATGTTTGTAAGAAGCTAAATTGCTAGTTAACTAGACACTCCCTTAATAAGCAAAAGGAGGTATATAATAAGTTTCATTAGAGTGCAAGAAATGTTAGAAATTATAAGGTCACTATGGCCTACTTCTAAAGCTTCCTGGTTCAATATAAAGGCGTAGAAGATCTTAAGGGTAAGGTTAATAAGACCAAACAGCTCCTTATAGATATGGAAATTAAGGACTACTCTCCTAACCAATACTTTACTAAGTATAGTAAGGTAGATGGCATATAAACTATTGCTGTTCTTAATAACCAATCTACGCTCCATTCTATCACGAAGTTAGATATCTTTAATGAGCTAAAGGAAAGCTCCGCGTTCTCCTTTAATAACAGATACTCGGCAAACGTCTTCTATGGTATTATACTAGATACTAGAGCCGCAGGAGTATCTATAGCAGGAGAACCTTAAGTTTAAGCCCTTTAGTAGCTTAATAGCTCTATTTAGATTAACTAATTAACGGCAGGCTAATATATAATATACTTTGGCAAGGGTACCGCGATCTCTCTCAGCACAATTAGGGTCCAAACCCCCTTAGGATATATTACTTTCCACATTATTCCCATAAACACTCCGTTTCTATTCTGCATTAGGGATATAGATAAATTAGGCGTTAAGCTTGACAACCTTAAGAATATGCTTGTGCAGGGAGATAATTGGGTGCCTATTATACATAAGTAGGGTTACCCTTAGCTGCTCCTTTAATAACCAGAAAGGAGTATTGCTTAGAGCCATTTAACTAAGTTAGAGTTACGTTAACTACACCATTGTTTTAGCTACCTATCCGTTCACTAATTGCTTAGGGTTCTTTAGCAAGTAGGTTATAAAGTTAAGGTTAAGGCAATTAAGCATCTTATAAAGTACTGCCATTACTACCAAATAAACCAGAAGTCCCCTAGCCGATTTAAGTTCACCCTTAAAGATAACTACAACTTTAGCTTCTGTATTATTGTTAACGTTATATATCTTAGCGGCAAGCTAGTACTTTAAGTTATTAACTTCTTAACCTCCTTCCAAGCCGCACGTTTCTTAAAGGATATATCAGCTAGAAACGCATAGGATACCCTTTAATTATACTAGATTAATATCTACCTAGGACCCCCTAATTAAATCGTCTATAATATAGGAAAGAACTTCTTATCTATAGAGTTTTGACAATAGATAAAGGTAATGGCAATTAAGGTTAAGGAAGTCCCTATTAAGGCATATAATAGTATTAGAAAAGTGGAGCGATATTACGCGCTATCACGCCGTATATATAAGATTATCTCTTTAGAACTAGAGGACACTAGCAAAGAACTTACCTTATAAATAGCTGTTAAAGCTGTTAACGATTCTACTGGCCTGGATAGACTTGTACCTATATTACTAGTCTTCAGCGCCTACCCTTAAATAACTAACGATTCTCCACTATCTCCCTCTATTATGCAACGAGCTGAGGCTATTCGCAAGGCAATAAAGGAGGTATAATATCTCTACGCTACACGCCAAGTTAACGACGCACTAGGAATAAGAAATGGCCTAAACACCTTAACTATACTTAATCTGCCACTCCAGTCTAAGGTACGCGTATGGCGTAAAAAGGGAGGATAGTCAGGCCTATATTAACTTATTGCAATTAATGGCTAGACTTATACTATTTAGATACCTTATAGACCCACTTAATTCCATTTAACTGTTATTAAGCCTTACTATAAAGATAACAGTTCCGAGCCTTTATAGGATACCACAGAAAATACCCTAAAGGAGAGCCACGATTAACGTGCTCTAGAAGGCGACTACAATTTTAATATAATTATAGTAGATACGCCGCAACTATAACGCGGTAGAGGTCGCCTAAAGGGATTACAAAATTGCTAACATCTTATTAATTTTAAAGAGCAATTTATTGCCGCTATTAAGAATGGAGTTAAGCTATTAATGGCCTTTATAACAGCTAAGGAGAAGGCTGACTTTAAACTCGTAAAATAGCTCTAAAAGGAAGGTTGTATTATAACTCTAGGAGCTCCTTTTTAAGCATCTAATAAGCAGGAGATTAATAGTCTTATTATAAGAGGAGTTTTTAAATTTAAGAAATATAACCCTACTAAGTTTAATAAAGTTTGTATCTTTAAATTAAGAATAGTTAACGAAATTAAGGGTAAAGCTACTAACGCCCCATTTAAGAAATTAAGGCTTGTCATCTAAGGTTACAATAATAATGGTAAGGAGGTAATTCTTATATAATCTCCTATAATTTAACAAGCTAGTTAGCGAGTTATTATTGCACTAGCTCCCTCCTTAATAAAGAATAAAATAGCGGTTTATTTATAAGATATTACTTAGGCCTACACCCAATTAAAGACGCACCTTTAGCGCTTAATATTAGTATACCTTCTAGAGCAAATTTGTTACTAATATCCCAAAGATATAATTATAGTTGTGCTTAAGCCATTATATGGAATTGCAGAGGTAGGAACCTATTAGTGGGCTACCTATAGCAAGCACTATAAAGAGAAGCTTTTAATAACTACTTCTATATTTAACCCATGCTTCCTGATTATAACTATAGGAACTCTATTTGGAATTGTCAGCATATAAACTAATAATATAATTATCTTAGGAGACGACCAATTCTTAGCTCTTAAAGAAGATAAGTTAGTAAAGGCAAATCTTATAGCAAAGCTAAAGGAAAAGCTTAATTTAACAATACTATTACTCTTTAATGGATGCACCCTCTCCCTAAATAAGAATTCTATTGCTTTGCGCTAGAAGGGTTAAGGTAAGAAGATTGACGTTATTAACGCTAATTCTCTAAAGCAAGGATATATAGAGCAACGCGCTTATAGAGCTTATGTTGCTTCTATCTGTTAACCTAAGGCTTTATTTAATCTCTCTATTGCCGCCTAATACCAGGAACTAACTAAGGACGACGTTCTTGCCCTAAATAAACATCTTTTCTGGCAAATAAACCATCTCGATTGGGGACTACTCTATATACCTATTAATCTTCCTACCGCCAAGCTCTTTGTATTTATTAATAGATCATTTATAAACAACAAAGATTTTAGCTCCCAGTTAGGATATAAGATTATTATCACAAACAAATTTACTAGAGAGAATAACTTTATAATCCATAGCAATCTTATCTATTAGAGCTTAACTAAGAGTAAGCGCATTACTTAAAGCGTTCTAGCGTTAAAGATATACGGAATGGTTGGCGGAGTTAACATAGTAATTGCAATTGGAACTACCCTAAAGATAATTATAGATCGACTCGAACTTCCTATTATCCCTATAATTATATACACCAATTTATACTCCCTCTATAAGTACTTGGTTAAGCTTGGTACTACAAAGAAGAAGCGCCTTATAATCGATATTATAGCACTTTATTAATCCTATGAATGGTAAAAACTCTTTAAGATTTAATAGATTAACGGTTAAGATAACCTAGTAGACGTAATAATAAAGGCAAACCCAAATAAGGCTTTAGAAACGTTTGTTAATATAAATACTCTACATATATAAGTTAAAGGTTGGGTTAAAAGGGAGTAGGAGTATAACATTCTGTAGACCCTAACTTAAACCAGCTAATTAGGATTTTCTATCCCTAGGATAGAAAATTGCTATTAGCTTACTTACTACTAGCGCCTTGGCGGCCTACCCGTTTTTGCATTATCCGCCAAATTCTGCCAACTGCTATATTGTCGCATATTGTCGCATATTGTTTGGTATTGTTGTATACTATCTAGTATTGTCGTATCCTGTCTGTTTGTATATATATAGATAGCAACCACAAAAAGAAGAGTTGCTAGTGTTGGGAATAAGGCAAGTTGCCGTTATATAAGGCATATTGCCGTCACGTGTTGACGTGGCCCTAGTGTGGTGAGGAACCTTAAGTTCCTTACCCCTTTCCTCATTCCTATTAAGAATTAATTAACCATCATCATACTATCTACGAACTATAGCTACGTGATATCACCTTATATTACCAACAGAAACTTAATTAGAAGTTCGCGGGCCTGTACTAAATTAAGAAGAAACTAAGCCCATACGCCTATAAGCTTAAACTGCTAACTAAGATAAAAATACACCTAATGTTTTACGTAAGCTTGTTACAACCTTTAAAAAATAATCCTATAACTCGCGAAGTGCCGCCGCTACCTCCCATAATTGTTAACAACGGTAACGGTTCTTACTTTATTAACTTAATTAATAATATACAATGGAAAATATAATTTAAACAATTTAAACTTCTTGTTAAGTAAAAAGGATATAAAATATAAACCTAGGAAACCTATAAACAGATTAAGGCCGACGCGCCTTCCCTAGTAAAAGAATTCTATAAAGACTACCCTTCGCGGCCTGCTCCGGCTAAATAGACATAATATAAAGGTAAACAACTGCCACCTAACACAAAGACACGAAACACAATAGCAGGAAACTTAAAATTAAAAAGAACTTAAAATATATTACAACGCTTATAACGCGATAAGTTATAAATTCTTAACTAATTTGAATTGTTTTGGACCTTCGGCTAAAAGGGGGGGTACTATAACGGGACTAGCCCAGTTATAGTAGGAATATCTCAGTGAAATACTTAACAGATAAATTCCGACGCTTTAATTAAATTCTGCCAAGTTCTGCTAAAGTTAATTAAATTCCGCTAAATTCCGCTGACTTAATCAAATTCCACCAAATTCCACTAATATAATGGAATTTGGTCAAACCCTGTTAAAATCCGCGTAGGCTTATGCCCACGCGTCTACTACCAAGACTTTAAATATTTAGTTATAAGTTTTCTATATTCCTTTCTCTTCTTTACGCAACGTCTTGTTCCTAGCAAGAGCTATATACCCTCGGATTTAGATAGAATTATATTATTCCTTTAAATCTTTCCCGAAGCCTCTTTGCGCCTTTACAGGATATCCGCCTAGCGTGCCTGCCAGGCCATAAGGGCCTTAGTTATTATAAAGTATTCTAGGGCCTTATGATCTAAAACTACCTTAATAGGCTTAGGGGTCCCCTCTAGCTATATACACCAGTGCTAAAAGCTAGAGATAATAGCCAGCATTTCTTTATTATAGATATAGTAGTTTAGCTTAGCATCTATTATAGTCTTTAAATAGTATATAATAGGGTGCTATTCTCTATCTAGTTACTTCTAGGAAAAAACACCGGCTATTACACTGTTTAAGGCATCAGTTTTTAGTATTAAGGGCCATTCTAGGTTAAAGTGGGCAAGTAGGGGAGCTAATACTAGCCATTTTTTAAGCTTATTAAAGGCCTATATATATATGGCATTAAAATAGAAGGGCTGGTCTTTCCTAGTAAGATAGTTAAGAGGCCAGGCAATCCTGCTATAATTCTTAATAAAGCGTTGGTAGAAGTTACAGAAGCCTAAAAATAATTATACCCCCTTTATAGTCCGTAGGGGTGCCTACTGGTTAATTACGGCCGTTTTCTCTGGGTTAGCCTTAACTCTGTTTATACTAATAATAAAACCTAAGTACTTTATACGCTTAACACTAAATTCTAACTTTTTAATATTGGCCTGGAGGCCAGCCTTGCGGAGCCATTATAGGACTTTATAGACGTGCTCCTTGTGTTCTAGCTTATTCTTAAAGTAAATTATAATATCATCTAGGTATGCCGTATAGAAGTTATTAAGGTAGTTAAAGAGTACATTATTTATATACCGCTAGTACGTAGCCGGTCTGTTAGTTAGTCTAAAAGGAAGTACTTTATATTTATATATTCCGTAATAGGTCTAAAATATAGTAAGATCTTCTAATTTAGGGTCTATCCTAATTTGGTAAAAAGCCTAGCGGATATCGAGCTTAGTAAAGATCTTAGCTCTATTTATTTAGGCTAAAGTCTCCTTAAGTAAGGGCAGTAGATAGCGGTCCTTGCGGGTTATATTATTAAGTTTACAGTAGTTAATGCAGAAACAAAGTCCTCCATTTAGCTTTTTGGTAAAGAGAATAGGCGAGTTAAAAGGGGCTTAACTAGGCTTAATAAAGCCCTTATTTAGGTTATCAATAAGGTACTGCTTTGTAGCCTATAATTTGGCAGTAGACTGCTGATAAAGGGGGCTATAACTAAGGGTGTCTTCCTTGTCTGGCTCAATCTCAATCTTGTAGTCGTACGGTTGGTAAGGTGGGAGTATATTAGACACTGCCTTGGAGAATACGTCCTTAAATTTCTGGTATTAATGGGGTAGTTTCTATTCTACTAGCTTCTTATCCATAAGCTTGCTTTTCTTTTCCTTAATTATTCGATCAATTTTATATAAGCTGGTGGTAAATGCAACGGTATTGGGTTGGACCAAGTTCTGGTAGAATCCTATGGTGCTAATATAGCAGATATTAACTAGGGGAAGGTCCGTAGGTTTCTTTACAGACTTTTATTAGGCTATATTTTGCGGAATAGGGTTTATAGTCTTCCTTAACTCACATTCCATTTTCCGTAAGTTGTCCTTCCAGTCTATTAGTTTAGTATGGCGTCTAATATTCCTAGCCTTCCTTTATAGCTGCGTAGGGCCTAAGTTCTCCGCGGGGGACTTAGCTAGGTTACTACTGATTTCCTAGATCTCTAGTGCGGGTGGCGTAACATAGGTGGTTTGGGGGCGGCGTAGTATACGAATCCGTTATAGATTAAGCTATATATCTTTCTTAAAGGCCTAGTCCCTACGCATAGCATTGGCCTGGTAAATAGTATTAATCTAGGGCCGTATGAGGTTCTCCATTATAATACTAATTTCTTTTATAAAGGAAGGGGTTAGGGGTAGGAATTCGGGCTAGATAAGCCGTCTACTCTATAGATTAAGCTATAAGCCTAAATAGGCTAGCTATTTTCTTCTTAAAATTATATTGTGGCTTCCTAGGTCCGTAATAAGAAAGGGGACGTTATACTACCTTTATTTATTGACACGGAGGTGGATCCGTAAGATAGTTATAATAGGTGGTCTTATCTGTCCATTATACCCGCGAATAGGGACTGGTTTAGGCAGTTCTTTAAAAGGCGCATTTAAAAATTTAGCTAGCTTTACAGCGCACTAGGTATTTATTAAGGTAAAGGCATTCGCTCTAGAGTTAGCTAAAGCAGAGGTTAAAACTTAATATCTATTATAAAATAAAGTATAAGGGATAGTGCAGCTTCTTCTACTAACTAGCCAACTTAGATTAATATATAATATATTAATTTCTTTTAACCCTAAAGAGGAGTCTTTCTTTAGGGTTCCTCTTTTTCTAGCTCTATACTATTCTCCTAAATTAATAGAACCTCGCTCGTTTTTGCCTTTATCTAGCAATCCTTTGCAAAGTGGTCTTTTTAGCTATATAAGAAGCAAGCTCCTTGGTTACTAAGGGCCTATTTATAGGGGTTGTTATATATAGGCCAAGTATACGCCAGACCCGCAGTAGGACTAGCTACACGGCTAGCTACTAAATTAATGGCGGGCTGTATAGCTGGTGCTATAGGAGTTACAGATTGTGCTAGAGTGTTACAGGCTGTTTATATAGTGCTTACAGTTTAGTTTAGAGAGTTTCTAGCTTTATGCCGCTTAGCTTATACCTTAATTCAATAGAGGCCTTAGTTAATAGATAGGCAGTAGTCCGTAAGTACCTTTAGCGTCTATATAGTAGTAAAAACTAGCAGTACAGCATGCTGTAGGTCTAGGGTAAGCTTGTTAAAGAGGTCTGGCATTAGGTCTTTATGGGGAATTTAGGCTTGGCCAGCTAGGTATAGAAAGTAGGTCTAAAAGGCTAAAAAGGTCTCTATTGTCTTTATATTAAGAGCTTTATAATTGAGGTGGGCGTTCTATACCTTAAAGGGGTCCTTATAGATAGAAGACAAGTGGTTGATTATCTTATCTCTAGAGAGGAAGGGATTTGCCAAGTCCTGGGCGTATCGCGGACGTAGGTACGTCTGTACATCTCCACCGGTATAGCTAAAGATATAGGCCATCTTAGCTTAAGTAGTGGGGAAGTAGTCCGTATTAACTTTAAGCTTGTCCTGTAATTAAAGCTTCTAGTTATTAAATATAGGGTTAGTTCCGTCTATAAGTAATAGGGGGTCTGCAACCTTTGCGGACCGCAATAATACTAATGCTATACGTTGGGCTAGGGCCTTAAGGACTATAGTAAGTCTTTAGGTGTCTAATAACTTCTTACTAGGTATAGGGGTATCTCTAGTTTTAAGCAGCTCTTAAAGCCGTTTAATTTTGGCATTAGCTGCTGCAAGCTCTTCCTAGGGGGTTAAGACGGCGACTGTTTTACTATTAGAGGTATTTACGGGTCCTATAGCAGCTTTGCCAGCTACTGTATTTCTTGGCATAGTAGTAGGGGTATTAGGTAATTTCTGGTGTTTGTTTATTTTCTAGGGGTTCTGGTCTATGTGTATCCTATTCTTAGGTTTCGCGTTCTATTTGTGTTCTTTTGGTTCTTAGGTCTGTCCTGTCCTTATAGTCCTAGTGATGTCCTTAGGGTCCTATTCTGTGTCCTTATCCTGTTTGTGGTCTTGTAGATAGATATATTTAAGTTCCTTCTCAGGAAGAAGAGTAGATGAGCTTTGGATAATGTTAGCGACTCAGTTAATTAAGGTATAAGCACGGTAAGAGGGACGCGCAAGCCTGTATAATTGGTAGTCTATAAACGAGGATCCAAAGCTAGAAAAAGGAAGGAGAAGAATAGCAGCGCCGCTCGATATTTTATGCGGTCCTCAAGTTATATGACCCGCGTCTACTATAATCCACGTCTGCTAAGATCCACCGTTTTCCACTAGCGCCGTAACACTATTAATATATAGCACTAATATACTACAACGCTCAATAAAATGCTTTGCATAATACTCTATATATAGAGGCTCTATACAACACTTTATATAACGCTCTATATATAATGGCTATACTCATAGAGGCTTTACATATAGGGCTCTATACAACGCTCTATATTAAAGACTATATATAGAAGCTCTATATATATAGCTTTATATAAAGCCTAGTACTAGCTATATTTATAGCGTTATATAAATAAAATAAAAGATTTAGTTTTATAGTTAAAATTCTATAGATACTAAGCCTTATTTGGATATTATATTTAGGCTATTTTTAGATAGGATTATTATCCACCTAACTAAATAAGATAGTTTATTCTTTATAAGTATATCTTTAATAGACTTATAAAGAATAGGCTAGATAGGCCTCTTAAATAATAGACCTATTAGCTAATAGTATTCGGAAACTATCTAGATAGTCTTTAGATAGCCTTAGCTATATTTTTTAATATATAATTATTTAAAGCTTAAAGAGGTCTAGACATCTATAATAAAATAAATATTTATCTTTATAAGAATGATATTTATTAGCTAAGTAGTTATGTATATTTTTAATTAAATATTATTATATTATATAGAGGCTCTGCGTATAAAAGCCTTATAAGGCTTTATACAAGGATCTACACGAATCTCTACATACAGAAGCTCTACACGAAGCTCTGCACGAAGCTCTACATGAAGCTCTGCACGAGGCTCTACACGAAGCTCTACACGAAGCTCTGCACGAAGCTCTACACGAAGCTCTGCACAAAGCTCTACACGAAGCTCTGCACAAAGCTTTTATATAGAGCCTCCGTAGTAGAACCGTCGTACGCAGAGCCGTCGCGCAGAGCCTCTGACGGTGGTACTGGAGGAGTCCTCCACATGCGTTTCCTGCTTACATAAGCAGACTCCCTTTTTCCCGTTCGGTCTCCGCAGCAACCACTTTGGTATCCGTAGTAGTCACCCCGGACCCCGTAGATATAGGCCTATATCAAGGCCTATATTCCTCGTAGTTAGGTTCCATAGCTTTATTCATTTTTTTATCCTCAGATCCAGTTCATTAGGTTATGAGCACTCGTTGCTACCAAGCTGCGACGTCAGAAGATTGACACCTTACCATAGGTTGCATCAAGGGTTACCACACCCGTGCTAGGTCATATCATACTGCTCTACATTTAACGCCTTACCAAAGGCCGCATTAAAGGTTACCACACCTGCGTACAAAGTCATTTTTTATTATCAAATTTACGCGTTAAATTCATTTGTTTACGCGTCAAATCCTTTTATTTACGCGTCGCCATGGGTAAAGACTATCCAGGCATTCAACGCCTCAAGAAAGACAGTTCAAATTGGCACCAATATTGGACGCAGCTTAGCACGTACCTACGTGGTAAGGGCCTTCTACATATTATTCGGGAAGGTGTGGGGCCACCTCCTTACCTAAAGCTCTAGGAAGAAAAACCTACGGTATCTATTAATCAAATACTAAAGGACGCCGACAAGGAGGAGCGAGACGAGATCCTTAAGAAGTCTTAAATTATTACGGATATAAATAATTTAATTTGCTTAACTAATAAGGCACTTTCTAACGAGTATGATAAGAAGCTTAAACAGTACAATAAGGAAGACGGCAAAGTCTATTTAGTTATCCTTGGTACAATTAATAATAAAATTATTACTGCATTAGAGCATAAGCAGACGGTAAAGGACTATATTAATCACCTTAAGCAGACGTTTAAGGCCCGTGGCTTAATCCACAAGACTAATATATAGGAGACTTTTGTTAAGCTCCGCTATTAGTCAGACCAAGTAATTACTACTTTTTTAAGCCGTTATTAGGAAGCGGTTTAAGGAGTTAAGCAGGTAAAGCTTGCCCTAGATGACAAGATTATTATCTATTAATTTATTAACGCCATTAATAAACACTTCCCTATATGGGCTTAAATCCAGCGTAATAAGATCCGCGACGGCCATATAATTTCCCTGCTTTAATTAATTACTAATCTCACCAATAAGGCTCAGTGGAAGGACTTACTTAAGAGCTTCGCCTCAGTTAATAAGCCACCAGGTAACTTACGCGAATAGTCTGGTTAAGGACGCGGTAATGGTTGTGGTTGTGGCAATGGCCGCGGTAGAGGTAACGGAGGAACCAGGCGCGGTGCCTTATTAGGCAATTAAGGCTCTGCTAAGGACGCTTTAAATAAGTATAGATGGTGCAAGCTAGGTTATCTAGGTGGCGAGGATAATTGCTAGATAAAGCACGCCCACCTAAGACCCAAATGGTGGAGACCTGGAGAGAAACGGCCTTCGCGTTTAGGTGATAGAGCAGCCTTAAATACAAATGAGGCCTCTAAGGGGACATCTAATCGCCCCTCTTAAGCTACCAATTTGGCCACCAGATTAATCTTTGCTATGTAGGTTATTAGGCCAGCAGCTATAGCTTTAGGAACAAATATTAAGGACTCCTAGATAGCCAACAGTTGCTTAAATATTTACATATGCAATAATATTAGGAGGTTTATGTAGTATAAAGAAATTAAACCTATCTAAATTTAGACAGGAGGAGGCCTAATAAAGGCCATTAGTGTTAGATTAGTTAAGCTTATAGTCACCCAAACTAATTACTTGGCCTATACAATTATATTTACTAAAGTATATTACTGTCCTAACTTCTTTACAAATATTATCTCGCTCAGTATTCTATAAGGGAAGGGAGCCTTTTTTAACGGTCTCTATAATATAATTAACCTCGTTAAAGATTGGGCAGAAATAGCCTACACTCCATATATTAACGGACTTAATATGTTTATACTAGTAGACAACCCCATAGAGGTTCCTTTTGCAATGGCTCTAGCTACTGCATAATCGCGCCTCTATAAGAAAGGCGTGCTTGCTAAAGCTACTATAGAGACTTAGTATAAGAGACTATAACACCTTCCTTCTAACTAGATATATCTCCTCACCAGAAGCATAAAGGGGATTGTAGTTACTAAGGATAAGCCATTTTACTACAAGGACTGTCACCTTAGAAAGGCCAAGAAGTAAATATTAAGACGCCCTTAATAACATAGCAATCGCATATTTAAAAAGGTGCATATTAACGTGGTTGGGCCATTAAAACACAAAGGCCTCTACAGTAAGAGGTACTAGGTACTATTTACTGATAACCAAACACGCTTTAGATGGATCTACTATATATTAAATAGAGGCTCCGCGGCCTCTACCTTAAAGTAGTTCGTCCATATAATTAAGACTTAAACAGGGATAACAATTGGCCGCTTCTAATTAGATAGAGCTACTAAGTAGTTTAGTAAGGATATAACCGATTTCTTTAAGGACGAAGGTATACTTACTAAGGTCTCTACCCTATATACCATATACTAGAATAGAATAGCAGAGAAGGCCAACCACCTAGTTAAAGAAAGGGTTAGGGTAATATTGATTAAGACTTAATTGCTACTAAAGCTTTAGCCTAAAGTTGCCAAGGCAGCCGTATATAGGCTTAATATATTACCTATATTAGTTAATAAAGATAAAGCTCCGCCTGCTTAAGTAATGGCTTACGCCCTAAGTAACACTAACTCTATAATTATATACGCCAACTAGAAGATCTATGGCTGTTTTGCCTATATCTATATTAATAAAAAAGACCCTTAGCGGTAATGGGGTAATAAGTTCGTTGCAAGAGCTTAGAAAGGATAATTAGTTGGCTATAAAGGCTTAGGGGTCGTTCGGTTGCAATCTAACGCTTTTGAATCTGAACTGAAAGTCCGGCAGAAAGAACGCGTTCCTTCCCGATTTGACACGCGTCTGTGGCTCTACGGGTTGCACGGACGTGTGCA